>Ga0308169_10002847_pt1 | contig 17434 bp, 11 predicted proteins | sample PhyBR1_2_FD_202139 | JGI IMG/M metagenome (GOLD analysis project Ga0308169, IMG submission 202139) | Phyllosphere microbial communities from UC Gill Tract Community Farm, Albany, California, United States - DLSLSB.R1 | ecosystem: Host-associated > Plants > Phyllosphere > Unclassified | place... | reverse complement strand
TGGGCATGGCTTATAGTCATAGTGCATACCTCTTCAGGAGATTTTACCTTCCATTTTCCATCATACATTTTCCATATTAAACTTGTTCAATCATTGGTGGGCATGGCTTATAGTCATAGTGCATACCCCTTCAGGAGATTTTACCTTCCATTTCCCATCATACATTTTCCATATTAAACTTGTTCAATCATTGGTGGGCATGGCTTATAGTTTATAGTCATAGTGCATACCTCTTCAGGAGATTTTACCTCCCATTTTCCATCATACATTTTCTATATTAAACTTGTTCAATCATTGGTGGGGATGGCTTATAGTTTATACTCATGATGCATAACTCTTCAAGAGTCTAGCCTTCCTTCTTCCATCTCACATTTTCCATCTCAAACCGTGACCGGCTCAAAAAGAAAATCGCCCATATACTTACTAAGCATAAGGGCGATTTGATTATGTAAATCAGTGTTTCTTAAGCCTAATACACACAATTCTCTGCGCTTAGGCTTTGCCATACGCCATCTTCAGCTTTAAATTCTATTTTTAAGGTATTATTGGTGTCTTTTAAGGCATAAATGTTCAGTGGGTGACAACCTGCCTCCAGCATAACTGTTTTTTCAATTGTCTGGCCGCTGGTATAACCAAAATCAGCATCCAGCAGGTTAATGTCGTGAAGCTTTACAAAGGCTTTGCCTGTTGTACTTAGCCTAAAGGTGTAAGTGCTTTTTTTCGCAATTTTTAATAAGGTTTCATACTGTATTAGCCCCTTGATTTTAGTCGTAACCGCGGCTAGTGATTTAGCCATACCTGTAGCCGCGGGCTTCAATTGGTTCGAAACCGATACATAATGGAAGTTACCGGTAAAGAACGACCATTTTAAACCCGGCTTTGCAGTCTTAGGCGTTGTTACACCCGAAATGGCGACACTATCATAAGGGCGTTTTGCTTCCCCATCAACCATGTGCGATTGTAAAGCCTTGTTGCGGAACTGCTGCTGCAATTCGCTTAGGCCCCCATTTTTAGCCAGATTATCGGTCTGTTTAGGGTCTTTAACCATGTTATAAATTTCAAAATCATCGGCAGCCGATTTGATGTTGTAGCGCACGCCTACCATGTCGCCAATTCTCAGCATTTGCATCTGGTTGCGTTTCCGGTTGGCATGGCTGGCCTCGAACTGTGTAAATGCCGGGGTGCTGCCCGACTCGAAATATTCTACGTACACCTTGCTTTCGGCTTGCTTGCCCACATTAGTTAAAGCCGGTACCAGCGATACGCCGGTAACCCGCGCCGGAATGGGCACCCCTGCCGCATCGGCAAAAGTGGGCAACCAATCTGATAACATAGAAGGGGTAGTAACTACCTTGCCTGCCGCAATGCGTTTAGGCCAGGCAATTACCGAAGGCATGCGTAAACCGCCTTCCCAGCAATCGCGTTTAATGCCATCAAAAGGGCCATAACTCTCAAAAAAAGTAGGGTGGTTAGGCACATACTGCTTAGGCAGGTACGATTCTATCGATGGGCCGTTATCCGAAGTAAATACAATAATCGTATTGTCGGCAATTTTTAAATCCCCCAATAAAGTGCGGATATCGCCAATCGCATCATCTAAACGGCGTACAGCAGTTGCGTAGCGTTTATAAGTATCTGGCCATGGTTTAGCAGGGGTATTGGGATCGTGGTCATCATCGTAACTGGCATTGGCATAATCGGGGTGTACATAGCTATCTACCGTGCCGGTAGCCGAATTAATCATTTTACCTTTCTCGTTTAGCCATTGCAAACCACCTTTTAGCCCGCCACCTTGTGGGTAAGCCTGTGTAGGCAGTTCCAATACGGCATGTGGCGCATCGTAAGCCAGGTACATAAAAAAAGGTTGTTTAGCCTGGTGCTGTTTTTCAAAACCGATAATGAAATCTTTGGCTTTCGCCGTCCAGAGGTCGGTGGTATAACATTTCTGCAAATCTGCCGATACCTCGTTGTAATTACTCCAAACCTCTTTTTTACCGCGGTAAACACCTTCAACGGGATAGTGTTCGTGTCCGTCGGCATGGCGCATGTAACCATAATATTGGTCGAAACCTCTTTTTAAGGGGTGGGCAGGCCAGTTGGGGCGTTGCTTTTCATCCGTTCCCTGTAAACCCCATTTCCCAATGGCTACGGTGGTATAACCGGCATCTTTGAGTACGGTGGCCATGGTATGGTTGTTTTCGATGGCTTTATCAAACTGGTTATCCCTGATGTGCGCATTACCCTGGTTTACGCCCGTAAGCAGCGAAGCCCGCGATGGTGCACATACGGGTGCATTGGCATATTGCTGGGTAAGTATAGCTCCCGCTTTGGCCATGGCATCCAGATTAGGGGTAACCAATGCGGGCAGGTTTTTAGGCTTCTGGTTCTGAAAAAGTACGCCCAGGTCGCCATAGCCCAAATCATCAACCAGAACGTAAATGATGTTTGGCTTTTGCTGGGCATTTACTGTTGATACGGACAGGGCTGTGTACAAAATAATGAAGGCGTACCTGAGGATGTTTCTTTTACTGCTTTTCATGGGTTTGGATGGCAATTATAGGGCTTGTGTTGATTAAACAACAGGGCACCTGATGTATCCCTGTTGTTTTATGTTAGCTGTTAAGGCTGTTATTTCCAGCCCGGGTTCTGTATAATTTTAGGGTTAAGCACAATCTGGTTAGATGGTATGGGGTAAAGGTAATAATAATCAGGAAATGTGCCCGGTGGAACGCCTAAATAAGAAATGTAACCTGCAGTTGCACCATTTTGAATGGGGATAATGCTGTTTGCGGGTACATCTACCCCTTTAGTAATGTAACGGCCCAGTTTTTCTTTCATGGCATAGTCCATCTTTTTCCACCGGCGTAAATCGTCAAACCTAAAGCCCTCGCCCACCAGTTCTACTGCCCGCTCGCGTCTAATCTCCCACAACACAGGGTTTATGCCCGGGTCGCGGGTAGGGTCGGTTGCTATGGCGCTTAAATTTAGGGCCGCTACTGCCCCTCTTGCCCTCAATTTATTAATGGTGGCATCGGCTACGGCCTGGTTAAAGGTGCCCAGTTCGTAAGTAGCCTCGGCATGGTTGGCCAAAATTTCGCCCATTCTAAACAACGGACAATCGCTAATATCTTGCCCCTGTGCATCCTGTACCTGCTGGTTATAGTATTTGTAAAAACGGTAACCGGTATAGGTAACCGAATAAGGCTGGCCATTCGGAAAATCGACATAATGCGGCTCCTGCTTCAGCACAAAACCATTCCAGTTGCGCGTAGGTAAGGTTTTGTGCGTACCATCCGAAATGGCCTGCATTAAGCCAAAGTACGAAGTATCAACCGGATTGGTGGTATAGGTAAAGGTAAGGCTTGGTGGGGTGGTATTTACGTTAAATGGTGGCGGTACATTGTAATACAAGCGCCTGTCGCGGTTTCTAAACTCGGTAAAAGGCGATTTATCGCCCTGAAACAGCGGACTGGTAAAACGTGTTTCGCCATCTTTCATCAAAAACATATCGGCAGCGGCCTTGGTTAAATCGTAACGGCCCGATGAATTGCGGTTTTGGGTAGAAAGGCCGTGGGTAATCTGGTTGGCTACATAAGCTTTATACAAGATTATTCCGGGGGCACCTGCCAGCGATACACTGTTAAAATCGAGGTCGTAATTGGCATTCAGGGTTGGGTAACTTACCATTAACTTGGTAGAAGCATCAACACTGGCCTGTAAATAAGTATTGGCAGCGGTTAAACCGTGGTATTTGCGCCAGGTGCCTTCGCGTAAACCAAAGCGCGAAAGCAGTGCCCTTACCGCATGTACAGTAATGGTATTGTCGCCATCGCCGTTTTTTAAATTGGCCTCGGCATACTGCAAATCCTTTAAAATATTGGCCGCTACCACATCCCGCGGACTACGCGCCATGGTTAACTCTTCCGATTTATCGTTTAAGGCATGTTCGATATAAGGCACATCGCCATACAGGTTAATCAGGGTAATGTAGTTATAGGCTCTGAAAAAATAGCCAATGCAGCGCCAGTGGTCTTTATCGGCGGGGCTTAATGCCGATTGATCGATATAATCGAGCATCAGGTTAATGGTTCTGATATTGCTAAAAGGTCTCGAATACGAATCAGAAGATGAAGGGATGGTAACCTGTTGCCAGATCCACTGCGATTGCCCGTTCGGATTGGCGCGGGCAAACATATCGCTGTTCAGTTCATCTTCCAGCATATCATTGGTATAGCCGTTAAAGGCATTGTAAAACTGCCAGGAGTAGGTTAAAAAGCCATTGTAATCAGAAAGCGTATTCTCGAGGGTTAACTGACCCTCGGGTTTAAGCTCCAGCTTATTGCAGCCCATTGTCGCAGCTAAAAGGCCACATAAAACAATGCGCTTTATATTGGTGATGGATATGATAGGGGTTTTCATAAATTTTGCTTTAAGATTTGTACCTTGTTTATTCGTTTTCATCGGGTAAAGGCTCGGGTTAAAAACTAATGTTGGCGCCAAAGCTGTATTTCTTAATAAACGGATAAATACCGCCGCTGCCCAGGTTTGCTGCCTCTGCATCCAATCCTTCAGGCAAATGATCAAACGTAAGCAGGTTTTCGCCCGAGAAGAAGATTCTGGCCTTCATCTTTTCTTTCAGCCATTTGGCTGGTAGTGTATAACCCACTGATACGTTTTTTAAACGCAGGTAAGCCCCGTTTGAGAGGTATTTGGTTTGTACCATCCGGCTGGTGCCGGTATTGCCCGATGCATTGGAATACGAACGCGGATAAAAGGCGTTGGTATTGGTAGGTGTCCAGTAATCGAGCTGGTTGGCATAAATACCGCTAAACTGATCGAGGTAAGGGAAATAAACCTGGTTACTGATCCAGATATCGCGTTTACCTACTCCGTTAAGGAAGAAAGAAAAATCGAAATTTTTGTAGGCTGCGCTACCGTTAAAACCAAACTGGAACCTGCGGTTGTTGTTGCCGATAATGCTGCGGTCGCCGGGGTTGGCCAGCGTATTGTTGCCGGTAAAAATGGTGCCGTCGTTATTTAAATCTACAAACCTGATATCGCCCGGATTTTGGTTCACGCCACGGTAAGGCGCTATTCCGGGGAGCAGGGTGCCGTTTTGGAGGTTGGCATTCAGCGTTCCGGCAGCAAAATCGCCGGTACCGAAATAGCCCTGGGTAACATAACCCCATATATCGCCAATTTTCTGCCCGATGAAATAATTGGCAATCGTTCCATCACCATTAAAATTAAGCAGGCCGCTTGGGTTGTTGTAATTGGTAATGTAGGCCTGGTTGTTAGACAGGTTAAAGTTAGCCGAATACCTGAAATCGTTTAACTTATCGTTCCAGCCCAGGTTCAGTTCCCAGCCTTTTACCTTTAGGTCGGCTACGTTTTGCAAAGGTGCAGCGGTACCCAATATGGCCGAAAGCTCGTTGCTTGGCGCCAGCATACCGAGTGTTTTACGGATATAGGCATCAAATGATCCGGTTAAACGGTTATTGAAGAACCCAAAATCGAGGCCGATGTTTGAGGTTTGCACACGCTCCCAGGTAAAGCTGGCACTTACCAAAGCCGGTGGTGGCACCGTAACGCGCAGTACACCCGTTATAGGATCAATCCAGGTTGAATTGGCAGGCGATGAAGCGGGGATGTAAGGGTAATAATTCTGATCTCCATTGCTTTTTAGCACCACCTGGTTGCCAATCTCTCCGTACGAGGCCCTTAGTTTTAAGGCAGTAACGGTTGATTTGATGTTTTTCATAAACGATTCGCCCATGATGTTCCAGCCGGCAGAGAAAGAAGGGAAAAAGCCATAGCGGCTGCCCGTAGGAAAGCGCGAAGAACCATCATAACGGCCTGTGGCTTCGAACAGGTAACGACCATCATAATTGTAATTTAAGCGGGCAAGGTAACCCGAAACGGCAAAGGATGCAAAAGCATCGCTACTGGTAATGTTGCCGGTACTGCCCGAAATAGATGGCGAGCTTTTGCTGATTACGCCCAGCCGGTTTACTGTAAAGCTGTTCTCGGTGTTTTTTTCCTGGTTGGTACCCAGTACCGCATCGAGATTGTGTTTTTTGCCAAATATGGTGCTGTAATTGGCATAAACGTTTACGGCATTATAGTTTACCCCATTGTTATAACGGTCATAACTGGAGTTAACACTAATGGGCGATACGGTAAAGTTTAGCGGGTTAATGTATTGGTTTACGGTAGTTTGGATGGTGCGGTTGCTGGTAATCTGGTTAAAAGTATACTCGGCATTCAGTTTCAAACCGGTGGTAATGTTGTACTGTAATTTTCCAAACAACCTTAAATTATTGTCTTTGGTAATGTTAAAAGGCTCTTGTGCTAAAACATTGTTTGGCGTATTGTAGGGTAAGGACGTGCCGTTAGGCGCAATGCCATAATCCGTTGGGGCATAAGGGCCATAAGTAATGGCGTTGTAAAACAAACTGCCGTAATCTCTTGGTGTATTTCTAACCGAGTTGTGATAGAGTACATTTACGCTCGCAATCAGTTTAGAGGTAAGGTTGGTATTGAGGTAGGCGTTAAGGTTGTAGCGGGTAAAAGCATCGGCTTTGGTGGCTACAATGCCATCCTGGTTGGTGTAACCGGTTGATACCCTGAAATTCGACTTTTCAGAACCGCCGCTAAACGAGAGGTTGTGCAGCTGCTCAAAGCCGCCCGGCATAAACGAATCGTAGAGGTTGGTTTGTGCCAGGGGGTATTGGATGCCGCCTTGTGTGGCAATGCCTGTGGGCGGAAATTGCCCGGGGTTTTGCTCATACTGTTGCAGCAGCCCCATCCAGGTGCCTACGTTTTGGCCTGCCCAGTAAGAAGTGGTACCAAAATCGGTAAGGGCTTGTACAAACTCCTTTACGCTTGTTTTTTGCGGTAAAGTGCTTGGGGCGGTGCTGGCTAAATTGCCCGAGTATTCGAATTTAATGGGCTGGTTGCGGCCACCCTGTTTGGTGGTAATTAAAATTACGCCAAATGCTGCCCGCGCACCATAAATAGAAGAGGCTGAGGCATCTTTCAGTACGGTTACTGTGGCAATATCTTTGGGGTTAATATCGTCCATATCCATGGCCACATTATCTACCAGTACCAATGGCGAACCGCCGTTAATAGAGGTAAAGCCCCTAATGTTAAGGTTGCTTTTGGCACCCGGCTGACCGCTGTTGGTGGTTACCTGCAAACCCGGCGAGGCACCCTGCAAAATTTGCGAAGTGCTGGTTACCGGGCGCTCGCCCAAAATCTCGTCCATTTTAACGGTAGCCACAGCACCGGTTAAATTTACTTTCTTTTGCGTGCCAAAGCCCACTACCACCACATCCTGCAGGCTGCTGTTTTCTTCTTTCAGTTTAGCGGTAAGTGTAATCAGTTCGCCGGCTTTGAGGCTGTAACCGCTCATGGTTTGGGTTTCGTAACCTACCGAGCGGATAATGAAACTGTATGAACCCGCAGGTAAAGCCTTAAACTGAAAAATACCATCCGGATCGGTCTGCGTATTCAGTAAAGCGCCCCCATTCAGGTTTTTGGCGGAAACGGATACGCCCGGTAAAGGCAGGTTTTTCTCATCGGTAACCAGACCTTTTACATTGGTGGTGTTTTGTGCCTTAAGTGGCGTGGCCATCAGCAAATGGAGCAGCACAATAGCCACAGCAATGAGCGGATGTTTAATTCTGGAGTAGTTTATTTTCATATATGGGATTATTTGGTTTTTTAGGCATAGCAGTTCCTGCACAGGTTTACTGCGTGGTTTATTGGTGGCATAAAGGGTTTAAGGCCCTGCTGCCCGATTAAAAGCGTTTGGGTTGTTTTAGCCTGTCAGGCAGCGGGCAGTTGGTTTGTGTAAAATTGTCTTCATGCTTATTTATTTGGTTAGTATCTTTAAAAAACGGGTAGGAAAGCCTGATGTAGGGGCCATCCCACCCTTTGTTTATCACCTGGTAATAATATATTCGTTATCGTTAGGCCGTACCAGTTTAAGCCCGTTTACTTTTACAATGTTTTCGAGAATGTGTTGTATCGAATCAGTCTGGTCGAAACTGCCGATGTAATACACCTTTTCAAAATCACTGTTGGCATACTGGATATGCACACTATAAGTACTGGCCAGGCGGTCAAAAACATCGGCCAGGCTTACTTTATCAAATACCAGCAGCTGGCCCTGTTGCTTACCGGCTTTAACCTGTTTGCGCGTTAAATCAAACGCAGCAGTTAGTTTATTGTAGGTTAGCGCATCGCCGGGGTACAAATAATAGCTATGCTTGCTTTTTAAAGCCTTATCAACCGGTTTTACCACTATCTTTCCTTCGTAAAGTGCCACAACCGTTTTGCTGGTGTTTGGCAATGCGGTTATTTTAAACTGTGTACCCAGTGCCGTGGTAGCCAGCCCGCCGCTGTACACGGTAAATGGCCTGGTTTTATCTTTTGCCACTTTAAATACAGCGGCTCCTTCCAGTAAAATATCGCGCCTGTTGTGCTGAAAAGGCTCATCGTATTCGAGCCTGGCTGCAGGTGCTAAAGTTACCGTAGAGCCATCAGTTAGCCTAAACTCCTTAACAGCGCCGCTGGTGTTTTGCAGTACCCTGTGCTTAAAAGTACTGGCCACTTGCTGCTGCGGTTGCGTAACCGGGTGGTTGCGGGTAAAATATACCGAAGCAAAAATAACCAGACCGGCTACAATGGCTGCGGCAATACCATATTTTAAAAAGGCATAACTGCGTGCCGGCCTTAAAGTACGCGGTTTAATGGCCTGCCATATCTCCTCCCAAAATGCTGCTGTTTTATCGTCGTGCTCAATTTCCCGGTTCCATTCGCTTTCACTTAAATACCCATCCAGTACGGCCGGGTTGGCGTTTAAGTAATCGGCAACGGCCTGCGCTTCCGCAGCGTTGCATTGTTTCCGGAAAAATTGCGCTATCAGTTCGGCTGTTACGGGCATCATATCAATTTGTTATAAGGTAATACGTAGCAAAAGGAGAAAGTCCTCCGCGGGGTTAAATTTTTTTCAAAAAAAAATTAACGCAGCAATAAAATAATCAGGAAGAGCGGTAAAGGGAAGTCGCTGCGGAGCTTTTTAAGAGCTTTGGCCAAATGGTTATCTACGGCTTTTTCGGTAATGCCCAGTTTGGCGGCCACCTCTTTGTAGCTGTAGCCTTCCAGTTTATGCAGTTCAAATACCTTTTTGCGGAGCTGGGGCATTTCACCGAGGATTTGCTGCATGCGGCGTTTGGTATCAAACTCCATCGATTGGTAATTGGGCTCGCCAGGCGCTTCGCCAGTACTTTCGAGACTCACCTGACTGGCTTTTTGTTTATTGGCTTTTCTGATGTAATCAATGAGTACGGTACGGGCAATGTGAAACAATTGCTGATCGAGGGAATAAGCCGCGTTTAAGGTGTGGCGGTATTGCCAGAGTTTTAAAAAAGTGGTTTGCAGTAAATCTTTGGCATCTTCTTCCGAATCGGTACGCCGCAGGAAATAATAATAGCCCTTGCTGCGCCATTTCTGGTAGGCAAGCTCAAAGGCGTTTTCATCTCCGCGTTGTATGTCGGCAATCAGGCTTAGAGGGGGCATTCGTTCAGTAGTTCATTTGTTCAATAGTTCATTAGTAAGGCATAGTTTCATAGACAATAGCCTGAGCGAAAATTCTGGTCTTCCATTTTCCATCCCACATCTTCCATTATCAATTTTTTTATTGATCATTGATCCATTGGTTATTGGTGCTTTGAGTAATGGTCATTGATTATTGTTGATTGGTCATTGATTTATTGCTGATTGGTCATTGATTGTTGTTGATTGACTATTTGCTTCAACATAGGGAGGAGATGAATTAAAGGTACAATTTATATCTTATTTATTACAAAGGCTTTTTAATTGGGCATTTTAACCTAACGCAATCATCACCTGAAAGAAACAATTTGTGGATACTGATTGTCTGAATTATAGTCGATTTAAAATATAAAACTATGACTACACAAGAAGTTGCTAACCAATTGGTAAAGCTATGCCGCGAAGGCAAAAACGATCAGGCTATTGATGAGCTGTATGCCGATAACATTGTAAGCCGCGAACCCAAAGGCTCGCCGATGGAACTTACCGAAGGCAAAGCTGCCGTAAAAGATAAAACCCTGCGCTGGGAAGAAAGTGTACAGGAAATACACAGCGCCACCTGCTCCGAGCCCCTGGTGGCCGATAACCATTTCTCTATTGTAATGGATATCGATGCCACCTATAAAGAACATGGCCGCATTAAAATGAGCGAAATAGCCGTTTACGAAGTTAAGGATGGTAAAATTGTAGCGGATGAGTTTTTTTACCGGATGGGGTAAAAGGAAAGTTTACAAAGGGAGACTCTCAGGCGTACGAAGGAAACATTGAAGGTGTTTCCTTTTTTTGTGGGGTAAGGTAGAGTTGAGATGTATCAGTTTTTTACTATTATTGATATAATCAAAATTGGAAGATGAATTTTGCCAAACTTATACTCAAGCACGTTTTAATCTTCATGGGGTACTTTATGGTATCAAGCCTGGTATTGCTGAATAAAACGGGCGGAGCCGATATCTTATTTTTTGGTTGCCGGAGGCCTACCAAAACGATCCGGTGAGTGCGGCTTATGCTTCTAATCTGGAAGAGCTGATTGTACAATATCAGCCGAAGTATTGGATACACGGGCATATTCATGCGCCGGTTAGATATAACATCGGTGCTACTGAAGTGATTTGTAATCCGCATGGTTATCTTAATGAACCTTATAATGGTTATGATGGGGAGTTGATTTTAAAGCTGTGAGTGATTTAGGGGCTATTCTTTTATTGGTCTCCTATGCCGGGAAGCAGGGTGCTGAAATCTTGCGTAAAAATGCTCTTTTGATTGTCATCCCTGAATCTGTTGAAGGACTTTGGCAGTTTCCCTTCTTGATCTTTCTGTCATGCTCAGCGCAGTATCTCTCCATTATTTACGTCGGTAAAGTACAGACCCTGAAACAAGTTCAGGGTGACGTCGAGATGATGTATGATGATCAAGTTAACTGACGAGTGAGTTGTGTAACGGTCGAGGGGGAGGATGAAAATGTTTCTCTTGCATCCTTTCCCCTTCAGGGGAAAGGTGCCGACAGGCGGATAGGGGTTATTTTAGTACTCTACATGATAATCTTTCGGGAAAGGTTTCGCAGCCCAGGCTTTTTTAGCCGTCCAGTCTGCGGCTGGGGCCGACCAGAATTCGTCGCTTGCGGGTAGCCCTAGTGGCAGGAACGACAGCGTAGCCATGTACAAACTTCCGGTAGAGGTGTAATAATCTGCTATTTCGGGGTCGTGACCACAAAAGCCCAGCTGTAACCAGCCCTTGGCATCGAAAGTACTCGGGGTATCATATAAATTCTGTTTCACTTTGGTTAAAGCCGAACGTACCTGCGCTGGTGTAATCGTATCAGGCAATTTACGCATCAAAGCCACCTGACTTAACGCCTGAAAAGCACCGGTACGATAAGTAATGGAGCGGCCAATTGGCGGGTAGGTACCCTCGGGCGAAATCATCCGCTCCTGCCCTACTACATAACGCTGCATGCGTTTTAAAGCCAGGTCGTAACGCTCTTGCTTCACTAGTTTTTTATCGACCATAATAGCCAAAGTATCCACCATCATCGGGTGGATGACGAAAGAGTTGTAGTAATCGAAAGCCAGGTTCGGTCCGTCGCCATACCAGCCATCGCCTTTGTACCAGCTATTAAGTGCATCTACGCCCTCGTTTAGTCGGGCTTCGTCGTGCTGCTCACCAATCGAAAGTAAAAAGGCTTCGGTAATGGAGCCAAACAACAGCCAGTTGTTTTTAAAGGGTTTGCGGTTGCGCAGCGATTTAAATGCGGCTATAATGGCCTGTTTAGTTTCTGGTTTTAATGGTTCCCACAAGGCTTTAGGTGCCCTTAAAAAGGTTTGTGCCAGATAAGCAGCATCCACAATAGGCTGGTAATCTTTACTAAAGTTAAGTTTATCGGGACTGTTGGGCGCAAAGCAATTATCTAAACCCTGAACGGCCTGTAAACGGAGTTTCTTCCTTAAAACACCTTCTGCTGTGGCATCATCTGGTAGGGTTAGCCAGGGGGCTATACCCGCATAAGTACGGCCTACAGCCTCCAGGTAAGATACGGTTGGCGAACGCGAATCGAACTTGGGTGCGGTAATTAGAGGCATGTTTTTAACCAGGGTGCCGTTGGCCAGGTTTGCTACCACCGGACTGGCAATTTTATACAATAGTTTGTACCAGTATTCGCGGTCGTTTTTTAAGCGGCCAGGACTTTCGCTTGTTGTTGTAGCTGCGAGTAAGGTTTTAGGACTAAACAACCCAAACACACCGGTTAGGGACAGGGCTCCTATAAAATTTCTTCTTTCCATATTGTGAGGTTATAAATACCAGTTTTTATAGCGCATCAGTGCTTCAAGATAGTAATAATCGGCATAGCTTAAAGGTACATCGATTTCTGATTTAAGCGGCAATGCACCAGTGCTGTGCATCAATAGAAAACCACCGTTTTGACCGGGTTTGGCACTGTAAGCTTCTGATGAAAGTGAAACAATCATTTTTTTGGCTTCGCCTACAAATAATTTTTGCTCGCTTTTGCTGCTGTACTGGCCCAGTTCTAATAAGGCTGAGGCAATAACCGCTGCGGCAGAAGCATCGCGGTAGGTATTCGGGATTCCCGGGGCATTAAAATCCCAGTAGGGTACCTGATCGGCAGGCATATTGGGGTTATTGATAATAAAATGGGCAATGTTTTTGGCCTGCTCTAAATAGAGTTTGTTTTTGGTAAAACGGTACATCATGGCATAACCATAGAGTGCCCAACCCTGTCCGCGGCTCCAGGCCGATTCATCGAATGCGCCCTGAGCGGTTCCTTTTTTCAGTACTTTTCCGGTGGTCATGTCGTAATCTACAACGTGGTAGGAGCTGTAATCAGCGCGGAAATGGTTTTTTAACGAGGTATCGGCATGGTGAATGGCAATTTCCTTGTATTTCGGATTGCCGCCATGATCGCTCACCCAGGCCAGTAACTCCAAGTTCATCAGGTTATCGATAATTACAGGGCCTTTCCACTTTTTGTTGCTGTTCCATGATTGGATTACCTTGGCTGCGGGGCGGTAACGGGTAACCAGCGACGCGGCTGCGGTATCGATAGTGGGTTTGTACTCAGCCTTACCGGTAATGCGGTAAGCATTGCCAAAACTGCAAAACATCATAAAACCTAAATCGTGGTTTCCGGTGTAGTGCTTTTCCTTTTCGAGCATGGCCAGTCGTTTTTCGGCTTCCTTCAGTGTTGCTGCATCGTTGGTGTATTCGTAAATGTAAAGCAGTGAGCCCGGGTAAAAACCACTGCACCACCATTGCGTATCGCTGGTTTCGAGCCGGTTACTTTTGGCATAAAAAGTTTTCGGCATGCGGTTGTCGGGGGTGTTTTTTGCCAGTATCTGATATTGTTGCTGTGCAAATTTAAACTGTTTATCAATCAGGCTTTTCATCGCTTCCTTCTCATCAGCTGCTTTTTGGGCCGGGCTAATCATTGCCGAAGCCAGTAAACAGATGCTGAACAGTAGTCTCTTCATAGTTTAGGTATATTTTTGGATTAATTAAATTCGGTTAAGCCGGTACGGCCGTCTCAATGTTGGTTCTGGCAAAATTGTGCTTTTGCAGGTTTAAAAAAGACGAAAATTCTAAGCGATAGGGTAGAAAATTATAAAGGGAGGCGTGGTGTGTAACGTTTTGGATATAGCTTAGTTTTTTCTTGTTATCATGCTGAGCGCAGCCAAGCGTCTTTTCGTTTACGTTGGTTACTCAGAGGTCCTAGATCAAGTCAGCCTGCCGATCATGGCGGCGGAGGACAGCAGCCGAGGTACAACGGTCGCATGGATATCGATAAATATCTAACTTGAATCTTTTTCCCTTTTAGAGGAAAGGCGCTTATAGGCGGATAGGGGTAAATTGTGACTCAAAATACCACCTTAATCACCCTATTCGCATCTTCGCCTACCAGCGTTAAATCGATATCGAAAGTAATTTTCAGGCATTCTTTATTCTGTTTCCAGGTAAGTGGTATATCCGTATCGGCGAACATCACCGCTTTAATTTCGAGCATGGCGGTGTTTAGTGATTTGATTATGAGTTCACCATTCAAGGCTTCTTTTAAATGGATTTGCAGTTCGTCGTGTTTGCCCGAATAAAAAATAATGGGTTCGAGCATCCTAATGTCAATCGCGTTTTTTAGCGGATTTACCAGGGGCTTAATAGTAGTGCTTTCAAGCGTCATTTTTGGGGGCGTTATGGTGAAGGAGAAAGGGTAAATGATTTGACTTGGGGTATGCTGGCTTTGCCAGTTAATAAGCAGGAACAACGGGTGGCCCGCTTATTCCGGCTATCGATCAACTAACTCTTTTTTTGTTTGGTAAAACTGCCTGTTTGGGGTTGGCTGAGCCCCTGGTTCATAAGTAGCAGTTATTTGCATTGATCAAATTTGGTATATTCTCTTCTAAAAAAAGACGAAGATCCTAAAGGAAAGGGTAGAAAAATGAGTAATATCGCATTATAATACATATACAATACTTCGGAAAGTAATCATCTTCCTATATTTATTGAATAGCTAACTAGAACCTACAAAATTGAATATGAGATGTGATAAGCCCATCGGGCTATTGCTTGGCCTGCTAATTTCCCTTACTTTTTTTTCGGCAAGGGGCCAGCTTGCGGTTTCTTTTTCAAACCTCACGGTCGAAAACGGCCTGTCGCAAAACTCCGTTATTGCCATTGCCCAGGATAGTACGGGTTTTATGTGGTTTGGTACCCGACAGGGCCTGAACCGCTACGATGGCTATCGCTTTAAAATTTATAAAAATGAACTTAAAAACCCGGCCAGCATTTCGGGCGTAGAAATTACTTCTCTGTTAACAGATAGTAAAGGTACGCTATGGGCAGGTACTTCAACAGGGCTGAACCGTTATCATGCGCAAAGCGATTCGTTTGTACAAATCACGGGGCTGAGCAGCAACAATGTGGAAACCATTTATCAGGATCGCGATAAAAATGTTTGGGTAGGTACCTTGAGAGGATTAAACTTATTGGTAGACAGGGCCACAAATAAGTTTAAAATTTTTCGTTTCAGTACCAAAGCCAGCGATCCGGTAAACAGTGTTTACAGCATGTGTGAGGATAAAAACGGCAATTTATGGATTGGCACCGGAAACGGGGTGGTACTGTTAAGCCGCGACAAGGAAGGCTACCACTACAAAAAGGTAAATTTTCCCTCGCCATTACCTGCTAGCTACATTACGGCCATAACAGCCGATGAGGACGGAAACATTTGGATGGGTACCAGCAATGGTTTATGCCGCTTTGATGTACAGCACAATAGCCTTCAGGTTTTTCAGCACGACAACCGAAACTCCAGTTCGATCATCCACAATGACATCAGGGAATTGATGTTTAACAAAGGCCAATTGTGGGTTGGTACACAAGATGGGCTGAGTATCCTCAATCCAGACCAGCAAACTTTTACCAGCTACCAGCACGACCCCGAAATTAGCAGCACCATTAGCCACAATTCTATTCACAATATTTTTGCCGATAAGAACCACAATATCTGGCTAGGTACTTATTTTGGTGGGGTAAACATGGTTTCGCCGGTGACCACGCGTTTTAAAGTTTACCGCAACAGCCGGTTTTTACCAAGCATTAGTGGAAACGTACTGAGCTCGATACTTGAAGATGCGCAACACAACCTGTGGATTGCTACCGAGGGCGGTGGACTGAACTATTACAACCGCAACTCCAATACTTTTAAAAGCTATAAAAGTAATTCTATCGATTCATCTAGCATCAGCTCTAACCTGATTAAGGTGATGAAAATGGAAGGCCCTGGCAGTGATAAAATCATTATTGGTACGCACCGCGGAGGCTTAAATATATTCGACCCGAAAACAGGCAAAGCACAACACATTAAAAACGTGCGCGACTCATTAGGGGCTGCTGGTTCGGCCGAGATTCTGGCACTTGAAGTCGATCGGCGAGGTACCATCTGGATTGGCTCACTGAACGGGCTTTCTACCTTAACCAAAAAGGCCGGTAAATACCCTACACACACCACTAAGAGCATTTTAGACCGTTACCTGCGCCGTAAAAATATTACCAATATTTACCAAGACAGCCGCGACGACCTTTGGATTTGTACCAACGCCGGCCTGTACCAATATAACTTTAAAACAGGGGTATTGACCGTGTTCCATAAAAGCGAGGGCAAAAGCAATAAGCTGCAATCCGATTACATTAACTGCATTACCGAAAACAGCGTGGGCGAAATGCTGATCGGTACATACTTTGGCGGGTTGAGCATTTACAACCCCAAAACCAAAACCTTTAAAACCTTTCAGGAAAAAAACGGACTGATTAATAACAATGTGCTGGGTATAGTAGAAGATGCCAGCCATAATTTATGGCTCAGCACGGCCAATGGCCTGTCAGAGCTGAATCCGGCGACGGGCAGGTTCAGGAATTATACCAAAAGCGACGGCCTTGCGGGCAATGAATTTAATGCACGATCTTATTTTATTGATAGCCGGGGAGAAATTTTTATGGGTGGGATTAACGGGCTCACCTCTTTTTATCCTCGCGAAATTGAGCTGAACAACCATGCTTCGCCCTTAATTTTTACAGGTTTGAAATTGTTTAACCAATATGTAACTGAAAAAGACGGGCAACTGGCCAAAGAGATTAATACGGGCCAAACACTAACTTTTAACCACGATCAGAATAATTTTACCATTGAGTTTGCGCTGCTTAATTTTGTAAAACCAGATAAGAACAAATACACTTATTTTTTAGAAGGTTTTGATCGCAGCTGGAATGATATGGCCACCCCTAGTGCCAGTTATACCAATTTACCTGCAGGTCATTACCGCTTTATGGTAAAAGGCACGAATAACGATGGCATTCCGGGGGCAAAAGTGGCTACAATCAACATCAGAATACGGCCTGCTTTTTGGGCCAGCTGGTGGGCTTATGGCCTTTATTTGCTGCTGTTTTCGGCCATACTCTTCCTTATTGTACGCTACCTGTTTGTGCAGGCATTGCTAAAACGGACTGAAGATGTGCAGCGGGTTAAACTGCGCTTTTTTACGCATGTTTCGCACGAAATCAGAACGCCGCTTACGCTCATATTAGGTCCGCTGGAGAATCTGTTGAAAAGTACCAAAGACCTGCCGGTAATTAACAACCAGATTTTGCCCATTAAACGCAATGCCGACCGCTTAATGCAGCTGGTAACCGAGCTGATGGATTTCAGGAAAACCGAAACGGGCAACCTGAAACTGCAGCCGCAGCAACAGGATATTGTGCTGTTTTTACGTGAAATTTTTAATGCCTTTGAGCAACTGGCCGAAAGCCG
>Ga0308169_10002846_pt1 | contig 17437 bp, 22 predicted proteins | sample PhyBR1_2_FD_202139 | JGI IMG/M metagenome (GOLD analysis project Ga0308169, IMG submission 202139) | Phyllosphere microbial communities from UC Gill Tract Community Farm, Albany, California, United States - DLSLSB.R1 | ecosystem: Host-associated > Plants > Phyllosphere > Unclassified | place... | reverse complement strand
GCAGGCGTTCCGGACCGTCGGCATGTCGACCCGCCTCGTCGCGCAGGTGTGCCAGCTCCTCGCGACGATCGTACACATTGGCAATCTACAATTCACCGCTGGCGGGCCCGACGATGAAGGTGCCGTTGTGCACAACGTGGACGTGCTCGAGACGGTCGCCGAGTTCCTTGGCATCCATGAAGAAACGCTCGCCGAGCTCTTCTCATTCAAGACAGTCTTGATGAAGAAGGAGGTCTGTACCACCTTCCTGGACCCGGAGCAAGCGGAGGCCGTACGAGATGAACTTGCGAGGACGCTCTATTCGTTGCTCTTCTCATGGCTCAACGAGCACATCAACCAGAAGCTCTGCAAGGATTCGTTCGGCTCATTCATCGCTTTGCTCGACCTACCAGGCGCGCAGAACAACGCTGGGCCGACTGCCGGGATCAATTCAGTCGATCAGTTCTGCTTCAACTTCGCCAACGAGAAGGTGCACAATTGGATCTTACACCGCATCCACCAAACGCCATTCGAGGAAGCTAGCAAGGAGAAGCTGGCGATCCCAAAAGTGCCGTTCTTCGACAACTCGGAGTGTTTGAGGATGCTCTCGGACCCGCGAGCTGGAGTCGTTCGGATCGTTGATGACCATGCGAGCAAAAAGAGGACCGAGGCGGGTATGTTGGAGGCGCTGGGCAAGAGGTATCAAGGTCATTCGTCATTCGCCATGGGAGGACATTCCGGTTTCACGATCAACCATTATTCCGGTCCGGTTACCTATTCGAGAACTTCCTGGAGCGTAACGCCAACGAGACCAGCGCGGACATCCTGCGCCTCTTGCGCGGCGCATCGATCGGGCCTCAGACGGGCAATGACCATCAAGGATCAAACAACCCGTTCATCAAAAGCTTGTTTTCGAACAAGTCGATCGCTACGCAGTCTCATCCCCGGAACGACGACACGATTGTCGCTGTCCAACAGCCCGTTCGACCTATGCGAGCACCTTCCACACGACGGAAGAAGGGACGACGCTTGCCCTCAGTCACGGAGGAGGGCGGAGGGGAGGAGGAGGAGGAGGACGATCAGGTCGGCGGCGGGAACGAAGGCGCCGTGGCTGGGAAAGAGCTCCAATGTGTGGCTGGTCAACACGCATCGGCCTTGAACACGCTCTTGTCGACTTTCGACCAAGCTCAACCTTGGTTCATATTCTGTCTACGACCCAACGACTCTCAACTTGCTGCTCAGGTCGAGACACGATCGATGAAATCACAGATCCGGGCGCTGGGCTTGACGGAGATGGCGCAGAAGCTGCAGACGAGCTACGAGGTCAGGATGACTCACAGGGAGGCTTGCGAGCGGTATGCGGATGAGTTTGCTGCGAGGGGCATCTCGGAAGGTCCAGCGTATGTGGACAGACTGCAAGATCTGAAGCGGGTCTTGAAACTGAGCGACGCTCAGATGGGTCTCGGCACGAACAGGGTTGGTCATCTCACAGCACATGGACATGTGGCGAGTCGAGCTCACATACAGGTCTTCCTCTCGCATGATGTCTTTCACCGGTTCGAAGACCGCCTTCGCCAGGACGAAGGAGAAGAGCCGGCGCAGCGCCGCGATGAACAAGAGATATTGGAGAAGGAAGATCTCAAGCAGGACCCGTTTTCGCCATATCACGGCGGAGCATTGTCACCGCTGCAATCACCTAATTTGCACCATGGTGACCTTTACGACCGAGATGGATCGACTGTGGCGCTTCCTTTGGTCGAGCACGCTCAACCACTCCGACAAGACTCGCCCGACCATTTTGAGGACAGGCGCGGCTTCGCGCCGAGTCAGGTATCCGCTAGCCAGTTTGGCGACACCGGCTCCAACTTCGGCACGGAAACCTACGCCCCCTCGCGAAACATGTTCCGCGATCTCGACAAGAAGGGCGAGAAAGACCCTCTCGACCTCGATAACGACGACGGCGAAGTGCAGGAAGAGTACAAGGAGTCTATCGCTCGACGGCGCTGGGTGTGGCTCTGTACCTTGCTCACGTTCTGGATCCCCGGTTTCTTGCTTAGGAAGGTCGGAAAGATGAAGCGGGAGGACATCCGACAAGCATGGCGGGAAAAGTTGACGATCAACCTGATCATCTGGTTCATCTGCGGCTGTGCCGTCTTTGTTATCGCCATCCTGGGCATGCTCATCTGCCCCACACAGAACGTATTTTCAGATGCGGAACTCGCCAGCCACAACTACAAGGATGACCCGAACAACGCCTTTGTCGCCATCCGAGGAGAGGTGTTTGAGCTATCCGAGTTCCTGCCGACACATCTCACCGCGGTTTCGGTCGTTCCCAGCAAATCGGTCATGCAGTACGGCGGTCTCGACGCGTCCAACCTATTCCCTGTCCAGGTCAGCGCACTCTGTGGCGGTACAACGGGATCGATCAGCCCATACGTCACCCTGGACTCGACCAACACGTCCGACCCTTACACCAAGTACCACGATTTCCGAGCATACACCAATGACTCACGGCCGGACTGGTACGCGGAGATGATGGTCATGATGCGATATCGATTCCGAGCTGGGTTCATGGGTCACACGAAGAAGGATATCAAGAACATGGCGAACTCGGGTCGAGCCGTCGCGATCTACGATGGCCTGGTCTACGAGCTCACGACGTATATTCGGCAGAACGGTGGGGGACTGCGTGCACCCGACGGGTACAATCTGACGTCCGCGGACCAAGCCGATCGGCAGTTCATGTCGGATCAGGTTGTCAACATCTTCACGTACAATTCAGGCAAGGACGTCACTCAACTCATCAATAATCTCGCTTCGACCATCGGGCAGGATGTTGTGGACCGGCAGACCACGTGTCTACGAAACCTGTTCATCATCGGAAAAGTGGACACTCGAGATTCGGCCCAGTGTGAATTCTCGACGTACATCCTGCTCGCGCTCTCCTGCGTCATGGTGGCAATCATCGGCTTCAAGTTCTTGGCTGCATTGCACTTCGGCTCTTCCCGAGCTCCCGAGAACCACGACAAGTTTGTCATCTGCCAGGTACCTTGTTATACCGAGGGCGAGGAGTCGCTCCGCAAGACTATCGATTCGCTCGTCAGGCTCAAGTACGACGACAAACGGAAGCTTTTGCTTGTCGTTTGCGATGGGAATATCAAGGGTTTCGGCAACGATAAGCCAACACCGGCGATCGTGCTGGACATCCTCGGGGTTGATCCGAATGCGGACCCGGAACCCCTCAGCTTCCAGTCGCTTGGCGAGGGAGCGAAGCAACACAACATGGGCAAGGTCTACGCTGGACTGTACGAGTGCGCTGGCCATGTTGTGCCGTACCTTGTCGTTGTCAAGGTCGGCAAGCCGAGCGAGAGGCCGAAGCCTGGTAACCGAGGTAAACGTGATTCGCAGATGATCATCATGCACTTCCTCAACAAGGTGAGTGGAACATGGACCGCGTAGAAGTTATGCTGATGTCAGATCCACTTCAACGCGCCAATGAACCCCCTCGAGCTGGAAATGTACCATCAAATCAAGAACGTCATCGGTGTCAACCCGAGCTTCTACGAGTACCTGTTCATGGTCGATGCCGACACGACCGTACAAGAGCTGTCTTTGAATCGCCTGGTTTCGGCGTGAGTTTTGGCCACAGTTTCCTCCTGGGCATCGCTGATCAGCAGGATGATGCACGACAAGAAGATCATAGGAGTATGCGGTGAGACCTCGATCGCCAACGCCAAGCAGTCCATCGTGACCATGGCGCAAGTGTACGAGTATTTTATCTCCCACCACCTCGCCAAGGCGTTCGAATCGCTCTTCGGCTCGATCACCTGTCTTCCCGGTTGTTTCTCGATGTACCGACTCCGCACACCCGACACGCACAAGCCGCTCTTCATCTCGAACCAGATCATTCATGACTACTCGGAGAACCGAGTCGACACGCTACACCTCAAAAACCTGCTCCATCTCGGAGAGGATCGGTACCTGACGACGCTGGTGTTGAAGCATTTCCCGACGTACAAGACCAAATTCGTCCGTGACGCGCACGCCGAGACTGTCGCGCCCGACTCGGCGAAAGTGTTGCTCTCGCAACGACGTCGATGGATCAACTCGACCATTCATAACCTCGCCGAACTGGTCTTCCTGGACCAGCTCTGTGGTTTCTGCTGCTTTTCGATGCGTTTCATCGTCTTCATCGATCTCCTGTCGACCATCGTCGCGCCGGTCACGGTCGCTTATGTGAGTGCTGTCAAATTCATGTGAGATTATTGCTGACGTCAGATCGGTTACTTGATCTATATGGTCGCTGGTGAAGGCAAGACCATCCCGACGTTGTCGATCATTATGCTTGCGGCGATCTACGGGCTTCAAGCTTTGGTCTTCATCTTTAGGATGCGATGGGATATGATCGCATGGATGATCTGTACGTGGGGAGTCGTGTGCGGAAGCAGGCTAGTGCTGAGACCAGTCTACATCCTTGCCATCCCCGTCTTCTCGTTCTTCTTGCCGCTGTACTCGTTCTGGAAGATGGACGACTTCAGTTGGGGTTCGACGAGATTGGTCGTCGGTGAGAAGGGCAGAAAGATCGTCATCCATGTGAGTCCCGCCTTGCGGGCAGCGTGACGGTACGCTGACCTTCAGGACGAAGGCAAATTCGACCCCAAGGCGATTCCGCTGAAGAGCTGGAATGACTATGAGTGAGCGTGATTTGGGCGCCGCCGAAGGTCAAGGCTGACTGACAGAAATGAGCTGTGGGACCAAGAGTCAAACAAGTCGCTTGGCAGCTTGTTGCCGCCGCAGAAGAACGAGTACGGCTCACGAACGCCGTCGGCCTACGGCGGGTACGATGGCTATGACCAGCCGCGTTCCCGAGGCATCTCTCCGGCTGGATCGTATGCCGACCTTCGAGCTCGGTCAGAGTATGGACCGCCTCAACTCCCGTTGGGTCACATGTCCATGGCTGGCGGTAGTCCCACGAGTGGAATGATGCCTCTGGCGCCCGACAACCGGTCCTTCTACGGCGGGGACACACGCTCATTCTACGGCGGTGACAACCGCTCAGGATCGTTCTACGGTCAACCGGTGCTCGACCATCGCGCATCGGCCTACTCGCTAGCGGGAGCTCAGCCGCCCGGTTTCGACCGCTCGTCGTCATACGGCTTCAACATGGACGCCGGGCTTCGCGCGTCAAGCTACTCGTACGGGCAAGCTCCGCAGCCACATTCGAGGCCCGTATCCAACTTTTTGCCGGAAGTCAACGTCGAGACGCAGCCGATCGGCCTAGGCGCGGTGGGCATCACGGATGCGCAGCTTGAGAGCAGTATCAGGAGGATCTGCGCGGGAGCGGATCTCGACACGTTGACCAAGAAGGGAGTGAGGAAGCAGCTCGAGGAGGAATATGAAGTCAGCTTGTCGGCGAGGAAGGAGAGCATCAATCGGATCATAGAGCGGGTCTTGGCCGGTGAGTGTTGTCTGCGAGACTGGAAAGGTCGTCGCTGACCCGCAGAGTGATAACGATGATGTGAATGATGATGATGGGTGAAGGACATTGACACGATTACGGACAATCTGCTTTCATTGACGAATGACACGTGCAACGTGATACGGACCTGCAGTCACCACGAAGCCATCAGCAAAACTTTTACGCTTAGAACGCTTGGCTATGCATCACGAACGTGTCTCACGCAACGACAATGCACTGGATTTTAATGTGCAATGGACTAATGTGCGCCAATTCATACAGCCATGTATCCGGATCGATGTGGCGATCAAGCCGGATTGCCGCTTGTGTGCAGAAGCGTTAGGAGGTTGCGGTAGGGACAGACATTAGTCAAACTGTCTGTGAGGACAATGGAGGCTTCTTTCTCGTACGATGACGTCCATGCACTGCCCTCAGCGTATAACACGCACGCAAGACAGTCGCCGCATGCGTTTGCCATCCGCACCTCCCCCTGCCCTTCAGTCAAACCATCGTGCTCGATACCAATGGTCAGTCACGCATCGTCCGTCCGGTCTCTTGGCATGAAGGGAGACTGACACAGAGCGCCACTGTGCGCCATGAGGACAGGCCCCACGATCCGACAAGAGGGCTTGTGAGTGGATCAGTGCCAGCTGAGTCGATGAGACTACAGAAGACTACAAACCTCGTCATAGCGCGGCGTACAAAGAAGGAATGGGTCGCCCAGTATTGGGGGATGAGTGGCGGTCACCTAAGTCTCGACAAAGGCTGGGTCACCCTGGTACTCCCACAACGGGCTCTGCCGGAGAGTAGGTGGGGTGCAGCAAGGCCACCGTTGGCCAACACCGATTCGCGACCCGCTCCTCTCGACTCGCCGCAGCATGATCCCACCATTTCGTCTCGTCTCGACAAGCTTGCAAGCCTCGACAACCTCGACGATTCCCGAACGGGTCACACCGAGCGCTTGAAGGGCTGGGTCGCTCAGCATCCACCCGGCCAGGCGCTCTGCTCAAGGGGGGCGGGATCGGTGGACTCTGCTCTGGGTTGCGTCGCCCGGTATACCTCGCTGGCGAGGCTCTGCCAAAGGTGAGCGGGGATGGTAGGTGCCACTGGAACAGTTAGTGACTTCTTTCCGACACCCCTTCCTTCGGAGTCCGCCTAGCGGTTGCGCATATGTCTACAGTGGGCAGCCCTCGTGATGTATCGTTGATATCGGACCGCCTCAAATGCAGATCGAAGCATGGGATATGTTTCCCACCAAGGATCCGCTCAACAAGTCCTTTCGGCGGCCACGGTCGCCGAGACCGAGCGCGCTAAGTACCGATTGCCTTTGGCGACGGGAGAGAGATGGCCGGTCGGTACACCGAAATGCACTGGCCCGTGAGTGTGTCATTGATGCGCACCAACCCACGCTTCTGTGAGGTCTGAGAGTCGGAGAAGAGGTTCTACTTGTCGTTTCTCCCCTGTTCCGTCATTTCACCCAGTCGTCTCCCCTACACAGCCACGTATTCGGCACGCAGCAACCCCGGTATCACCAGCCCACTAGAACACCAAAACACAGTAATTGACGAAGATGCTGCATAGCATTGTTTCCCCTGTTACACCTCCCACAAGGCCACAACCTTCCTCTCGCCGTCCCAACGGCAGCAGAGCCACACCTAGGGTCCAGTCCCAAATCGAATACCGAGACGTGGATACCCCTTCGCCGTCACCTTCGAGGGCCTCCGACAAAGGCAGCATCTCCCACGACACTGCGAAATCACCGTCCGACATCGACATAGAGTATCTTAAGCCGATGAGCATTGTGGACGAGCATGATCCTTCGCCACCTCTCCGACGAAGAAGAGGAGGATGACTGCAGGGAGGCGAGACAAGCGTGGCGGAGGGACACGAGCGAGGTCGCCCAAAAAGAGCACACCGAAGGAGGAATTTGCAAGCGGTGGAAGCAGGACTGGAGCATGGACCTCGGAAGAGGATTGGAAATTATTCCAGCACATCTACCCCAGGGTGACGCCGAACTGGGCGGAGGTCGCCCGTGACATCGGCAGAGACGCCAAGGTAGGTATGGTCAAGCGGGGTGGCGGAGTGGGGAACACGAATGTGGCTGACGGTATACCGTAGTCATGTTCGAATCGACTGGCCGTCTTCAACAAGCGACTCCCGGATGAAATCAAGGGCATCAGCCGATATCAGTAGCGGAAGACAAGTCAGGTCAGGAGCATGAGAATCAGACGATGGTCGGCGGATGGGCAGAGAATTGGCTGGAATCGGGCTCTGTCTTTGCTTTTCACTTCAGATCCGTCAAACATGTCTCGAAGCAGCGGGATGTCCGCCGAGTACTCTTAAGTCACATCATACATCATCTACTATGCAGCTTGCCGCTCGAATCACCTCCTAGGCCAGCTTCAGAGGTCTTAAAGACCCCTCGGGACACGAGCCTCTGCTACATCGAGGTGTCCCGGTGTTGCGGCGATCATCACTGGCTGGGCGCTACGCCTCTTGTTAAGGCGTGGACCCCGCCTGTGCCACAATGTCGTGACATTGCACCCGGTAGCATATGCCCCGGATGAGTGGGAGACTGATACCGGCTTGAACGCCATTGCTGCTGCACCATTTCGATCATTCGACCTCTCATCCGACACTGTACTCACATCTCATCCAAGCAGGACTTCGGGAACCCTTTGATGTCGATATCTGGCGGATCCACATAGCCGAACCCTTCAGAATATGCCGAGCGATATCGAGCAGAGCACCCGAGCGAGACGATAACTTGACATCTGCGGACAACAGTCTTGCAAACGTCGATATGAGCTGATGACGAATAAAACGGTAAGGCATCATCATGGGCGCTCGGGTTGTGCATGAAGGGATACCGACTGGTGCCGGCGGATCACTGCAATCGACAACTCACGAAGAGCACCGGTGCATGTCGTACATCACAAACTTTACGATCGAACGGCGGCAGAGTCCCGACCCGCATGCGCACCTTCGCCTGACGTTCATACTGCACATGGGGCCTAACCGCTGGAAGCAGAGAGTAATGCTCGTCATAGCTCAGAACTGAGGGCTGGGTCTCTGGACCCTTCCCGCTTACGCCCATCTCCCTTTCAGCTCCTCCAGCTTCTCCCTGTAGCCGTCCGCCTTGATCTTCATCTCAGTCTTGAACGCCCTCCACTGCCTGAACGCTTTTCGCGCAGACGACAGGCCCTGCTCCTTTTCGGCCGCTTCTCGTACGAGTCGCGCGTATGCGTCCTCTTCCATCGTCGGCTCGGGTGCGACGTGTCGTTCGAGAACGGTCAAAGTCTGAGTCGAGGCGTTGTTGCGTCTCAGAAAGTTGAGAGAGCGGATGGTTCCGGTAGGATGGGTCTTGGTCGACGCTTGCTTGCCACGCGCGACGATGTTCTCCCCGGGATCCTGACTAGGCTCGTACGGCTGCCGAGGCGGTTTGCGCCCCGTGAGCTTGTTGGAGAAGGGCTGCAAGCGCGTCAGTCTGGGCGGGGACTTGCTGAAAGAGAGGGCAGGTCGAGTAGCCGGAGTAGGAATCGCGTTAGGGTCAATTCTGGGAAGGAGCAGGAAGTCGACCGAGCCTGACAGTCAGGAGAATCTTAACATTCGGGGCGTGTTCAACGTACGGGAGAAGGGGTGGTGGGCTCGGGGGAATGTCGGATCCTCGCACGCTAACCTGGTCGCTGCATCGTGACTGAGACTTCGGGGACCCACTCGAGGCCGGAGCGGGGGCCATGGAACCTCGACAGGATGATCAAATACGGGTACTCGCTCCGCCCATTTGAACGGGCCAGGCTCAAAGAGGGCCGACTCGTCTGGAACTGGCGGGGAGGGGAGTAGCGGCGTGGGTGTCTGACTTCGGGTACCGGTGTGACTGGCGTCCGCGATGCCGGAACCCATTTCTTCGACGGAAGGTGAACCATTCGAAAACTCTGCAACACGTGGATACAGCGGGTCGCCGAGATGCACTGACGCCGACTCGTCCAGAACCTGAGGCTCCTTGGCGTTCGTCTCTGGATAGCGATACTCAAAATCGCACGCCTCCAGGACCGAGGTGAGGAGGCTCAGTGTTCTGCCTGGCGGTTCCTCCTCGACGGGCGAGATCGGCTCCAGCTCGCTCTCGGTCGACTCGTCGGTTCGTGCTCCTGAACTGACAGTACTGGCGGAGACCAAAACACGCGGGGTGGCGTCAGGCCTTTCCCCAGTAGCATCGGAGTATCTTGTGCGGGCGAAGGCGATGAATCCAGCGATATCGGCCGAGGTCGACAATGCAGTCGTCGTAGCCGATCTTATCGCATCATGCGCTGGCCTCAACCTTTGCGCATCACGCTCATTGTCCGGTCCGACACCGAAGTGGGCAATCTCTTTATCCCGGATCCTCGGGGAGTCTTCGTAGCATTCCAAAGTGCGTTGTGCGATGAGGTACTGCTCTACCGCGTTCGAGCTCACATCGCCCTTGTAATCGATGTGCGATCGGCGCTCAGCACTGATCATCTTCGCGGGTACTCCATACGTGGGCGAGGTGGCTCCATGGGTCATGCGCCAGCTCTCGAGTCGGATGAGTTCGAGGAAGTCTGCTCGGACTTTGTGAACGTTGTCCCATGCCCTGTTCCGGATCAGACGCAACTGAGGATAGATGTCGTCGTTGTACCGGAGGCACATGTCGAACCCGTATTGGATGGGCCGGGACGTGGTGGTCGGGAGGGGGCACGAAGCCGACTGAGACGCACCGGACACGTGGTCTTTCCCGAGATAAGGCGGCAGGATGAGATTCACTTTGGATCGCACATCCGGCGGAGCGTCGACTAGATCTAGCATGTCGGTGGATCCAAGTGGAGTCGTGAGTAGCTGTGGCGGGAAGAACGGCTCCTTCGGGATAGCCAGCACAGCGAGATCCTCCCCCTGGATGGATGGGTCAAAGAACGCCGAGTACCCCTCCGCGATGAGATTGACGACAAACGGGTGGTCGGCACGGACGTCGCGGGGCGGGGTCGTTGGCGGAATCTTCTCGACTTTAGATTCGACAACCGTAGTCACCATGATCATCAGCGGCACCCGTCCATAGCGGCGGGCGGACTCGTCCACCGCGTTCGTGAGCGGCACTGGCCCGCGTCGGAGACATCCCTCGCAAACACATTCCGATAGACTTTCCACCTCTTCTCCTGGCGGCTCGATCGGTTCCGCGACGGCGACGTTTGCCATCCAGGAGGCGAGCGCAACATCCTTGTAAGGACGCTTCAAGTCGAGCAGCAAGCGGCCAGACTCGTCGAAGGTGCCTTGCTGGGTGTGATATATCGGCACTTCGTCGACGGGCATCCTTGAGGCGTGCCACGGCAGACTCGCACGCGCCTTGACGCTCTCGGGATCGGGAACAAACTCGACACGAGATCCAGGCGGAGGACACCAATATGGCCCGACGCCTCTTTCGCGCCGCTTCATGTGTTGCATCCCCTCGGATGAAACTCCACAACTGAGGTTCCAAACCCGGCACCTTGCTGCCAGTCAGCTCCGAGCTACGGCATCATTTACGTCACCCACCGATGGCATTCTGGGCAATGGGGCCTGGCGGAGAATCCTGAGACTGAGTCGTTGAGGTGGTGTGGGAGGGTCGTTCCGGGCTCAAGAAGGTATCACATCGTTGTAGTGCCACGGGCTGAGGCAGCTCGTGCGCCTTAGTGACGTATTCGCGAGTAGCAATCGATACAGCGGCCACTTCGGGAGACCCTGGGGGCTGCCTTTCAGTGACCCCAAATCCTTCGATGCCACGGAGCGCAAGGATCACGGGAGCACTTACACTCTTCGCAGGCGCCACGACCACCCCGCGCCTGCTATCTAACCAGTTGGATCGCGAGGGAATGCTAGCAATATCGATGACTATGGGTGACTCAGCATGTGGCACAGTATGGCGAGCGACCCGCGGCCTCAGCGCACGAGGGACAATGGGTGCGGCAGGTAAGAGGCGCTGCTCGTTGATCTCGATGACGGGTATCATCGGCCGCCCGCAGAATGTTTTGATGTCGGTGGACCGATCCCCGTCGCTGTACGACTCCACGTCGATCCCTCCCGATAGTCCCGTGGCAGGTAAAGGGGATGGAGGTCTACCTGGAGGCGACACCATCTTGAATGGGTATCAGGGTATCGTGTTGTGTGCGGTGAGCCGGCGAGTGAATAGGGATATGGCGCTTTATCGTGGGGACACGACAGGCAGGAAACATCCGCGAAGAGACGCCTAGGTCTTGTGTCTGACTCGCAACCGCGTGTTCCCACTTAGAGGGCGCGCGACTTGGTCGGTTGTGACTGACATGATACACCGCCTTAGACGTTTCGAAACACAGTCGGGTCGGGGGCTAGTACAGGCACAGTTGTGCGCTGGTCGGATGAATGCTCACTGTCGAGCCCGCGTCCATGTGTTGGTGTCAGGAGTGCGTAGGGTAAACATACTGAAATGGGTGTGGGGCAAATCGAATTGCGAGCGTCGCACAATCCCGCCTGACCAGGATAGAACCAGGCGCACGAGGAGGACCATGGCGCATCGGGGCTCTGCGGTCGGCCATGGCTCGATTCACTTCGCCAGCTCGGGGTCGGCCGACAACAAGTGGAACAGCTGACACAGGGTCGAGCGCATCTCTCAGAAACCTTTCGAGTCCGGCGTGTCGCAACGTTGGACCCCTTTATCGGGCGATTAGAGTAGGCGTCATAAATGGACATGGAGAATTGGGAAGGTGATCCCGAACGACCTCGATCGTCTCGGTATTAGCATCTAGGTGTGAGCGAGAACGGGATAGAATAGCGACTTATGATGGCAATGACGCTGGCACGCACAGCTGGCAGGATCCATGAGCAGCAGGATGGCTGGGCGGCGACCGCCGCCGGGTGATCCCGCTTGTTTACCTGCAATATGGGCCTGGTGTACCGATGTGCTCGCGCGTGCTTCAGATATGCCAGCCTATGCATGAACGCTACAGCGGCATGACGTCCGTATGCTGTGGATGCAGATGCATGCTTACAGCCAAGCTGATGGTTAGGTGCAGTGACCAATGAATCGGAATCCATCCAGGTTTCAGGAACACTTGTCGCCTTGGCTGCCACGTGGCGTCACCTCGCACTCAAAAGCAACAACAACAAACCACCCACCAAACATCACATTCCAAACTCCTGGATCAAGCAGCCTCACCGACCATACCCTTCTCCCCTCATTTGACACCTCAGCACCCTTCCTCATCAACGCCCGCGCTAGATTTACACGAGGATCGTAAACGCTTACGGCGCGTTCGCCCCGCCTCACACTCATTTCAATCGCGACCGGCCATCCTCTCCACCCCCGCCCGCAGCCTGAAACCCCGTTCCTGCTTTCCGACTTTTACACCACCCCATCCACGATGGCCATGCAGGTCGACATCCCTTCACCTCACTCACCGGGGTTCTCACCTCACGTTTACCACCTCACGCAGACCATCGACGACGTGGTCTACCGATACTCGGCTGAATCTGACCGTGGCACGCCGAGGGAAGGCATCTACGCCCGGGACGGGCTCTGGGACGACGACGAGCTCTCGTCTGACGCGACCACCATCCGGCCGAGCTCTGGGTCGACGTTTGGTCATCATTCGAGCAGGAGACAAAGCCGACCTGGACCCACGCCGCCAGCGAGCACGAAGTCGCGCAGCCGGAGCGGCACGGTGATTTCGGCGGCTAGATCCGAAGAGAAGGGCGGGATGTGGACCTGGGGCAGAAAGGCATCGACGTCGACCACGCCGATGCCTGCGCCGACGCCAGTACCGGAGGCAAGAGCCGAGGTTGTCCAGCAGCCGAAAGGGCTAGAGAAGAAGAAGAGCAAGAGCTTGCTCCGTGGCAAGGGGCGTCGAGGGGAGCTGAGCGTGAATGTTTCGCCGGGAGACCCGGATGAATCGGTATGCTCGTTGATCGGGCCGTGGTCGATGCTAATCTCAGTTCGAAGCACCCCCTCCCCTACCGCCTACTCCCGCCTCATTCGTCACACATTCCTCGCCTGCCTTCTCCACCGCCTCGGTGATAACGCCCTCTTCGTATCCTTCTCGACTGGATACGGCGACCCTTGAAACGCCCGGACTTGACAAAGGCCCAAAGTCGTCCTGGCGCCGAGGGATGAAGAAGATCTTCAAGTCGAAGTCGTCTGTCGCACTGCGGGAGGCATTTGCGAACGTCGACACGAACCGTCCTGCGCTCCCACAAGGCGGATTGCCCTCGAAGCCCACTCATCACGCGCTCGGAAAGCCATTCTCGTCATCCACTCCACCGATGCCTTTCGCTCCGCCAAAGACACGCGACACAATGTGGTCCTTCTACTCAAACAGTCCGCTTTCGCCGCCTGCTTCGGCCATTGACGACTCCTTTGGCCTGCCCTCCCATCCTTCGCTACCCGCCGACCCCTTCGCATCTTCGCTCGATCTCTCTTCGAACCGGATTCCGCAATCCCCCTTAGCATCCCCAGCTTTACCGCCTAAGGCTCGCCTGAGCCGTAACTCGCCGAGTCTGCGGGATCTCAAGCAGTTTCTATCGTCATCCAAGCCGTCTTTAACCAAGGCGAAGAGTCTCGCGAACATACGCGAAAAGGCTGCGCTGCCTGCTAGTGCGCCGCCGACGAAGACCGAGTTCCCGCACAACAAGACTGTCAAGCGAGTCAACTCCGTAGTGCTCGGCTCGACGCGGAATCCGGAGGCGTCCGTTGAAGAGGAGCCCGTTCGGCCTGCGTTGCTCCGCCCGACTCTTAGCCGCATTCCCACTGAGTCGCCGCCCTTACTTCCGCCCAACCCACCGTACTTCCCCACCTCGTTCCTGCCGACAAAATCGGGCTTGAGCACCCCGTCATCGATGGCATTATCGATCGACACATCGGTAGGCAGTCCCAGCCTTGATAACCCTCCGCCCACATCCCCGCTGCCCGCTTTGCCATCTTCATCTCCGTTGTCACCTCTGGGATCAGCAACGGTACCGATCAAACGAAGTGGTTCCAGCGCTGTGTTGCTGCCTCGATCGCGATCCACCAGCATGTCATTGAAGGCTCCGCCCACCAGCTCGAGTTTCTTCGACCTGTACGAACAGCTCGGAATCTGGCCGACGCCGTCCGACAAGGACACAGCGTCGCCGGAGAAGAGCCCAGAAACTAAGACGAAAGAGCTCCAGTCGCCTATTGATGCGGGGACGAGACCGACGCTCACGGTCTCACAATCACCATCGGCGACCTTCTCCGCTGCCAGCTGGGAGGCGGCAATCTCGGCGTTCCCCCTTGTCGATGAAATCCCGCCGCCAAACAGCATGTCAATGGACTTTGGTCAGCCAGAGATGGCAGACCACGATCTCCACATTGCCCCGGCACCGTATACGTCTTACTTCGATGACGAGGGCGATGTATCGATGTCGAGTAATATCGCGGTGGAAGGGTCGACCTGTTCTTTGTCCAACCACGATCACGACTCGTCGCAACGCGCCGTGCAAGAGAATCCCTCGGATACGATCGGTTCGAAAGCTTACGCTTCTACCGGCTATTCGAAAGCTAGTTTGGGACTCGGTCCGATCCGCAACGGCGGTTCGAGCAACAGTTCCGGTTCGCCAAGCCGTGACGAGCGGCGCCGGGGTCCCGAGGGAAAGTGGTTTGATGGGAAATCCGGGAGATCCAGCCAATCGTCCAGTGATGACGAAGATGACGAGCCACTGTCCAAGCTCCATCCTGACGCCCACGTCGTACAGCAACAGGCAGCTGTCAAGCGACGCGCGACGAGGAAGGCCGCCAAAGCCCGTGCGAAGGGCCGCAATCCGGGTGGGGATATTGGCTGGGATGGCGAGGGCGGGGTGCCAGCGGACGCATTGCGCATGAAACTGGAGAGCATGCTGCTCACGAAGGAGATGCGGGTGTACAACTGGCAGCTATCTCAGGGACACGCTGTTGCGTCTAGCTCGGGGCAGAGGACTCAAACGTACCCTACCCGAGGACTTCGACCCGCCCGGAGCTTTACAGATCCGCATCGCACAGAAGCGAGCGTGCCGGTAGTGCACCGGAGCCACACTGTCAAGAGAGACTCAGCAAGGACAGCCCGGCCAATGATGGCGCCGCCCGTTTCGATGATGGTCGCACCGATTGGCGGGCCACCGCCTATGCCGACTACGCAAGCCACTGGACCATCTCGACACGGTACCCTGCGCCGACCTGATGCGTATGGCCAAACCCGTGCCTCGCACGAGCCGTCCTTCTCCCACTTGTCCCGCTTCGGATCGTCCTCCACTACTTCGTCAGACCACCACAGTCATCACGCAGCCGTCCCGCCGATGCCGAATGTTACCCGAAGCAACACCGCTGCGACGTCCCGCTCATCCGCCTCGCGCAGCCGATCTCGAGCCATGTCCAATGCAGCTAGCACGCAGCAGCCGGAATCCATGCCGCACGCGCGTGCTGTCACCGAGCCCATCCCTCAACGAAAACAACAGGCCATGAGCGCAGATGCGTTTATCGGCGGACTGAGTGGACGCCGGGTTGTGCTCGAGCTATACCCCGAGACCACGGCCAGGGATGTACTACAAGCCTCACGTTCGAGAAGCGAGCTGCCGGAGCTTGCATCAGGGACAAACTGGGTAGTGATGGAGAATTTTGCAGAGCTTGGCTATGGTGAGTTCGGCTGCGTGTTGCCCAACCGCGCTCACGCTAGAACGGCAAATACGCGAATACGAGCCCTTGCAGGCTGTTGTGAAGGGCTGGGATCCGAGCGGACCGTTCAACTGTTTCATCTTCAGACAGTCGAACAACGCGACTTCGACTTGGACGAGGGTAAGCCTAGGCGGAAGGATTGCGCGAGCCAAGCTGACTTGAAGTCCATACCAATGAATGCCCCTTTCTTGGGCGCCTACGTGCAGTATGAGACCAAGAAGGGCAAGTGGTCCAAGCGTTTCTTAGAGACACGAGGCGGACAGGTATTCGTGGCGAAGAATGATAAAGTGAGCCGGCGACGTCCGTCTGTTATGAGATGTGTGCTAACGAGCAGAACAAGGAAGAGATGCAAATCAATACCTTGTTCCACGATGTGCACACGATAACTCGGGCGTACAACTCGCCCAAGCCGTTCGTTTTTGTCATGAAGCGAGGTGAGCTCGGCGATGCCGTCAAGCGGCGTGGCGCTAATGAGCAGTGGAGCCAGCCAGCGCGTTCGAGAACCCGAACGATTACTTGCACGTGTTCTCCGCGGAGGAGAGCATCGGGTGGAAGCTCCTTGCTGCGATCTACGATGCCAAGGTCCGTCCTTAGACGTGGGCCATGATGATCGCGCTGACAATCCAGAGCCATGCCCTCGCGCAAAGCAAGCCCCAGCTGTTGATCGAAGCGCGACAGGCCATCCATCATCTACCTCCCGTCAAGCCGGAAGGGCCGTTCATCGATCTCAAAGAGGAGCCGGTGGAGAAGTCGGCTTTCACGGGAAAGGGCATGTTGCGGATTTGATCTGACAAGGCGATGACTAAGGGAAGGGAGCGTCGCGCGTTGTACCACATGAATCGGACGGACAATTTAACGGAACAACAATGAACATCCTGCCATCATGCAATGATAATGCCTAAAAGTACAACTCGACGTCGACCGTCGAAGATCTAATGCTCTACCTTGACCAGACTTTGCCATCCCTCCCTTGCCCACCGCCTTGCACCGGCTCGAGCTGCATCTAGGTCGATCCCTGCCGCTTCCCTCGCTTCAAGGACGTCTTGATCACGATGCAGGGCCTGCTGTATTCGATCCTGCTGTCGCGCCTCCTCTTCTCCTGACGCTGCCCAAAATCGGCGGAACCGTGGATCTCGTTTGATTGCCGTCCGAGTGAGCTTTGTCAGCCGGACGGTATTCTGGCTGTTGACGAGCACAGGGATGAGGGTGGAGAGGTCATGACCGGGCGAGGGGAGTGGGAGGTAGGTGTATATAAGCGGGACGACGAGGAGGCCGATGCATCGCAAGGTGTAGATCGCGCTGGCGAGCTGGCGTCAACA
>Ga0308169_10002845_pt1 | contig 17437 bp, 14 predicted proteins | sample PhyBR1_2_FD_202139 | JGI IMG/M metagenome (GOLD analysis project Ga0308169, IMG submission 202139) | Phyllosphere microbial communities from UC Gill Tract Community Farm, Albany, California, United States - DLSLSB.R1 | ecosystem: Host-associated > Plants > Phyllosphere > Unclassified | place... | reverse complement strand
GGTTTTTTTGCCCTGTTCATTCCACACCTTTGCCAGATAACCGGTGGTATAGGTCTTGCCAATACCGGTATCAATACCACTGATAAAATAAACCGCTGCGGTCATGATGTGCTCCGTGCAATGCAATAAATGGGATGATAGCTCAGCGAATAATGGCGCTGACCAGATTGATCCAGCTCAGAAAATTGCTGATAATCCTGATAGAACTGCTGTAAAGACTGCTTGGTCCAGCGATGCTGCGATGCGGTTGCCGTTACACCAGTGGCCTTTAAATGTTGCAGCACTGCTTTGGGATGAGAAAAACTCAACGTTTCCAGGCTCTCGGACAGATGCAGAATTTCAAAACCCTGTTTGATCAGTTTGTCCTGAATCACTCCAATCGGAAGATAATTCAAGCCTTGGCCAGTGAGTGCCTTAATTTCTTGCAAATTCTGCTGACCAAAAGTGGAAAAACAAAAATAGTCATTTTCGATAAGCGCAGCCGCACTTTTTTTAAAAACTGCATCCAGATCAGAGATCCATTGCAAAGCCGAACTGGAAGCGATCAGGTTAAGGGATTGCGGAAAATCTAGTTGTTCCACATCGCCAATTTGCCATTCTAAATTTTCTTTAGCCTGAAAATGCTGTTGCACTTCGGAATATAGATCATTTAAAAACAAATGATCTATTTCAAAGTTTTGCATCAGCAAATGACTTAAATTGCCTGAGCCACAACCGATTTCAAAAACTCGATCCAAACGGTTTTGCAGCAAGAACTGCTGCATCAATTGCATCAAATTCAGGCATATCTGTTTTTGGACTACGGCATGTTCGGCATAGCTTTGTCCTGCCTGTGCAAAACGCCGTGCAATCTGGGATTTATCAATATTCACGGTTTAGACTCACAGTAACCGCACAAGCTGATCAAGGTCAGCCTGATTGACTTGAGAAGTCAGTGAGATACGTAATCTTGAACTGTGTTTCGGCACTGTAGGCGGACGCACCGGCATAATATAAAAACCGGCCTGTTGTAGCTGCCGGGCTTTTTTCACCGTCTTTTGTGACTCGCCAATAATTACCGGCACAATATGGGAAGTCGAAGGACAGTCAAAGCCTTTGGCTTGTACCGACTGTTGCAGATTTTGACTGATCTGTTGCAAATGTTGACGTTGTGGTTTTAAGCCTAAAACTTTCTGGAAAATAAAATCGGTCCACGCCATACAAATGGGTGGCTGCGCGGTACTGAAAATCAGTGGACGCATGGCATTGATCAGATATTCACGGATGATCGGATGGCAAATCAGATAGCCTCCAACAGATGCCAGAGCCTTACCAAAAGTTCCGACCAGCAGATCAATCTCATCAATCACCTCATACTGTTCTGCACAGCCCAAGCCTTGCTCGCCGCGCACACCAATGGCATGCGCTTCATCGACATAGAGCATGACTTTAGCAAACTGCTGTTTGATACGAACCAGTTCAGCCAGATCGGTTTCGTCACCATCCATGCTAAAAATGGATTCAGTGACCACAATAATACGATCAAAAGCCTCATCGGCATGGTATTGCTGCAAAAGCTGTTGCAGATGATTCAGGTCATTGTGCCGGTAGCGTATATATTTTGCAGCCGATAAACGGATACCATCAATCATGCTGGCATGCACCAGTTTATCTGCCAAAATTAAAGTTTTACTGTCACTTAAGGCCGGTAGAATCCCGATATTCATGTGATAGCCACTGTTAAACAGCAGCGCCGCACGTCCATGAAAAGCCTGACTTAAACTGGCTTCTAATAACTCGTATTCAGGCAAGTTTCCAGTTAGCAGTCTTGAAGAAGATGAACTCATTCTGCGCAGTTGATTCGGGGTTTCGTCAAAAAACTGTTCACGCAAACTCAAGTCAGCTGCCAGACCCAAATAATCGTTGGATGCCAGATTCAGCATCGAATGACCCTGAATTTCAATCATTCGGCCTTGCTGAACATTGCAGCTAAACTGGCGCAAATTGCCCTGCTGTTTTAAGTGATCGAGCTTGAGTGCATAGTCATTGAGCAGAGAGTCATTTAGTGCATCATCATTTAACAGGTTCATGCGAGTACCTCTTGCATCTGCTCAACTACTTCAACCAGTTGTTGCAACAAGGTATTCAGCTGCTGTTCGCTAATTACATAAGGCGGCATCACATAGACCAGTTTACCGAATGGACGTATCCAGATGCCTCGCTCTACAAACTGTTGTTGCAGGGTTTTCATATTCACATTGAATGTCAGCTCTACCACACCGATTGCCCCCAACACTCGTACATCCTGCACATAATCCAGTTTTAAGAGCGGTTGTAAATGTTGCTGTAACTGTTGTTCGATGCGCTGGATATTGGCTTGCCAATCTTGCGCCAATAATACTTCGGTGCTTTTCAACGCCACTGCACAGGCCAGTGGGTTGGCCATAAAGGTCGGCCCATGCATAAACACCTCTGCCTCGCCGCAGCTAATGGTTTCCGCTACATGCTTGCTGGTGAGGGTGGCTGAAAGCGTCATATAGCCGCCAGTCAAACCCTTACCGATACACATGATATCCGGCTCAACGCCGGCATGTTCCCAAGCAAACAGTTTGCCAGTACGGCCAAAACCGGTGGCAATTTCATCAAAAATCAGCAGCACATCATATTGTTCACAGAGTAATTTGGCCTGACGTAAATACTCAGGATGATAAAAGCGCATCCCGCCTGCACCTTGCACAATCGGCTCCAGAATTAAAGCGGCAATGCTGGCATGGTGCTGTTTTAGCACCTGTTCCAGTTCCGCAATATCGGCTTGATTCCATTCCTCATCAAAGCCCACTTGCGGGGCTGCCACAAAGAAACGATTCGGTAAACTGGAACCAAAAATCTGATGCATGCCAGTGACGGGATCGCAGACTGACATGGCATTCCAGGTATCACCATGGTAGCCGGAACGTGGAGTGACGAAATTGGTTTTCTGAGTTTTTCCCTGTGCAGTCCAAAATTGCACTGCCATTTTTAACGCTACTTCTACCGCAACCGACCCAGAATCAGCATAGAAAATTTTGTCCAGACTGGGCGGGGTGATTTTTAATAATAATTTTCCCAGTTCAATCGCAGGATCATGGGTAAATCCACCAAACATGATATGCGACATTTTTTCTAATTGATCCGTCACGGCTTGATTCAGCTCAGGATGGTTATAGCCATGAATGGCACACCACCAGGACGACATGCCATCAATCAGTTGCCGTCCATCTTCCAGCTCAATAATGGCGCCATGCGCCTGTTTCACTTTAAAGGTCGGCAAGGGCTGAGTCATGGACGTGTAAGGATGCCAGATATGTGCCAGATCAAATTCCAGATCAGTTAATTCGGCCATCCATTACTCCCTGTAGATGCTTGATAATCAATTTTTCATGATCTTAAACCTGCATGAAATAAAAATAAATTGCGATATAAGCCAGTTATCCGTTTCTTTGTTCTATTTTCTTTAAAAATTGGCAGATTTTGCCAGTTATTAGCTCAGCTTCAAATAAAGGAAAGCCATGTGACCCGCTAATCAGTCCTGTTGTTAAAAACTTTGCATTGAATTTTTGAAAATTTCTTTGAACTTTGTAACTAACTAAAAAATCCTGTTTTGCAAACACATGATACTGATGGCCCGGATAGTTTTTCAAGATATCAACATTGTTTAAATGAGCAAGGCAATTTAATCCCTCACGAAGAGTTTCTAAATTCTGTGCCTGAATCAAACTTTGCAAGGTGATAAAGTCGGCTTTGGTCGTTTCCGTACCTTGACACACCATATAGCCAAACTTTTTCAGGGTTGCAATCGCATCCTGCTCAAAAGACTGTTTAAACTGCTGAAAAGTCGGCTGCGACATTGCCGCAGGCCATGTATTGTTTGCTACAAAACAAGGATTGGAACCTAAAGTAATCAAGACTTTTTCCAGTCCATATTGCTTTTGAATCTGATCGACTAGTACCGTAGCCAACTGTCCACCCAAAGACCAGCCGGCAATCACATCGAAATGACGGGCCCATTGTACTTTCTGCTGTAGGACCTGTTCATCTAAAGCATTAAAGATATTGCAAAGTTCAACTTCATGTCCTTGTGCTGCCAAAGCCTGTTTTAAAGGATCCAGTAGTTTAGTTCCGCCACCCCAGCCGGTGATGAGTAAAATACGTTGCTGCAATGTTAATCCTTAAGTTTATGCTGTGACCGATTGCAGTATATAAAATTTTATTGATTTTAAACTGCAAAAATCCATCAAAAATAATCTACGTTTGATGAATATTATTTTGTTAGTATTTGGAAAGATCCTAACAAAAAGAATATGCAGAATATTATGAATGCTTCTAAAATATGCAAAATCACTTTGCTCTGTATAAGTGTAAGCTTAAGTCTTACTCAATTTGCATTTGCGGAAAATTCCATTTTTTCAAAGTCTGAAACTTCTCAAAAACAATGGGTTGGAAAATCTGCACCGGCATTTAAATTACAGGATCAAAACAGCAAATGGCATTCCTTGAGCCAGTACAAAGGCCAATGGGTAGTGTTATATTTTTATCCTAAAGATAATTCACCCGGCTGTACTCAGGAAGCCAATCAATTTAAAGTACTTTACCCACAATTTTTAAAATCTAATGCCGTGGTTTTGGGTGTGAGTCTGGATGATGTGAAATCCCATCAAAAATTTTCAGAAAAATTAGGCTTACCATTTCCACTTTTAGCGGACTATAAACAGCAGTTATCGAATCAATTAGGAATTGTGCGTAATCTCGGTATTACCCAAATTGCCAAACGGGAAAGCTTTTTAATTGATCCTCAAGGCACCATTGTTTACCACTACAGCAGTGTCAATACGCAAACTCATGCTGCTCAGGTCTTGGCGGATATCCGTAAATTTTCTCAATAGCCTGTCATTACCCATATCAATCAAATTTAAAAAAATAAAAAAGCCCAACTCACGTCAGGCTTTATCATTTAATATTTCAACTTACATTTGCGATTGAATATAGTTTTGCAAACCAATCAATTCAATCAGACGAATCTGTTTTTCCAACCAGTAAGTATGATCTTCTTCAGTATCTGACATTTGCTGACGAAGCATATCACGGCTTACGTAATCACCTTTTTCTTCGCACAGTTTCACGCCTTGCGCCAATTTTTCACGTACATGATATTCAAGTTTTAAATCCGCTTTTAAACAGCTCACCACATCTTTACCTGTTTCGATGTCATCACGGTTCATATTCGGTGTGCCTTCCAAAAACAGTACACGGCGAATAAGCGCATCGGCATGAGAGGCTTCTTCCTGCATTTCATGGTCGATCCGTTCAAAAATCTTGTTTAAACCCCAATCTTCATACATACGAGAATGAATCAGGTATTGATCACGAGCTGCCAGTTCGCCACCGATCAACATATTTAGATAGTCTACGACTTCTGGATTGCCACGCATTTCAAATACTCCATACCCTTTTTCTAACATTATGGACAAAACCGACCATCAATGCAAAATAAAAATTATGTAAGTTTATGATTTTTAAATAATTAAAATGAGAAACACTTACATTTACAGTTTTAGTTAAATAAATTCCCATTTATAAAACAATGTCTTGCACTCAGTACTCAGCTTAGATGAACAAGATCAAAGTACTTTTATAATGTATTGGTTTTTTGTAACTAGATTCAAAATCATTGTGGCATATATTCATTGAAATATATGCGTATCAAATCAGAAACGCTGAGTGCATCGGCATCAGGTTATTATCTATAAGCAAAATTGAGCTTGTTCATTGGTATAAACAAGCCAAAACTTCGTCATGCACCGACAAGCTTATGCATCATCAGCAGAAATCAGCTTAAGCTGACTTCCAATACGTATTTTTCCATGCTTGCTGTTGCTTTGAATCTAAAAAAGTCCAAGCGACAAAACGACTTTCTTTTTGCCCCTGCGTCATTTTAATGGTTTTCACATCCACTGCTCCGCTCTTCCGCAAGGCATTTAACAACACAGGCAATGTGGCTTTCTTGGAAACGAGTGTGCTAAACCAAAGACATTGCTCAGCAAACTGTATGCTCTCTTGTACCATTTGGCAGACAAAGCGTTCTTCACCACCGTCACACCAGAGTTCATTTTTTTGACCACCAAAGTTTAACACCACCTTCGTCCGATCAACCGGCTTGCCAAGTTTTCTTAATTTTTGAGTTGCTGTGGCATTTGCTTCATCTTGCGAGGAATGAAATGGCGGGTTACACATCGTCAAATCAAAACGATCTGTGGGTTTAATCACACCTTTGAAAATATTGCTTGAGTTCTTCTGCAATCGAATCTGAATCCCTTTACGCAAATTTGGATTTGCCTCCACAATGAATTGAGCACTTTTAACGGATGCAGAATGAATGTCTGAGCCGACAAATTTCCAACCATAGCTACGATGACCAATGATCGGATAAATACAGTTTGCTCCCACCCCAATATCCAACACTTGAACGGCATGCCCTGTTGGAATCTGACCTTTATGATTAGCACTCAACAAGTCAGCCAAATAGTGGATATAGTCAGCTCTACCCGGAATAGGCGGACAAAGAAAATCTTGAGGAATATCCCAATATTGAATGCCATAAAAATGTTTCAGCAATGCTTTATTGAGCATTTTCACAGCCTGTGGATCAGAAAAATCGACTGAAAGATCGTTATATTTATTTAGGCTAACAAAAGGTGCAAGTTCCGGACAAGTCTGCATTAACTGAGGAAAATCGTAACGACTGCGATGCAAATTTCGTGCATGTAATTGCGATTTTTGTTGCGGAAAAGTTTTCTTTGCTTGCGCCATGTGTATGCCAATCATCAACGGGAGAACAGAATCATCTGATAAGACAGGCTCAATACCTGTCAATAAATCGATATTGTACGTGAATTCAGTTCATCATGACGATCCCAACCCAATCAAGACATAAAAAAAGACATCCGAGGATGTCTTTTTTTATTCATGCTTAAGATCGATTAAGCAGGAAGTTGACCATGCTCTTTCATTAAGGCAATAAACTGTTCTTCATTTAATACAGGAACACCGAGTTTTTCTGCCTTATCCAGTTTAGAACCGGCTTTTTCACCAGCAACTACACATTTGGTTTTACTCGACACGCTACCACTGACACGTGCACCCAGCGCTTGCAGCATTTGAGTGGCTTCATCACGCCCCATAGAACTTAAAGTCCCTGTCACTACCCAGCTTTCGCCATTCAGTGGCTGACGTGTCGGTGCGACTGGAGCATCCCAGTGAATGCCGGCTTCAAGCAAACGGTTGACCACTTCCAGGTTATGCGGTGCCTGAAAGAAATCGATAATCCATTCAGCGGTAATATCTCCGACATCCGGCGTTTTTTTCAACGCATCAATATCGGCATTTTGCAGTGCTTCAAAAGTCTGGAAAGTGTTAGCCAGCATACGTGCCGTGGTTTCACCGACCCCACGAATCCCCAAGGCATAAATGAAGGATGCCAAGGTGGTTTTCTTGCTGTTTTCAATCGCATCAAACAGGTTTTGAACCGACTTTTCACCCATTTTATCAATGGTTAAGAGCTGCTCACGATGCTCATGCAAACAGTAAATATCTGCCACATTTTTCAGCAAGTCGAGGTGCAACAATGACTCCACCCAACGGTCGCCTAGACCTTCAATATCCATGGCCTTACGCGAAACAAAGTGACGGATGGTTTCGATTCGCTGGGCAGCGCAATACAGCTCACCTGAACAGCGTGCCAACGCTTCACCTTCCGGCATCACTACTGGCGAATCACAGACTGGACATTTCCCAGGAAGATGAACTTCTACCGCATCATCTGGACGGAATTCTGGCCAGACTTTTTCCACTTTCGGAATCACGTCCCCACTACGGTACACGCTGACCGTATCGCCAATACGTACATCCAGGCGGTGGATTTCTCCAATATTATGCAGGGTAACGTTGGATACCGTTACCCCACCCACAGCTACCGGATTTAAGCGCGCAACCGGGGTTAAAGTTCCGGTACGGCCCACTTGCCAGTCAATATTTTCCACCGTGGTTAATGCAGCCACTGCCGGGAATTTGTAGGCTGTTGCCCAACGCGGTTCACGACTTAAAAATCCGAGCTGTCTTTGCTGTTTTAAATCATCTACCTTGATGACCAGCCCATCAATTTCAACGCTTAAATCTGCACGTTGCTGATTAATTTGTTCATAGGCCTTTTGCACATCCTGAATACTGTCACAAATAAAATGACTTTCACCTATGGTAAAGCCAAACTGGGTTAACCATTCCAGACTGGCATACATGGTAGTCTGACCATGATGCGGTTCACACTGCGCAATACCATAGGCATAAAAGGCCAAAGGACGTGATGCAGCAATGTTCGGATCCAACTGACGCAGACTGCCTGCCGCTGCATTTCGCGGATTGGCAAAGGTCTTTTCACCTTTGGCCTCATTTTCGGCATTCAGTTTTTCAAAACCGGCTTTAGGAATCAGCACTTCACCGCGCACTTCAAGCAAGGCCGGCACCTGAGCATGTGCAGAGCTTAAAACTTTCGGCAAGTTACGAATGGTTTTGACATTATGGGTAATATCTTCACCGGTTTCGCCATCACCACGCGTAACACCACGAACCAGCACGCCATGTTCATACCATAAAGAAATGGCCAGGCCATCGAACTTCAATTCCACATCGTATTGAATCTTCTGGTTCGGTAAACGTTCTTCTATACGACGGGCAAAAGCAAACAGCTCTTCCTGGTTAAATACATTGCCCAATGACAACATTGGCACGGCATGGGTCACGCTGGCAAATTTTGACAGTGCTTTGCCGCCGACTCTATTGGTTGGCGTATCGGCCTGCACATATTCAGGATATTGCTGTTCTAACGCCTTGAGCTGGTGAAAGAGTTGATCATATTCACTGTCTTCAATGCTGGGTTGATCCATCACATAATAAGCATGGTTATGCTTGGCTAAAATTTGAATCAATTGACGCATTTGCGCCACGACAGTTGAACTTTCGGTCATATCTACACCATAAAAAAGGGCGGTCTAGTTCCGCCCTTCACAAATATTTGATCTACCCGCTATTATAGAAATCGAGTCCGCCAGTTTCAAATTAAACTTCTGTCGTTTGACCTGCACGGTAATCAATCGCGAAATGACGCCATTGTTCACGTAATTGTGGGGTGAATTCCTGATTGTTCTGATCATACACCGTACCGTCAATTTCACGGGCAATCAGGCGTGAAATGCTGTCCATGGTATCGAAAGCATTTTGTACATCACTGTGTGGCAACGCCAGGAAGAAGGCCAAACCTTTCACCTGTTCAGTCGATAATGTTTCCAGATCAAAACCGGCTGCACCTTCGTCGGTAATTTGCAACACTGAGAAGAGTAACTTGCTGCCATCTTCACTATAACGATGGAAACATGCCATTTCACCAAAACGCAGGCCATATTTCAGCAAGACTTTTAAGGTTTTTTCCCCTGAAAGTACCCGACGTTCCGGATAAATATTTAAGGCAATAAACTCGGCAGCAGTCGATAAGGCACTCGCTTCATCCACGCGTTGTTGCTCATGCAAGTGCTCATCCAGAATGCTGCTTTCATCTTCAAAGTCTGAAATTTCAGCTTTTTCGATATTGTTCAGATTGAAATCAGCAGTTTCTTTATCTTCAAGCGGCTGCGCTTGCTGTGCAGACTCTGGGATTGCTTGCGATTTTGCCTCTTCTGCCGAAGCAGGAGCATCAGCTTTTAACTCTGCCTGAGCGGATACTGCTACTTTTTCAGCCTGAGTAGTTTCAGCCTGTTCAGTTTTTGCTTCTGCCTGCTTAGACTCGGGTACCGGTTCAGCCATTTTTGCGGTTAAAGTCGGTTCAACACGTTCAGCTGGTTCAACTTCTTTTGCACTTTGTAATTGATCACGAACATGGCGAGGAATAACCGGTTGCTGGCTGTCAGAATTTACATGAAGTTCCGAATCTAATGAAGGTGATGCATCCGCAGGTTTTTTAAACAATAATTTCAAACCGAATAACATAATGATAATGGCGATAACAATACCAACAATCGTGGTGGCTTCCATTTTATGACTCCGCAACTAAACCGTATTCTTTTGCCTGTTCCAAATCGACAGTAACCAATTTTGAGGTGCCCGGTTCTGGCATGGTAACACCTAACAAATCTGTTGCCATTGTCATTGCAACTTTATTATGGGTAATGTAAATGAATTGAACCTGTTCAGAAAGTTCTTTTACTAAATTACAAAACCGTCCCACATTGGCATCATCCAGAGGTGCATCCACTTCATCCAGCACACAAAAAGGTGCCGGATTTAAACGGAAGATGGCAAACACCAATGCCAATGCCGTTAATGCTTTTTCACCACCAGAGAGTAAGGCTAAGGAACTATTACGTTTTCCCGGTGGTCTGGCCATTAGTTTTACACCCGATTGCCAGTCATCTTCAAGGCTTAAACTCGCTTCCCCGCCATTAAATACTTTAGGGAATAAATCTTGCAGTTCATGATTGACCTGATCAAAGGTAGTCATAAACAATTTGCGGGTTTCCTGATCAATGCTCTTCATGGCACCCTGTAACTGCTCCACCGTTTTTTCCAGATCTTGGATCTGATGGTTCAGTTCTTCAAAGCGCTTGGAGACTTCTTCATATTCTTCAGAAGCCGCCAGGTTTACCGCACCCAGTTTTTCAAACTGCTGCTGCGCTTTTTCCAGGGTTTGCTGATGGCTTGCAATATCAATATTCAGCCCCGTGAGCACTTCACTGTTCATCTCTTTTAACTGTTCAGAATAGTGCTGCCAGTCAGACTTGGCCGCCTGCCAAGCCAGACGTTTTTCTTCCAGTTGAGTGCGCAGCTTTTCATCTTGCTGCTGATGTTGATGACGCTGCTCGGTCAAGTGCTGCTGTTTTTCTTGAACACTGTTCAGCTCAAGCTGCCATTCGCTCCAGGTTTTCTGTAACTTTTCGGTAATTTGCGCCTGCTCGTTGAACTGCGATTCCAGCGCTGGCAATTCCAGTTGTACCGGATCGACAAACTTTTTCGCTTGCTCCATTTGCGCAATAATCTGCTGATATTGTGCTTTTGAGAAGGAAGCATCTTTTTCAAGTAATTCAATTTGCTGCTGGGTTTGCGTGACCTGACGACGTAGCAGTTCCAGCTCCTGTTGCGCTTGCTGCCAGGTGTGCTGGGTATTTTCCAGCTGCTCAGTCAGCTCCTCGAGCTGAAATTGCAGGGTTTTATAATTCGGTAAAGCCTGCTCCAGTTTCAGGTTCAAGGCATGCAAATCGATTTCCAGATCATCTTTTTGCATGGCATCTTCTTCCAGCTGCGTATCCAGCTGTTGAAGTTGGTCCGTTAACTGCTGCTTTTGCAAAGCAAAGGCCTGCTCGGCCGTCTGAACTTTAGTAATATTGAGTTCAATTTGCTGGGTCGCCTGAATTTCTTTACGTAGCAGCTGCTGATCGGTTTTCAGTTGTTCATCTACCGTCTGCACCTGAGTTTTCAGTTCTGCGACCTGCGCCTGCAACTGGCTGTGCTCTGCCTGTTTATCTACAAGTAACTGCTCGATTTCATCCAGACGGATCCGATGGCTCAGCGCCCCCTGTCCTGCCTGACTGACTTCGTCGTAATCCAGGCCAATCACCCAGTCTGCACCTACGTGATAACCATCCAGGCTCAACAGCGACTGTCCTGCTTTTAATTGCTTCTGCAACGACAATGCGTGCTGTAAGTCATTGGCAACCGCAACATTCTGCCACAAGGAAGACTGCGGCGATTCAATCCAGCTGGCCAGGCTTGGACAACCGGACAACTGAATGGACTCGGTCATTACCTGAGTAGTCAATTGGCGGGCAATACTATCCGTAAAATCACTGGCAGATTCAAGCCAATGTGCCGACAACCATTTGGCCAAAAACTTCTCGACCAATGCAGCATGTTTTTTAGCTTCTTCACTCAGCGTCAAGACCTGCATTAACTGCACTTGATCTTGCTTGCTTTGTGAACTGACTTTAACCAGTAACTGATTTAACTGCTTTTGTTCCGCCTGTAGAACCTGAATTTCGGCATTTAGCTGATTCAGTGTGCTCTGCTGAGTCTGATACTGGATTTGTAAATCATCTAACTGCAACTGGAGATCGACAATGCTTTGCTCACGTTGCAGCTGCTGGCTCAATGCTTCTTGCTTGGCCTGCATCAGCTGTTCACTCGCATCCAGCTGACTCTGATTTTGAATCTGTGTGGTTTGGTGTTGCAGCGTCTGTTTTTGCTGTTCAATACGGGCAATATTTTTAGCTAATTGTTCACTCTGCGCCAGCATCTGCATTTTTTGCTGCTGCTGTTTTTCCACCTGAGCTTTGACCAGTTCAAATTGCTGCTGCACCTGTTGCTGCTGTGCTTTTAAATCACCCAGATTTTGGTTCTGGTCTTGTCCCTGGCTTTCTTGTAGCTGTAATTGTTCAATCTGCTGTTCCTGTTGAGACTGCAAATTTTCAATTTGCAATTCAATCAGTTGTAGCCGCTCTTTGGTCTGTAGTTTTTGCTGTTCCAGCTGACTTAAAGTGGTCGTATTCTGCTGGAATAGGGACTGTTTCTTTTCCAGCGTCATTTTCAGTTCAGCCAGTTTCTTTTCTGCCTGTTGCCATTCATTTTGCAACGGCGTGGACTGCTGAATCAGGCGCTGAAATAATTCACTGGTCGCGCCAAGATCATGTTCCAAAGTGGTGAGTTCAGAGCGCACCAATTTAAAGTTATCACCCAAGTCGTTCATTTGCAGGGTATATTCTTGCTGTAAGCGGCTACTTTGCTCACATTGAAAAGACAATACTTCGACTTTGATGGTGCGAATCCGGGTTTCCAGTTCTTTATATTGAATGGCCGTTTCTGCCTGACGTTTCAGGGTTTTTAACTGAGATTTCAACTCAGCGGCAATATCTTCTAAACGCGATAAATTTTGTGCGGTATGATCTAGGTGCAGTAGGGTTTCACGGCGACGTGCCTGATAACGCGAAACGCCGGCCGCTTCTTCAATAAACACCCGCATTTCTTCAGGTTTGGCATCGACCAGACGGTTAATCATGCCCTGTTCAATAATCGCGTAAGAACGTGGACCTAAACCGGTACCCAAGAAAATATCGGTAATATCACGACGACGGCATTTGGTGCCATTCAGGAAATATTCAGACTTGCCATCACGATTGACCTGACGACGCACCGCCAGTTCGTTATAGGCATTGTAAGCCCCGCCCAACTTGCCATAGGTATTGTCAAAACGCAGCTCAACGCTGGCTAACCCAACAGGTTTACGTTTTGCTGTCCCGGTAAAAATCACATCCTGCATGCTGCCGCCACGCAGCTGGCGTGCACTGGATTCCCCCATGACCCAACGTATGGCATCAATCACATTTGATTTACCACAACCATTTGGCCCCACTACAGCGGTACGATTCGCCTTGAAATGTAAAGTAGTACTATCGGCAAAAGATTTAAAGCCGGAAAGTTTTAAGCTGCTTAAACGCATAATGTCCTGATCAACGTCGTGAACGTCTTGCCCATGCAAGTTCGATTTGTTTCATCCGTGTTAGAGATTCCAACACAAGGTTGCGCAAGTGTCGACAAAAATCATCCATAAATAAAGTAGCTTGTTGTGATTTTCGGATCAAAACTGCATCAGTCACCAACTTAAACAATTCAAATGATTCCTGCAGTTCGCGATGCGAGATATTTAAGGTTAAAAAATAGCTACGACGCAGTGAAGGCAACAGTTCCTGATAGACCTTCATTAAGTAAGGATTGCCGACCATTTCATGCTGGCGTGACAAGCCCTGAAAGATTAAATCATAAAATTTTTCAGTATGACCCTGACGTGTTTCTTCATGCAATTGGGTCAATAACGCCTGAATTCTTTCGGCTTCATGAGTACGCCAGGTTTCTGCCATGCGCTGCACAATCTGTCCGCTGAGCAAGGCACACATCTCAAACAGGGCACGCACCTGCTGGGCAGACATTTCTGAAACAATAGCACCACGACGAGGATAAATTTCGATCAGCTGGGTACGTTCCAGCAGCAGTAATGCTTCACGTACCGAACCACGGCTGACATCCAGTTCAGAGGAAATGCGCAATTCTTGAATGCGTTCCCCCTCAACCAGTTCACCGCGAATGATTTGCTCACTAATATGCTTGGCAATTTGCTCGGACAGGCTGTCCTTTTCTTGTTCTTGCATACTGTTCCTATCTTGTTTTTATAAGATACAATGATGAAAACTTTAAATAAATCTTGATTGTTACTTTCTTTTTTACTTGATTTTAGCTGCAAAAAACATGACATTGTCAGACAATTTTCCAGTCTTTAAAGCCAATATCAGTTTGTGATGAACGGATTGAATAAAACTTTCTATTCCCTTCCATGATCTATTCCCGAGACCAGCTCCATCATAACTGTTTCATTTAAATTACAAAATAAAATTCATTTTTTTGTTTTGTCAGATTCCAAAAACAGCAGGCTGAACGACACCAAGGTGCGTATGCAAAAACCATAGCACACCTTTTCATCTCTTTTATATTGTTTTTTTAAAATTAAAAAAAGGTCGAAAAACCTTGATAAATAAAATATGAACCCACTGTGGCCAATAGGCAGGCAAAACATCTTTTCAGCATGGCTGGCGATAACTTATGTGCCACTTTTGCGCCTAATTTCGCCGTGATAAAGCTCATGATACTAATGCCAATAAAGGCATAAATATGTACGTAGCCAATGCTATGCGGTATTTCAGTTTCAGTATTAGAGCCAAACCACATAAAGCCCAAAGCACCTGCAATGGCAATCGGCAAACCGCCCGCCGCTGAGGTGGCGACCGCTTTCTGAATCACCACACCATGGCGGCTTAAATACGGAACAGTCAGACTGCCACCGCCAATACCAAAAATAGCCGAGGCAATTCCAATGCCTCCACCTGCAAGCATTTGCATGCCTTTTTTAGGTAAATGCTGATTCGGATCGACCGGCTGGCTGGCACCAAAAAACATGCCATAGGCAACCCATATGGCAAAAAATCCAATCAGTAATTGCAAGCCTTGACCCGACATATAGTCGGCAATCCCGGCACCCAAAAATGAACCTAATGCCAGGCCCGGTGCCAGATTACGGAATACATCCCAAAGCACTGCGCCGCGTTTATGATGCGCCGTGACCGAACTGATGGAAGTCACAATAATAGTCGCTAACGAAGTACCTACAGCCAGATGCATAATCACCAAAGCATCATAATTTAACTGCGTAAACACAATATATAAAATGGGCACAATGATCAGACCACCACCAACCCCAAACAGTCCAGCAGCAAAACCAGCCATTGCACCAATCAATAAATATATGATTAACTCCATTATTCACTTTCCACGATTGCTTAGATTTAAATGGATTTAGAGACCAGACAGCTGCAAAAAATCCTCGATGATGCCCATCAGCTTCCTGAAGTTTTGATACTGAAACCGGTTACCACCTCAACCAATGATGATGTACGTGAAATTGCACGTAAAGGCATGCACAGTGTTCTGGTTTGCAGTACCCGGCAAACTCAAGGTCGTGGACAGCGTCAACGACAGTGGGTATCCCCTGAAGGCAACATCTATTTAAGCACATTGCTGAATACCCGAACAGCCATTGATGGCCGGCTTGCACTTGAAATTGCACTGAATATTTTGCAAATGCCGAGTCTTAATGCGCTTAAGCTGCAAGTCAAATGGCCGAATGACCTGTACAGTCTGCAAGGAAAATGGGGCGGTATCCTGGTGGAACCGATTTCCCCGCATCAAGTCATTGTCGGGGTCGGGATTAATCTTGAACCTGTACCACAAGCACAGATTGACCAGCATGCAACCTCTCTGCGCGAGCTAGAATTAGAAGATATTTCCCGTATTCAGCTGATTGCAGAATTGTATATGGCCATTCAGCAAGCCAGTGAATGGTTTGATCATGACTGCCCTAACCTGGCTGCACGCTTTAATCATTATGCGGCTTTTAAAAATCAGGCGGTTGAATTTGAGCATCATTCAGGGCTATGTTCAGGCATCTTCCTGGGCATTCAGGATGATGGCTCCGTAAATATTGAAACCGCTGAAGGTTTAAAACAATTTTATCAAGGGCGTTTACGCCATCTGGACACTCCTGCATAGAGAAATGCAATGAAGAATTTATGGCTGGATATCGGCAATACCCGACTCAAATACTGGATCACTGAAAATGATCAGATTATTGAACATGCTGCGGAACTGCATCTGCAATCTCCTGCCGAGCTGCTCCTCGGTCTAATCCAGCATTTTAAAAGTTTGGATCTGCATCAAGTTGGAGTGTCTTCGGTCCAGGACAAAAAAAACAATGAACGCATCCAGAAAATTCTCAAGTTTTTAGATGTGCCGGTGAGCTTTGCCAAAGTGCATGCCGAATATGCGGGTCTACGCTGTGCATATGAAGATACCAGCAAGTTCGGTGTAGACCGCTGGTTGCAAATGCTGGCTGTGGTCAACAATCCAGAGCAAAAATATTGTGTGGTCAGTTGTGGCACTGCACTGACCATTGACCTCACCGATGGCTTGCAACACTTGGGTGGTTATATTCTGCCGAATCTATATTTACAGCGCGATTCCTTAATTCAAAATACCAAAGGCATTAAAATTCCCGATGCTACCTTCGATGAGCTGACCCCAGGTCGTAATACCATTGATGCAGTTCACCATGGCATTCTGCTCAGTCTGGTCAGTACCATTGAAAAGGTCTTAGACAAGTATCCAGGCAAACTGATTTTAACCGGTGGCGATGCTCCACTCTTTGCCAAATATCTTGGTCAATATCAGCCAAGTATTGAAACCGATCTACTGCTCAAAGGTCTGCAAAATTATATTTATTCCTTGGCTGAAGCCTGATTTTGTCGAATTAAATAGGGCTGGATCACTTGCCAGACTTCCGGCAGTTCAGTACAGCCCTCGGAGTCGATAAAATGCCCCTGATGCTGGGCCGCAATCAGTTCGGCATCCAGACTTTTGGCCTGTTCAATACTGAATTTGGGCTGAACACGGTCATCCCCTTCCGAATAAATCACCACACGATGTTCAATCTGGCGTTTTAATAATTCAAGATCAATCTGCGCAGCGTCGATAAAAGGATTTACTTCATCCAAGCGTCCTAGACGGCCATTAAAACCGGCAATTAACACCAGCTGTTTTATACGCTGATTTTTTAAATGTTCAGATAAATAATGCAGTGCCGCAATAGTCCCTAGGCTATGCGCAATCACGATACTGTTTCCATCCAGACCACCTGCCTGCTGTTCTATTTGTGACGTCCATACTGACAACTTGGGATGGGTTGAAGGATCGAGGCGCAAAATATTCAAACTAAAATGCTGTT
>Ga0308169_10002844_pt1 | contig 17438 bp, 14 predicted proteins | sample PhyBR1_2_FD_202139 | JGI IMG/M metagenome (GOLD analysis project Ga0308169, IMG submission 202139) | Phyllosphere microbial communities from UC Gill Tract Community Farm, Albany, California, United States - DLSLSB.R1 | ecosystem: Host-associated > Plants > Phyllosphere > Unclassified | place... | reverse complement strand
CCGCTCCAGTGTCCTGCAAATGGCGTAGTAACGTAGTACTCCCCAGCGGGAGTAGCTCAGTTGGTAGAGCGCAACCTTGCCAAGGTTGAGGTCGAGAGTTCGAGCCTCTTCTCCCGCTCCAGAATTTCAGGAAGATCCATTCTTCCCTTGTCGATGCGGTGCATAACCGCCCGCATCCCAAGCGCATCAAATCCTCTGGCGAGGTAGCAAAGCGGTTATGCAGCGGCCTGCAAAGCCGTCTAGGTCGGTTCGACTCCGATCCTCGCCTCCAGATCGTCATAGTACGGGCCCCATTGGGGCCCGTTTGCTTTGGGTTCAACACATTCATTTTGAGCGGTGCACCGCACCTGATATCGGCCAAATGGCCGTCGCGTGGCCATTTATTTTTCGCCGTCAAATTTTGCGATCGATGATGCGCGCTAAGTTCAAACGCCACACGCTCGGCGATCTCGCCCAACGGATCGCCGACAACGCGCCGGATGCCGTTGATGAGCAGTTGGTCCCGTGGTTTGCGAACCGGCCCGCCAGTGGCGAGGGAGGGGTGCTGGCTGGCGGCCGGCGCGCCTGAGCATCTGATTGCATCGAGACCGGCGCTCGACCTGTTTCTGACTGCCGGCGCCTCTCATGTCTGCACTTGACATCAACGCAAATTAAACTGAACCTGTGGCCGGCCTTTGTCGGCGATTTGCTTTGGAAGTGCTGCCACCACTCGCTCAAGCGGCCCCACCAGATGAGTCGGCTGGTGGGGCCGCTAGCCATTTATCCTCGCTCCACGCGGATGGAGGGAGGCAGAGAGCTCATGTAGGAACGTCATCAACCCAGCATACAGCGATCGATCCGAATGGATAAGCGTTGCCGAGCGTCTTGCCGACCTCGAGAACCGAATTTTATTCGATTGATATGAAAATTTTATTCTTCTGAAAAATAGTTTTTAAAGTGAAGAACTGTGATTTTTGAACGGTGAAAGATATAGATAATAAGATGCACATCCCGGCCGGCATGGTCGAGAGTGAATCAATGGGTTATTTCTTGACAACGCCATTGAAATTTTGTTATGAGTTGGCCTTGAGGTCGGCCTCGGTTTTTCTTATTCCGCGGTGTCAACGTGCAGAATTTTCAGTGGTCCTCTAGGTGAATCTGTATGTCGTTCGACTGTAATACTAAAATTGACAATGACTTCTATGGAAGCATTCGACAGATCTTCGCAGTTAAAAGACTGGTGCTGGCTTATGTTCTGTTTGCTGCAAGCATCTTCTATGCATTTTCATCTTTTGATGCAAGTGCATCCGAGACTAAAATAGCCAGGGCGGAGCGAATGTTTCAGGCGCACTGCAAAAAAGCGGGAGAGAAAATAGTGCGCACTGTAAAAGAGGTAGAAGGCATATATCTGATAAAAATCCGGACGAAGGAAAACTTCGATGACCAGTTTGCGATGGATGATCCTTATGGTAATGACGCAATCAATAATGGCTATATCCAGACATTTCTCCGTGAGTCATACCAGATTATGGAGAGGCAAAGGTTGCGCTACCCTATGCTCACAGAGAATGCTAAACCGCGCTCGGAAGTTGGCTATGCCTACGTCGACGCTGTGAATCCGGTCGATGGTCTGCGCTACCGTTTTACAGGTCGTATCGAGCAACCGGGACTGACTCAGTCAAATTATTCCAGGGACTATCTCAGATTTGTACTGAAATCTGAACCAACGTCCAATCCTTTGCCACGATATGGTGTGACATTCGAGGATATTTCGACACAAGAGGATCGTTTGCATTGGATCGCGGGTAGCTCGCTCAAAGTGATTGATATGAAAGAAAATAAAATTATTGCAGAACGAATCGGTTACATGATGGATCGGGGTCAGGGAAATAAAAGCGGAGGTCGATCTCCGTGGTTGATGGCAGCGAGAACTTCTTGCCCCCAATTCCTGCTTCCTTCAGCGTCGACGCATCAACTCAGCCAAACAGATCGGTTTGTCGAAAAGGTGTTGCATCCAGCAGGAGTCAAACATCCTTGATGCCGGTCTGGATTTTCGCAGGCTACACTCATTAATTCTTCTGGCGAGATTTGGATAAAAAAACTGATCACCATCGCTTATAAGTACAAGTCTGTATCTCTTCAAATGGCTGCCGAGGGATTTTTTATCGATAAGGTAGGCTCTAAAAATTTTGCTGGCGACTTGCTGGTAAAGGCGCGCGTCCAGGGTAAAGGACACTCAAGTAAATTCACGCGGGACGGAGCCGAGAATTTTTCCTGTGCTGTGCCTGGGACGTGGGCCTGCACGACCGCCCGCATGACCTCGGGACGGCCTGCAAAGCCGTCTAAGTCGGTTCGACTCCGATCCTCGCCTCCAGACCGTATCGCACAGGCCCTTTCAAGGTCCGTTTTGCGTTTGCGCAACCGATAGTGTCGATATCGCCGCACCCAGCGCTTCAGCCACAGAGCGGCGGCTGATACCCACGCAATTGCACGGCGGCCAGCGGCCGGATCCTGACACCGCACCGGTGCGACGAGATGATGGCCGCCAGTGCCGACAAGACCTCGCGTCCGATGTCGTGGTCGCCATCATCGACGCGCGGCGACACGTGATGCAGCGCGCTGAGAATGCAGGCATTCTCGGCCCGGTGCGCCGCGAGTCCGGCATACCGGACCTGCTCCATCACACGTTCTTCCTCCCGGAATGCCGTTTCGGTCCCGGTTACCAGGTCCGTCCAGCCGGCTGCGAACGATGATTCCGGCTGCGCTGCCAGCGCATCGATCTGGCGACACAATTGCGTGTGCGTCTGGCGAAGGGCAGTACCGAGGGCGCGCGCCGCTGCGTCGGCAGTGTGGCTATGCATGATGGCTCCTTGGCCGGGTCGGGACATGAAGAATTTCTTTGTGAGCGAATCGTCGCCGACAGCCACCGCAACGCCGATGCGGCTGCCGGAAACCCCATGCGCCTAGTGGCTCGTCAGCACCGGCACGACCGTACCGGCCAGCACGGTTTCGGTGACGCCGCCCAGCACCAGCTCGCGAAAGCGCGAATGGCCGAAGTTGCCCATGACGATCAGGTCGTGCGCTCCTGTGGCGGCCAGTCCGAGCAGCGCCTCGCCGACGTTGCCGGTCGGTGCCGGTGCTGGTGCCAGTATGTCGACGTCGATGCCGTGACTGGCCAGGTAGGTGGCCAGCTGGGTGCCTGCCTGGACCTGCGTGCCACTGTATTTCTGCGGGTGAAAGCATGCCGCCGTCACGCTGCCCGCGCGGCGCAGCAGGGGCAGGGCGGCGCGCACGGCCCGGCTCGCTTCCATGCTGCCGTCCCAGGCGATCAGGGGCCGGGCGGGCACCCTGGTGACAGTGGTCGTGGACGGCACCACCATGACCGGGCAGGGCGCATGGATGAGGATAGTGCGTGCCAGCGAGTAGTCGTCGGCCAGGATCGCATCGGGGTGAGTGACCTGGCCGATCAGCAGCAGGTCGCAATAGCGCGCTTCCAGCGGCAAGGCGCGGATGGCCGATTCATCGCTGAGCTTACTTTCCAGTGGCACGACGCCTGCAGCGCGCACGGCAGTTTCGAAGTCCGTCAACGTGCGTTTCGCATTGTCGGTCAGGAAGTTGTAGTCGTCTGGGCCGATGGGCGCCACGCCGGCAGCGGCGCTGCAACGGACAATGAATTCGATCGCGCCCGAGAGGGCGATGCCGGTCAGGCGCGTGTCTTCGGCCAGCGCGATGGCCGCTGCCAGCCGGTAGCGTGCCTGCGCCAGTTCCGGCTGGCAGGCGTGGACGAGAATGGATTGGTAGGACATGGTTTTCCCCTTCGGTGGGTCACGTGGCGAACCTGGTTGAGCGAGCCGGCCCTCAGGGCGTGATCGCGACTTTCAGCACGCCGTCGCGCCCATTGGCGAACAGCTCGTACGCTTCTTCGATCTGCTCGAGCCGGAAGCGGTGCGTGATCAGCGGTTGCAAGTCGAGCCGGCCGGAGGCGACGATGGCCATCAAACGGCGCATGCGCTCCTTGCCGCCGGGGCACAGCGTGGTGACCAGCGACTGGTCGCCCAGTCCGGCCGCGAAGGCATCGACCGGCAGCGACAGCTTGCCGGAATACACGCCCAGGCTCGACAGGGTGCCGCCCGGCTTGAGCACGCGCAGGCAATGTTCGAACGTCTGCTGGGTGCCGAGCGCCTCGATCGCAACGTCGACGCCCTGGCCCCCGGTCAGCCGCATGATCTCGTCGACCGGGTTGGTGGCGCGGTAATCGACCGTGTGATCCGCGCCCAGTTGGCGCGCCATCTTCAGGCGCTCCGGGACGCTGTCGACGGCGATGATGCAACTGGCGCCGCGCAGCCGTGCGCCGGCGGTGGCGCACAGGCCGATGGGGCCCTGGGCGAAGATGGCGACCGTATCGCCCAGCCGGATGCCCCCATGCTCGGCGCCGCCAAAGCCGGTACTCATGATGTCGGGGCACATCAGTACCTGTTCATCGGTCAGGCCGTCGGGGATGGGCGCTAGGTTCGCCATCGCGAACGGCACCTTCAGGTACTCGGCCTGGCAACCGTCGATCGTGTTGCCGAAGCGCCAGCCGCCGATGGCGTGGCCGCCGCACTGCGACTGGTGGCCGTCGAGGCAGGTATGGCACTGGCCGCACGGCGTGATGGCGCCCACGACCACCCGCTGGCCGATGTGGTAGCCCGTCACGCCGGGGCCCAGTTCGTGGATCGTGCCTACCGGCTCGTGCCCGATCGTCAGCCCGGCCTTGACCGGATACTCGCCTTTCAGGATGTGCACGTCGGTGCCGCAGATCGTCGTCAGCGTGATCCTGATGACGGCTTCGCCGGGGCCGGCGACCGGAACGGGCTTGCGGTCCAGGATGATGCGACCGGGCCCGGTGAAGACTGCTGCGTTCATCATGTTCATGAAAACCTCCGAGGTCGTCGTGCTTGCTGTCGCGCTGGCCGCCGTTGGTTGGCGCTGTCTGGCGCTGTTATGGCGTGCTTGGCAACGATGACCGGGAGAGGCCGCAAAATCCATGACGTGCATCAAACCCGCCAGCTTGCCCTGGCGGCCGCACGGCCCGTCAAACCATCGGACTGCAGGGCGAGAAGCCGCTCGCCATCTCGGCAATCCGTTGCGGATCGTTCAGCACGATGGCGCGCTTGTCGACCGTGATCAGTCCCAGCTTGGTAAAGCGGGCCAGCAGACGGCTGATGCTTTCGATGGTCAGGCCGAGATAGCTGCCGATGTCTTCACGCGACATGCGCAGCTGAAATTGCGCGGGAGAATAGCCGCGCGCCGCGTACGATGCCCCCATGTCGACCAGAAAAGTCGCCATCCGCTGCTCTGCCCGCATATTGCCGAGCATGAGCATCAGATGCTGCTCGCGGTTGATTTCGCCGCTCATGAGCCGGTAAAAGCGGCGGTGCAGGCCGGGAATGTCCTCGAACAGGCGTTCAAGCGCCGCGAACGGCAGTTCGCAGACGATGCTGTCCTCGAGCGCGATCGCGTCGGCCTGGTGGATGCCCGTGCCGATCGCCTCCAGGCCCAGCAGTTCGCCGGCCATCGGGAAAGCGATGATCTGATCCCCCGCGGAACCCCGCCGGCGGATCTTGAAAAAGCCGCAGCGCAGCGCATACAGGCTGCGTAGTGGCTGGCCGGTACGGTACAGGGTGTCGCCGCCCGCGATGCGGCGATGCTGGCCAACCAGACGATCGAAGCGCACCTTGTTGCCAGCGTCCAGGCCGGTGGACAGACAGAGGCCACCGGTGTTGCAGTCGCCACAATGGCTTTTGTTGACCGCCGTCAGATGGGGCGGGGCCGGACCGAAGGGGGCGCGATGCGGAGCATTCATGGCTGCGATACCTCTTGTGGATGACGTTGACCGCCTGCCGCGACGGCTGCGGCATCATGGACGGGGCGCGCGCCGCCGTCCGCGGCGCGCTTGGCGGCATACATGGCGGCGTCGGCATGGGAAATCAGTTGCGCCGTGCTGGTGCCGTCGCGTGGAAACAGCGCCACCCCGATGCTGGCTGACAGGCAGATTGCCGTGCCATCGACGAGGATCGGCGCGCGGGCGGCAGCGGCCACGCGTGCGAGCAACGCGGCCAGTACCGCGTCGTCGTGCATGCCGGGCAGGGCGGCGACAAACTCGTCACCGCCAAAACGTGCCAGCGTGTCCGACCCGCGCAGTGCGGCGCGCAAGCGCTGCGCGATGATGGCCAGCAGGCGGTCGCCGGCCGGATGGCCCAGGTTGTCATTGACCTGCTTGAACCCGTCGAGGTCGATAAAGGCGAGCGCCACGCCGGACGCCGTGTCGCGTGCGCATGCGAGCAGCTGTTCGAGCCGCTCGCCAAGCAGGACACGGTTGGGCAGGCCGGTCAGCGCATCGTAGTTGGCACGCTCTTCGAGACGCTGGCGCTGGATGCTGGCGCTGGTCACATCGGCGAACATGGCAAGGTAGTGATGCGGCGTGCCATCGGCGCCCGGGACCGCGACGATCGTCAAGCGCTCGGCAAACAGCGTGCCATCCTTGCGCCGGTTCCAGGCTTCGCCCTGCCAGTAGCCCTGGCTGGTGATGGCCTGCCACATGCGTGCATAGAAGGCCCGGTCTTGCAGCCCCGATTTGAGGATGCGCGGATTCTTGCCGCGTACGTCGTCTTCGGTGTACCCGGTGATGGCGCAGAATGCCTGGTTGACCGCCAGGATCGCGCCATCCAGGGCCGTGATCATGATCGCGTCGCGGCTGTGATGGAACACGGACGCCGCCAGCTCCCCTGCGGTACTGGCGCAGGCTGCTTGCGTGGCTGGCGTGGGTGTCATGACGGTCTGGCGTGATGTGCTGAATGTATTGACAATAAGCCAGCTGGCGCTCCAGGTCGAGGCCAAGCTATCCGATGAGTCATATCTTGGCGTGCTTTTTGATTTGCATCAAAAAGATACCAACTAGCTATTGACGCTGATCTTTACGCGCAGCGAGCTGTTCAGTGTCGAAATTGCCGCAACAGCAGCGCTGGCAGCAGCGCGCCGGCCAGGCCAATGACGCTGGCACCAGCGACCAGAACCGGTGCAAGCATGTCGAACTGGAACACCGCCGCCAGCCACGGCACGTACAGCGTCAGGGCCAGCAGGCCCAGGGCCGCCGCCACGACCAGCCAGAGGATCCGGTTCGGCTGGCGCAGCGAACCGGACAGGCTGGTGCCCGCTGCGCGGTTGACCAGGATCAGCGACAGGTTGGCAAACACCAGCGTCGTGAATCCAAACGCGCGGGCCTGCTCCGGCGCCAGTGCGCCCAGGGCCCAGCCATACGCGCCGGCCACTGCCACCAAAGGACCCAGGCCCATGGCCAGTGTCCGGGCCAGGGCGCCAGGTGTGAACAGCGGCGCGTGCGGATCGCGCGGCGGGCGCTGCATCGCACCGGGCGCCGCCGGCTCGTTCTCGAACACGAGCGTGCAGGCGGGATCGATGATTAGCTCCATGAACACGATGTGCATCGGATACAGCAGCGGCGGCCAGCCGGCGAGGATCGGCAGGATAGCCATGCCGGCGATCGGCGCGTGCATCGAAATAACGTAGCGGATCGACTTGCGCAGGTTGTCGTGGATCCGGCGGCCGGCACCGATGGCATCGACGATCGACGCGAAGCGGTCGTCCAGCAGCACCAGCGCCGCCGCCTCGCGCGCCACGTCGGTACCGCGGCCGCCCATTGCGATGCCCACGTGGGCAGCCTTGAGCGCCGGGGCATCGTTGACCCCATCGCCCGTCATGGCAACCGTGGCGCCACTCCGTGCGAACGCCTGTACCAGGCGCAGTTTCTGCGTCGGGGCAATGCGCGCGCAGATGTCGAGTTCGCGGATGCGCGCGTCCAGCGCAGCCTCATCGAGCGCATCGAGCGCCGCGCCGGTGAGCACCGGCGTGTCGGCAAGCCCGGCCTGTCGTGCGATGGCGCGCGCCGTGTCCGGATGGTCGCCCGTGATCATCACGACCCGGATGCCGGCCCCGGCACAGCGCGTGACGCAAGCGGGGATCTCGGGGCGCAGCGGGTCGGCCAGGGCCAGGAGACCCGCCGGCGTGAACCGGATATCGGCTGGTTGGGCCGGCCAGCTGGCGCCGGGCAGGACGGCCTGCGCCACCGCCAGCATGCGCAGGCCGTCCTGTGCCATGGATGACGCCGCGACCAGCAGTCCGGCGCTGACATCGGCATTGGGATCAAGGTTGCACCATCCCAGCACGGTTTCCGGCGCGCCTTTGGCAGCAGCGATCAGAACACCGTCGGGCCGCCGCCACACCTGCACCAGCGCACGCTGCTGTGCGCTCACGCCGTACTCGTGCACCAGCGACCAGTCCGGATGGTGCTGCGCCGGTGGCAGGCACGCTGCGCCAAGTCGCTGGACGGCCCGGTCGATCGGGTCGGGGCCCGTCGCGGTGCTGGCCAGCACGGCCGCTTCAAGCAGCGGTGCCAGCGCGGCCGGCAGCGCTTCCTCCATCACCGGATAACGCGCGCCGTGCGCGTACAGTGCCACGATGTCCATGCGGTTGGCGGTCAGCGTGCCGGTCTTGTCGACGCACAGGACCGAGATGGCGCCCAGCGTCTCGATCGCTGGCAGGCGCCGCACGAGCACCTGCTGCCGCGCCAGGCGCCAGGCGCCGATCGCGGGAAACACGGTCATCACGATCGCGAGTTCCTCCGGCAGCATCGACATGGCCAGTGCGATGCCGGCCAGCACGGCTTGCAGCCAGTCGCCGCGGATCAAACCATACGCCAGCACCAGGACGGCGCTGAACGCGATGCCCAGCACGGCAAACGCGCGTGCCAGCGCAGCACTCTGGCGTTGCAAGGGCGATGGCGCGGGCCGCAGTGATTGCAGTGACGCGGCAATCCGGCCCAGCTCGCTGCGCGCACCGGTGGCGGCCACACGGGCAGTCGCGTGGCCCTGCAGCACCAGCGACCCGGCATACAGCATCGTTGTTGCGTCCTTGTCGACCGGCATCGATTCGCCTGTCAGCAGCGACTCGTCGGCCTGCAGTCCGGTGCTGCTGATCACATGAGCATCGGCCGGCACGCGATCACCTTCATTGACGGCGACGAGATCACCGGCCACGATGCCGGCGCTGTCGATGACGTGCCAGCAACCGTCGCGCAGGACGTGCGCGCGCGGACTGGCCAGGTCGCGCAGCGCGGCCAGTGCGCGCTCGGTCTTGCCTTCCTGGTACAGGCCCAGGCCGAGGCTGACGGCAACCATCACGCACAGCAGCAGCCCTTCATCGAGCTGCCCCAAGACCAGATACAGCAGGGCCGCGCCCACGAGCAGCAAAAACATCGGCTCGCGCGCCGCATCGGCAGCGATGCGGCGCCAGGTGCGGCGTTCGGTCGTGGCCAGCGTGTTCGGCCCGTCCGTGGCAATGCGCTGCGCGGCCTCGGCGGCGCTCAAGCCATCGGCGGTCGGGACGGTGGCCATCAGTGCGCCATCAGTACCGGCACGGTCATCCGGTCAAGAAGCGTTTCCGTGACGCCTCCCAGGACCAGTTCGCGCAGGCGTGGGCGCCCGTACGCGCCCATCACGATCAGGTCGGCATCCAGGCAATCCGTGCAAGCCAGCAAGGCGGCGCCGTCGTCGATCGCCGATGGTTCGACGTGCACCTCGCAGCGCACGCCCTGGCGTGCCAAATACAACGCGAGATCGGTGCCCGGTTCGCGCCCGCTGGCCTCGGACGGCTGGAACATGACGATCGCCACCAGGCCGGCATCGCGCAGCAGCGGCAGGGCGCCGGCGACGGCGCGCGTGGCCTGCTGGCTGCCGTCCCATGCCAGCATGATGCGTCCGCCGATCGTCGCGTGCCGGCGGGCATGCGGGAGCACCAGCACCGGACGCGCGCTGCCCTGAACGACATGGGCCGGCACTGGCCCGGCCAGGTGCGCCGCCGCCGGATCGTCGAGGTCGGTCTGGCTGACGATGACGAGATCGGCGTAGCGGCCCTGCAGCGCCAGTCCGCCGGCCGGGTCATCGTCGGCATAGCGCCGCTCATGACTGAGCACGCCCTCGGCAGCGGCAATGGCATCGAAGCGTGCCAGTGCGCTGTCGTGGTCGCCCCGGCGTTCGTGCTGCTGCGCCAGCACCATCGTGATGCCGGCCTCGGCATAGCGCGAAATGCCCGAGAAGGCGCTGCCGACGAGGTGCGCACCGCAGCGCGCGGCCAGTTGCGCTGCATACCGTATGCGCGCCTCGGCATGCAGGGAATGGTCGACGTGGACGACGATGGTCTTGTAGCACATGCTGCACCTCCGGATGGCCGTGACTGGCCAGCGTACGGCGCGTCGATGCCGTCAGTCCAGCGCGATGTTCGCGGCTGGTGCATCCCGTTTGAACGAATTTGACTTGCATCAAACTTGCCCGCCATGCTGCGCATTCCCGCGATTTTTGATGCATGTCATATCGGTGTTTGCAGCGGGACGATTAGGATCAACCCGATGCTAGAGGATTGCCCGACGGCAGGCGCTGACACCCTTTTTTCGGAGAATGACCCATGTTCCAGCGCATCCTGTTGCCCGTCGACGGGTCGTTGTCGATGACGCCGCTGGTGGCCACCTGCCTGGCGTTTGCCGCTGGTCTTGGCGCGGCCGTGGTCGCCGTGCACGTCGTCCCGCCCTCCAACGCCACTGATACCGCGTCGGCGCCGGCCACGCCGGCGCACGCCGGGCGCATCCTGCAGCAGGTGGCCGACACCGCGCGCACGCTGGGCGTGCCGTGCGAGTGCAAGGTCTTGATTGGCACCGAGCCGTGGCAGGAAATCGTGCGCGCCGCACTCGAGCATCACACTGACCTGATTTGCATGAGCTCGCACGGCCGTCACGGCGCCAGTGAACACATTCTTGCGAGCCAGACCGCCCGGGTGATCGAGCACGCGCATCTGCCTGTTTTGCTGTTTCGCTGAGAGGAGGGTAGGCGCATCGCAGATCTGTCATCGCTGCCTGCAACCGGATCCGCCATCCCTGGTGAGGCGCCGGTGCGCGAACTCGACCGTGCACTGCACGCCCAGATCGCCTGGTGGACCCAGGGCCTGTCCCCCGCTTCGCTGGCGGCGGCCGCCACCGACTGGCTGGTGCATCTGGCCTGTTCTCCCGACAAGCAGTGCGAACTGGTCAGCAAGGCGCAGCGCAAGATGCTGCGCCTGGCCGCAAGCGCCGCAGCCGCTGCCGGCCAGAAGTCCGCCCCCTGCATCGTCCCCTTGCCGCAAGACCGCCGCTTCGCTGCGCCCGAGTGGCAGGCGTGGCCGTTCAACCTGATCTACCAGACGTTCCTGCTCGAGCAGCAATGGTCGTACAACGCCACCACCGGCGTGCCCGGGGTAACGCGGCATCACGAGCAATTGTGGACCTTTGCCGTGCGCCAGGTCCTGGACATGTTTTCACCATCCAATTTCTTGATGACGAATCCAGTCGTGCTCAGGGAAACCTGGCGTTCCGGCGGCATGAATCTGGCCATGGGGTGGCGCAACGCGATCGACGATGCCAGCGGCGCCGCGGCGACGGCGCCAACGGGATTCGAGCCTGGCCGGGGCGTAGCACTGACACCGGGCAAGGTCGTGTACCGCAACCGCCTTATCGAGCTGATCCAGTACGAGCCGGCGACGTCCACCGTCTGCGCCGAGCCGGTCCTGATGGTGCCGCCATGGATCATGAAGTACTACATTCTCGACCTGTCCCCGGCCAATTCGCTGGTGCGTTACCTGGTCGAGAGGGGTCATACCGTCTTCATGATGTCATGGAAAAATCCGGACGCGGCCGACCGTGATCTCGGGATGGATGATTACCTGCAGCTGGGTGTGATGGCGGCCATCGACCAGGTCGCCGCGCTGCGGCCCGGGCACGCCATCCAGGCGCTCGGCTACTGCCTGGGCGGCACGCTGCTGGCAATTGCCGCCGCCGCCATGGCGCGCGACGGCGACGGGCGTCTGGCCAGCCTGACGCTGCTCGCGGCGCAGGTCGACTTCAGCGAGCCCGGCGAACTGGGCCTGTTCATCGACGAGAGCCAGCTGAACTTTCTCGACAACGTCATGGCCGGTAAAGGCTATCTCGACGGCACGCAGATGGAAGGCGCGTTTGCGCTGCTTAACTCGAAAGACATGGTCTGGTCGCGCATGGTGCAGAATTATTTGCTGGGCAAGGGCCGGCGCGTCACCAGCGACCTGGCGGCCTGGAACGCCGATGCCACCCGGATGCCGTACCGCCAGCAAAGCGAGTACCTGCGCAGCCTGTACCTCGACAACGATCTGGCGCAGGGCCGCTACCGCGTGGGCGGCAGTCCGGTCGCGCTGTCCGACCTGCGGGCGCCCATGTTCGTGCTCGGCACCGTGCGCGAAACGGTCGCGCCCTGGCTGTCGGTCTACAAGCTGCACCTGCTGGCCGACGCCGAAATCACGTTCTGCCTGACAGGCGGCGGGCATAATGCCGGCGTCGTCAACCCGCCGCTGGCAAGCGGCGGTCACGGCTACCAGATCGCCACGCGCGCCCACGACGGCCGCTATCTCGATCCCGACGCCTGGTGCGCTGCGGCGCCGCAGCACGCCGGCTCATGGTGGCCGGCCTGGGAGCACTGGTTGCGCAGCCATGCCACCGCGCAGATCGCCGCCACCGCTGTGACGGCGGTCGATCCGCACGCGGTGCCGGACGCTGCACCGGGCCGCTACGTGCTGGTGCAGTAGGCGTGGCGTCAGCAGCAGGCATATTTCACGGATGGACGACGGTGACGGCAGTCTTTGACTTGCATCATTGAAATTGCGGCCCTGTCTCTGCACACTGCATGCCGTGACTGCCATATGCATGGCGCTCATCCAACAACCAGGGAGCCCCCATGAACACCAAACAAATGCGCCGCATGAACTCGATCTTTTACGCGCTGCTGGCGCAGGCCGCCGCCGTCCACGGTGCTGCGGCGCAGGCGCCGGCGGACACCACCTCGTCGTCCGTCAAGCAGGAGACCATCGACAGCGAATACGTGAGTAACGCAGTCGCCGTGGCGTGACGCAGGGCGCCGCCGGCGCCGCGCGACGGCGGCATCGCATTCATTCCAGCTGCAGCGCGGCGATCAGCGCAGCGTCGCGCCCGTAGATATCAGGGGCGAACAAGGCCCGGCCTTCACGATCGACCAGGGCCGTTGCATAGAACAGCACCACAAGCACCGGTTCGGCCAGCCTGACAAAACCGTTCTTGCCTGCGCTCATGGCGGCAGCCACCTGCGCACCGCTCCACTGCTGCGGATCGGCCAGCACGAATTGCGCGAGTTCGGCCGGTTGTTCGACGCGGATGCAGCCATGGCTCAGGTCGCGGTGCGTGCGCTTGAACAGTTCCCTGGCCGACGTCGAATGCAGGTAGATGTTCATCGGGTTGGGCAGCGCGAACTTGACGTCGCCCAGCACATTGCGCGGGCCGGGGCGCTGCCTGACCCTGGCGCCGCCGGCCTGCAGGCGGCTTGCCGCGTCGCCGGTGCCAACCTGCAGCACGCGTCCGTCCGATCCCACCAGTTCCATGTCATTTTGCTGCAGGTAGGCAGGATTGCGCGCCAGCTTCGGGACGATTTCATTCTTCTGGATGCTGGCAGGAACATTCCAGTAAGGCGCGAATTCGAGGTAGCGCATTTCTCCGATGAACAGTGGCGTGGGCGTGCGACCGCGCGCGCCCACGATCACGCGCATTTCCAGCGCTGGCGCGGCAAAATTGTCCCTGGCATCGAAGGCCCACAAGCGGTAGGTGGGCACGTTCACGACGACGACGCGCCCGTGCACCGGGGGCGGGGGCAACCAGCGCAGCCGTTCGAGCGTCAGCGCCAGCTGGGCGATACGGTGCGCGGGCGGCACCGACAGCGCCGTGACCGTCGCGGTGCCCAGTACGCCGTCTTCGTCCAGCCCGTGCCGTGCCTGGAAACGCCGTACTGCGCCAGCCAGCGCCGGCGTATAGATATCGTCGCTGCCCATGGGCGCCTGTGCGTCCAGATCACCCAGCAACTGCAGCCGCGCCTGCAGCATGGCCGCGCCCGCGTACGGCTCGCCGGCATGGACGGCGGCCCGTTCGACCTGCGGCAGCGCGGGCCAGGCTGGTGTTGCGCGGGACAGCGCGCGGTACTGTGCCAGCGTCGCCTTGACCCGGCCATACAACGGAATGGCGGGCACGGCTGCATCGATGGCCTGCCCCAGCCCTTGCGCGTCGCGCACGGTGGCCAGGCGCTGGCGCGGATCGAAACCGGTGTCGGGCGCTGCAGACACCCGGCTGGCCCAGGCCGCACGGCCGCCGTGCAGATCGCACAGGTACTGGACCATTGCGCGCTCGAGGTCGCGCACGAATGCCGCCGATGCACCCTCCGGGCCGGCCAGCCGCACGGTCAACTCGTCGACCTGATAGCGGCGCATGTCGAGGCCGTGCTCGGGCGCCGCGCGAAGCAATTGCAGTGCCAGCGGCGCCAGTCCCTGCGCGCCGGACAGCCAGGATGCAACAGGCGCGGCGGCAGGCAGCGCAGTGGAGGCGCATGGATTGACCGCCGGGGCCGGCGCCGGGACCTCGGCGCCCGCAACGGCATCACGGGCAAATGCGGCGGAACCCGTGGCAGCATGAAGCAGTAACAGCAGGAGGAGATGCGCGGCGCCGCCATGTGCTTTGGCGGGCCAGGTCAGACGGGGAACTACCATGAGGTGTGGTGCATGCGCTGTGATGGAGGGGTAATGTGACAGGCATCAAAATTACACCCTGCGGCGCCTGGCAGTCGTTGATCTGCATCAATCGAATGGGTCGCCGGTGCAAGGGACCACGCCACGATGGACGCGGTCTCTCCCGATCAGAAGTAGTAACGCAGCGACGCTCCCGCCGTGGCCTGCGGCACGGTCGTTATCAGCAAGCCACCGGCTGTGCCATACGCGATGTCGCTGGCGAACTCATGCGGCTGCAGCGTGGCAAACAGCGAACCCTGGAACTTGCCCAGATCGTAGGTCGCCTTGATGTCGTAGCGCACATAGGTCGGCATGTCGCGCTCGTACAGCGGCGTGCCCATGTAGTAGGGATTGCCGGCCGTGACGTACACGTCGCCGCTCAGTGACACCCGGCCCGGGCCCATCGCCGTGCGGTACTGGACGCCGGCTTTCCACGTGTGTTCCGGCACCGACAGGCGCGGGCCGGCGCCTGGCGCCGGATTGTCCAGCTGCGCGCGCAGGATGCGGCCGTAGCTCAGGTAGGTGTTCAGCGCGCTGCTGAGCTGGTAGTGCAGATCAAGTTCGAGACCGCGGCGCGTGGTCTGGCCGGACGCCACGAACACGTCCGGCGCCGTGTTGATGATCTCGTCGTCATTCTGGATATAGTAGAACGCACCGGACACGCTCAGGCCGTCCAGTGGCGCCGCCTTGAAACCGAGGTCGTGCGAGCGCACCCGGCTCGGATCGATGCCGGGATTGCTGCGCCCGCCAAGCGCGCCCAGCGGACCCAGACTGCCGCTGGTGCTGATCTGCTCGGCTGCCGGCGAGCGGAAGCCCTGGGCGATGTTCGCGTACAGCTCGACGGTCGGCAGGACATTCCAGATCGCGCCGTATTTTGGCGTGACCACCGAGGCTTCGTAGCCGGTCGATGCGGCGGGCAGCTTGCGGTTGACGAGGTCGTAGTCGAAGCGGTCGTAGCGCGCGCCGCCGTGCAGCTTGAGCGTGGGCAGGATGCGGTACTGGCCCTGGATGAACGCGCCATAGGTCAGCAGGTCGAGGTCCTGGTTGTTGACGTAGCTGGCGGTCGGTTGCCGGTTGCGGTATTGCTGGCGGAACGCATCGCCCTTGTCCTGGCGCGCCTCAAAGCCGGCCGTCAGCACGCCGGCTGAGCCGAAGACCCAGGTATTGCCGCCGCGCGCGCCAAAGATGTCGCGCTCGTCATAGCCATAGGTATGCAGCGTGGTGCTGGTCTGGATCGCGCGGCTGCGCGCAAAGTCTTCCGCATAGGCGGTGGCGAACCAGCCCGCGTCGCCCGATGCCGGACTGCGGTTGAACACGAGCGTCTTGCGGTGTGCATCGCCAAAGCCCGGCAGGTTGAACATGGTGTCGTGCGGATCGACGAGGCCGGCTTCCATGGCCGGCAGCGACAGGTAGCCGGCGCCGGCATAGTCCGACTTGTAATAGGTGGCGCGCAGGCTGTAGACACCGTCACCGATATTGGTCGAGAGTTTCCAGAACAGGTTGTTGCGGTCAAGGCTGGCGCCGTGGCGGAAACCGTCGAGGCTGTAGCGGTCGGCCACCACCAGTGAACGGATGCGCCCGAAGTCATTCGACAGCACGAGCGAGCCGCGCCGCCCGCCATAGCTTTCCACGGTCACCGTGGCGCTCGACGGCGTGGCCGCGCCGCCTTCGCGGGTGCGGATCGCCACCGCGCCGGCGCGGTTCTGGTCGCCGTACAGGGCCGAGACCGGGCCCTTGATGACGTCGAACGTGTCGATCATGTCGCCGGTCATCCATTCGAGGAACGCCGGGCCGTGGCCCGCGCCGCCCTGGCTCGATGGAATGTTCTGCGGCACGCCGTCGATATAGATGGCGGTGTCGGCGCCGTGCGTGCCCTGGGTGGCGAAGCCGCGCATGCGGAAGCCGTTGCCGGTGTCTCCCTGGTCGATATTGTTGGCCACCACGCCCGGCACGCGGCGAAACACATTCGAGATGTCGCGCCCGATGTCGAGCGTGGCGAGGTCCTCGGCCGTCACGGTGGTCACGCTGCCCGGCAGCGACCTGGCGCCCAGGCCAGGCGCGAGCCGTTCGTCGTCGCCGCGCTGGCCCCGGACTTCGACGACCTGCGCCGAGGATTCGGCCAGCGGCGCGAGGTCGGGCGTCTCGTCATCAGCCATGGCAACGCCGCCAAACAGGCAGGTGAGCATGACGGCGCGGGGAATCGCACGCAGGCGGGTGAAACGGGTAGCGGATTGCAAGATCAATACTCCAGTGGGTGGCAGGTTCAGGGTGAGGGAAACGGATGTCAGCGGCGCTGCCGGCTGGGCTCGCGCCACAGGGCGATGCAGGCCAGCACGGCGAAGGCGCAGGCCCAGGCCGGCAGCATCCAGGTGCGCGCCGGCATGGGCGCGGGGCGCGCCAGCGCAGGCGACGCGGCGTAGCGGGGCACCGCATCGAAGTCGCGGAACCCATAGCCGCCCAGGCAGGTGCGGGCGCACGGCGCCTGTTCGTCGCCCAGTGCTGCGCGCTGAATGGTGGCCTGGAACCACTCGCGCAAGCGGGCCTGGTGGCGCGCGACGTCCTCGATGAAGCGGCGATGGCGGGCGCGGTCGGTGCCGGCGGCGTCGGTGAAGGCGGCATTGGCAAGACTGACGGGACTGAATATGCTCATGCGGGTAAAGAACGCAGCGCGCGCATGTTCGGCCAGCGCGAATTCGCGTTCGACGCCTGCCATGAGACGTTCGGTTTCCTGGGCCCGGTGCAGGCGTGACACGCTCGAAGCGACCTCGCCC
>Ga0308169_10002843_pt1 | contig 17440 bp, 20 predicted proteins | sample PhyBR1_2_FD_202139 | JGI IMG/M metagenome (GOLD analysis project Ga0308169, IMG submission 202139) | Phyllosphere microbial communities from UC Gill Tract Community Farm, Albany, California, United States - DLSLSB.R1 | ecosystem: Host-associated > Plants > Phyllosphere > Unclassified | place... | reverse complement strand
CTTGCTCTTGCTCAATCCTCGACGTCTCTGTGACCTGTGGACATGAAGAGAGAGGGAGCACTCGGCGTGCGCGAGCGGCGCGTCCCTTCGTCCGTCCCCTCGTCGTCGCTCGACTCGCTCGTGCTCCTCCTCTCTAGGCTCCACGCTGCCGTCCTGCTTTCACACCGCTCGAGATGCTCAGCTCGGCATCTCGCCGACATCGGAAGCGTGCGAGTCTCCGCCCTCGCCGCACCGAGAAAGCCCGCTCTGCGCTCATGAAACGACGCTGACGAGGACGAAATGCTGCGCTGATACACGGACAGGGACACGCTACGGAACCGTACTAAGCCTAGGGACAGTATAAAGGGGCAAGAGGAAGGAGAGAGGGCCCGCGCTACCGGACCTTCATGAACGAGAAGAGCGACTCCATCGAGACCCAGCGCCGACCGTTCTTCTCGAGGTGCTTGGTGACGACTCGCCGCAACGTCTCAATCGTCGAGCGGTTCGCTTCGACGCGCGCTTGGAGTGGTTCTGCAGGAGAGAGAGCTCGTCAGCTTGGAGCCCAGGCCCGTGCACCTGGAAAGGGCGAGGAGGGCGGACGCACCTTGCTCTGCGCCGCCTGCGACCTTGACGGTCGCCTTCTCGATGTCGAACAGCGTGTCGAAGTAGAGGAGCTGGTCGTAGAGCTTTGAGTCCGAGTACTGCAGGCCGAGGAAAGGCGTCAAGGACGAGCAGAGCGTAGAGGAGGAGGAGGAGGAGAGGGACGCACCTCGAGATGCATGGCGCCGCGGCAGCCGGCGACGAGGCACTTCTTGCCGTAGACCGACATCATGCGGGTGCGGTTGCCGCACGTCGACTCGTCGCACGTGAGCCACGCCTCGTAAAACTTGGCGACGAACGAGCGCAGCTGGAGGTCGAGCTGGACGGCCATCGACGGCGTGCCGAGCGGCGCCTGGCACTCGATGTTGGGGCAGAAGAAGCCATGCGCAGAGACGAGGCCGGCCTGCGAGACAGAAAGGGAGCGAGTCAGGCATGCTCGACGAAGCTCGCGTGGAGAGACGGGACGGGACGCACCTTGTTGTCGGCGATGCCGTCGAACGCCGACTCGGTGCTGCAGGACCGACAGCGGATGCGCAACGGCTCGCAGTCGGCAAAGCGCTGAGCGTCCGAGATCTGCGACTGGAGGGTCTTGAACTCGCGCTCGGGCACGTCGAGCGACGACGACTTGAAGCGAAGGGCGTCGAGACCTGCAGGGAGCAAAGCGGCGTCAGCACGTGCAGCTGACCTAGCGAGCGGAGCAGGACGACGCACCGAGGCACTCGGCGAGGCGAGCCTTCTCGGTCCCCTCGATGTGCTCGCAGAGACGCTCGATGGGCGGCAGGACCTGGGTCGAGAGGTAGACCTCGAAGTCTGCGAGCGAGGCGCCGCCGTCAGCTTTGGCGTGAGCGCATGACGGCAACGAAGCTGGACGTACCGATCTTGAGAGTCGAGCCCTGCCGGCGCACGTCGTCCGGGTGATGCGCATTGGCCGCCTGCGCCGTCTTGGTCGTCTCGCCGCCGGGCGGGATGCAGAAGATGTACGGGATGACGTCGCCCGCCTTTGCCGAGAGGCCCTTGGCCTTCATCTTGAGCGCCACCTGGACGTGCGGCAGCGACTTGGCGTCGGGGTAGTCCTCGGGGTTCTTGCCGAGACGCTGTTGCGGAGAGAGGAGACGGTGTCAGCACGCAGCGAGCGCCGACAAGAGCTGCGCACGAAGAGGAGGACGCACCTTGAAGACGATGTAGTCATCGAGGGGCTTGAGGCCCGAGCGGATCTTCTCGCCGAGGTCGACGAGGTACTCGTGGATCTCCTCGACGACCGTCTCGGTCGCCTTGGCGGAGAGGACCATGTCGAGCACGTCCCTGCGAGCGCGCGTGAAGGGCGAGGTCAGCGAGGAGACAAGAGGAGGAACGAGGAGGACGCACTTGGACGCATCCTTGGAGAGCTTGGAGAACTCGCGGCGCTTCATGTCGAGGCCCTTGATCTCGGTCGACACCTCGCCCGGGCCGCCCTTGCCGTCGTCCTCGACCTTGCGCGCGGCGTACTTCTTCTTGTTGAGGAGGAGCATGCGCTCAAAGACGGCGTCGCGGTCGATCTCGAGCTTCTTGTACTTGTCGTTGATGACCTTCTTGAACTCGTCGCCGATCTTGAGCGCCGCAGCATAGTCGGTCTGGTTCGTGTTGATCATGACCGAGTCGGTGTCGCCGTAGATGACCTGCGCGGCGACGACGACGAGGAGGAGGAGGAGGAGGAGGAGGGAGAAGTCCGAGTCAGGTCAAGCGCGAGGGCCGTGCGCGGGCGAGGAGAGGACGCACATTGAGCGACATGGCCTCGGCGTCGGCCTTGGTGCGGGTGAGGATCTCGCGGCCCTTGAAGGTTGTGAGGGCGGCGAGCGGGCGGGCGTAGAAGCGCGAGCCCTCGTAGCCGAGGCAGCCGTACATCGAGTTGGCCGTGAGCTTGAGCGCCTGCTGCGTGATGTCGTACTGCGAGGAGCGGCGTCAGCAGGACGCTCGAGACGAGCGCAACGAAGGAGAGGGACAGAGAGAGGACGCACCTGCATGAGCTTGGCGACCGTCGCCGACCTATCCTTCATGAGGCCCTTGACGATGCGACGACGGGCGACGAGCGAGGCAATGAGCTGCGGCAGGATGCCCTGCGGCTCGCCCTCGCACGGTGCACGGTCGGGCATCTTGTCGAGGTCCTCGGCCTGCGGTGGGAACAGCAGGGGGTCAGCACCGAGCCGAGCGAGGGGTCAACGAGGGAGAGGAAGAGGACGCACATCGTCGGCGGTCCAGTCGATCGTCGAGAAGTCGATGTCGAACTCCTGGATGATGCTCGGGTAGAGCGAGTTGTAGTCCATGACGAGGACGTAGCGGTCCCACAGGCCCTTCTCGGGCTCGAAGACGAGGCCGCCCTTGAACTTCTCGCGCTTGACCTCGACCTTGGGCTCGTCGTCGTTGGCGTCGGCGCCGCCCTTCTTCTTCTTCTTGGACTTGTCGGCCTTGGCGATCTGCGCCTTCTTCTCCCACGAGGCGATCTTGTCCGGCACGACGTAGCCCATCTCGTGGAAGCGGTGGAGCAGAATGTACTCGTTGCGCTCGGCCCGGTTGCCGGCGAGCGTGCGGTTCCTGCAGGAGCGCGAGGAACGTCAGCAACGGTCGATCGGGAGCGCGACGAGAGGATCGAGAGAGAGGGTGACGCACCAGCAGTTGCCGGCGAGGTTGGTGAGCTGGCGCGTGAGGGGCAGCGCCTGGACCTTGGTCGCGATGGCCATCTGGAGGAAGCAGTCGGCGAGGCAGTGCATGACGAACTGCATGAGCTGCTTGGCGGTCGAGTGCACGCTGTCGAAGAACTTGGGCGTGTCCTCCGGGTCGAGGTCGTCGCGCGCGATGTTGAGGTGCGTCTCGCTCATCTCGGTCAGCGACCACGTGTTCGAGTCGATGAAGGCCTGCGAGCGGCGTGCGAATGAGTCAGGAGGGCGCAGGGAAGCGGTGCTAGGAGGACGTGAGCGCACCTTGCAGCCATCGCTCGTGAGGTCGACCAAGAGGCGCCCGCCGAGGAGGCCCGTGTTCCTGCCCGCGCGCAGGACGGGCCACTTGTCCGACTTGACGCGCAGGCGGCCGACACGCGACCAGTTGTCGACCTTGAGCTCGCGCAGGCGGTTCAGGAGGACGTCCAGGTCGAGCTGGCCAAAGTCGTAGCCGACGACGACGTCCGGGTCGTTGCGCGAGATGTACTCTGCGTGCATGGGAGGCTGAGTGAGCGCGTGCGTCGATGAGGACAACGACGACGACGAGGAGGGATGTCGAACGCACCGAGAAGCTGGACGAGGAGAGGACGCTCGGCCTTGAAGACGCCGATCGTCGCGCCCGAGTTCTGCTGGCGCGCCATCTGCTCGAAGCCGGCCGGGAACTCGGTGAAGAGGTTGCGGACGAAGATCTTGGCCGACGAGCCCTGGTGCTCGATCGGCGTCGGGTCGTCGATGTCGACTGCGAGGGGAGGAAGGGGTCAGTGCGAGCCTTCTCTCGACGCCGACACGAACGGCGAGGGGACGCACCGTTCTCCCACACTCGTGCGGCGGCGCACACGATCTCGCGCTTGTTCTCCTTGAGGTGGACGACGGTGCGCGAGCTGAGGCTGAGGATGGTGAGGCGCGGGATGTCCTTGGGCGCGGCGGCGTCGGTGCTCGCGAACGGCGCGATGTCCTTCTCGTCGATCTCGGCCTCGAGCTTGGTCCAGGACGTCTGCGAGTTGGGGAGAGGGTACGAGCGTGAGCGCTCACGTCGGGCGAGAGCGAGGGGGGGTAGCGGGGAGGGAGAGCGAGAGTGGGACGCACGGCGTCGTTCTTGTTGATCTTGGCATCCTTGAGGTTGAGCCAGCACGGGCCCATGACCTTGTGGTCGATGACGAAGCGCTCGAACGGCGTCGCCGTCGAGCCGAAGACGTGCGAGTACTGCTCGCCCGAGGCGTCGATCGGGATGTCGACCTCGTTGCGCTTGGACGCTGCGGGCGCGGCGAAGGACACGAGGGAAGCAGGCGTCAGCAGTGAGGCGCAAGACAAGAGGAGGAGCAAGGCGAGGAGGAGCAAGGCGAGGGAGAGGAGAGAGGGGACGCACCGGGGAAGTCGCAGGTGACCTCGAGCCAGTTGGTCTCCTTGCGCGGGACGCCCTTGATGCCGAACGCGTACTGGCGCTTGACGTAGCCCCTGGTGCACGACGGGTTCTGCAGGTTCCACTTGCCCTTGGCGTCCGACAGGAAGTCGTCCTCGACGTCGTCGAACGCGAGCTCGTCGCCCTCGTCGTCGTCCGAGTCGTCCGAGTCGCCGCCGTCGCCGCCGTAGTACTCGGCCTTGGACTTGGGCAGGACGTACAGCTTGCGCTTGATGTTCTTGACCGTGACGGTCGCGCTGACGTAGCGCGGGACCTCCTTCTCGACCTTGGCGTGGTTGACGCTGCTCGCGACCTTGACCGTCTCGCCGCGCACGCGCACCTTGCCGACGAGGCGCACCGTGCCTGGCGACGGCTCGTCGTAGTCAAACCACCAGAAGCGGAGCGAGCCGTCGGGCTCGAGCGCGTTGGCCTGCTGCGCCGGCGCGCGCATCGACGTCGTGCTGATGACCGTCTTGTGCTCCTCCTGGAACGACGCGGCGGCGTCGAGCGACTCGTCCGAGGCGGCGATGGGCCCGTGCGTGCTGATGAGGCCCGTCGTCGCCGTGCGCCAGTCGAGCCCTTTGCGCTTGGGCTTGTTGTCGTCGGCGGCGTCGGGCAGGACGTCGTCGGTCGCCTCGGCCTTGGCCGCCTTGGGCTTGGCGACGCCGGCGTTGACGAGCGTGCGACGCTGCGCCGGGCCCTTGGGCTTGGCGGCAACGGCGGCCGGCTTGACGAACAGGTCGTCCTCGTCGTCGTGCTCCATCTTGACGTCGCCGTTGCTCTTGCTCGACTCGCCGAGCGGCTCGACGCCCTGCGCCGCCGCCATGTCGTCGTCGTAGAACTGCTCGCCCATGCCGCCGAAGTCGTTGTCGAGCTCGTCGATGGCCGGGTCGAAGCGCGCCTTCTTGGCGGCGCCGCCGTCGAAGCCGTCGCTCGAGGGGCCGGCGGTGGGCGCGAAGCCCGGCTCGGACGAGAGCGGGTCCGAGTTGAAGTCGGACGAGGCGGCCGACGAGCGGAAGGCGCTCGCGTCCGTGTCGGCGAAGCGCTTCGAGCCGGCGACGGCCGACTTGACGAGCGAGGGCTTGGAGCGACGGACCGGCGGCGCGGCGGGTCGGGGCGAGTCGGTCTTCTTGACCTGCGCCTTGCCGTCGAGGTCGCCGAGGAGGCTCGCCATGAAGTCGTCCTCGTGCTCCTGCAGCGGGAGGCCCTTGGCCTGCTTGGTCGGGTTGAGGTACGGGTTGGCGCCTTCTGCGATCTCGACCTTCTCCTTGGCGCGCTTCTTTGCGGCCGCCTTGAGCAACTTCTCCTTTTTCTCCTTGGCCGCCTTCTTCTCGGCCTTGGCGCGGTCTGCGGGCGGGAGAGGCGAGCGGGAGGGGGAGGACGGCGGCAGGTTCAGCAGTGGCACGAGAAGAGCGTGAGCGAAGTGAGAGGGGACGCACCCTTCTCGTCGTCGTCGTGTTCACCGTCGCTCGCGCTGCGGTCCCACTCGTCCATGCCGTTGTCGGCGTACCCGCTCACGCCGTTGTCCTCCTCGATGAAGTCGTCCTCCATGAGCCGGCCGCGCACGACCGAGCGGTAGACGTCCTCGTCGACCTCGTCGTAGACGTCCTCCTGCTTCTTGGCCTGCACAGCGAGGGTTGGTCGGGTGCGAGTCAGCCATCGGGTCGCGTCGAGGCCGGGGAGAGGGGAGGGGAGGGAGGGGAGAGACGCACCTCCCAGTTGCGCTTGCCCGATGCGCGCGCCTCGCGCAGGGCCGCCATCTTCTCGCGAGCAGCGCGTGCGGTCGACATGCCGGGCTGGACGGGTTGGCGGAGGGGCGGAGGGCTCGGAGAGGTGCGGCGGACGGCGAGGCGGCGAACGGGGTGGTTCTCGGCGTCAGAGGGCGAGGGCGAGGTGTGCAGTGCGCGTGTGCGTGTCGAAAGAGTGTGCCGGGCGGTAGCGAGCAGCCTCCTGGGGCGAGTGAGCGGAGTGGACGAGGGCGACGACCTCGAGGTGCGCGTGCGGACGCGTTCAGCCTCTCGGCGGCGAGAGCGCGGAAAAGGCGAAACCTGGACTGCTTCTGCTCTGTTACGACAACAGGCCTTCTCGTATACAGCGCTACTACAATCTACTCGAGGACCCACTGCCGCACGACCGGCGACCCGCCGACAAGAGGGTGGAGGAGCACCGTCGAGAGCCAGAACGCGAGGAGCTGCCGCCGCTTGTCGAGGAACGACGGCCGGTACTTTGCTGCGAGCGACGAGAGCCTGCGTCAGCAGCCGATGCAGGAGCTGCAGCAGGAGGACGCACCGAACGACGACTTGGGCGGAAGACGAGGGACGTGACCTCGGAACGACGGGTCGGCCTGCAGGAGGTCGGCACGCAGGCGCACGAACGCCGAGTACCGCTTGTGGCACCGGATCTTGGTCGGCTGCGAGGTTCTGCTCGTCAGTGACGGCCTCAGGGTGAGCGAGAGGAGATGAGCGGGAGGTGGACGCACTCGAGCAGCGGCGCCGGCCGGGAGCGTCTCGATCTCGATCTCGAAGACGACGAAGCCTCCTCCTTCCGAGCCGACCGCATGGTAGCCCGTGATCTTGACCTGCAGGGGCGAGCGAGTCAGCTTTGAACACAGGGAAGCGCAGCGAGAGGAAGAGCCGACGCACGTCGCGAACGAAGTTGCCTGTGCGCCTGTCGGTCCAGTCCTCGACTCGGACGCCTCGACGCTGCATACTTAGCGAGTTTGAGCTCGAGCAAGCAGACGAAGGAGGTGGGAGATGCGGACGCACAGAGGAGCGTCGAGAAGTCGTCGTCGAGGCGATTGAAGGCGGGCGGAAGCGGAACGACTCGTCCTGCGTGCGAGGATGCGAGTCAGCGACGGCACAGCTCGACGAATCCGATTGGACGAAGACGCACATCGCTGCTGAACTGGTCGGCGTCGTCGTCCTCGAGGTCGTGGTCGTCGCCGTCGTCGAGCCGAACGAGGAGGTCGGCACTCGTAACCCGCCTCAGCGGGACCGGCGGTCGCAGCCCCGACTCTTGTCCGTCTCCGTGCGCTCCTGCCACCGCCAGTCCCGTGGCCGCGTCGCCCGTGGCCGAGTCGTGCGAGGGCTGCCCCACACCGGGTTGTCGAGGGTCGTCGAGCGCGGGCGGGAGGCGCATATGCTGTGCGCTGTGGCGTCGGCGCAGAGTCCTCGAGTCGGTGGTGCCGACGGTCGAGCTTCTCGGTCGGCCTGGAGGGTGCGGCGGCGAGGTGGTGGGGACGAGCGAGAGGTGGAGGAGGGACGAGGCGGCATCCTCGACGTCTGCGCACACCGTCTCGGTGTAGGAACGTAGCGGTGGTGGTGGGCGAGCTGCTGAGCCCATGCACGCCCTTGTAGCACTCGCGAGGCGTGGTGTGCAGAGCCTGGGCCGGTGCCAGTCGGCCCCTCCTCCTCCTCGTCTCGGCTCTCGCTCACGCCTTCGCTCTGCGCCCTAGCCGGGCTGTACGCACCGTTGCAGTCGCTCTGCTGAATCTGCTCCCGCGCGCACGCGCTCTCGTCGCCCAAGACCGCGCCCCTCTCCTCCCAACTCTCTCATCTCTCCGCCTCGCTCCTCGCCGCAGCCTTGCACGCGCCGCCGAGGCACAGTCAAGCTCGGCTCCGACACGCTCGATCCCCGCGCACGAGCGTCGAGCCTCCTGTCCGCGCCCGAACCTCGTCCACGGACACTCCGCGGATGCTCGGGCGGCGCCTGCGGGTTGGCCGTGCTGCCCCGTCTCTGCTCCTCGCTCGCTCGCCATGGCTTCGCTCGCAGTCCGGCACGAGCAGCTTGCAGCCTTCACCCACACCAAGCGTCTCTTCTGGTTCTCGTCGTGCACCGGCATCGTCTCGCTCGTCGGCGTGTGCGTCGCCGTCCTCCGTGCGTCCCCTCTCGCCCTCTCGCTCTCGTTCGCCGGTGCAGAGCTGACTCTCTCTCTCTCTCTCGCAGCATGGCAACTCGTGCGCCGTCAGGGCGACTGGGCCGCCTTCTCCATGGTCGCCGCCTCGTCCTTCGTCTGGGTCACCCTCCCGATCGCCGCCTCGGGCTCGATGCAGCTGCGCCGACGACTGCTCAGCGCGTGGTGGGCTCTGCTGGTGCGTCGCATTTGAGCGCTGTCTCCTCGTGCATACAGAGCTGACCTTGTCCTCGCGAGACAGGTTGCCGCCGCCGCTCACCTCGCCCTCGCCATCTACCTCGAGTACTCGCTCGTTGAGCAGCAAGATGCCTGGACCGAGAACTGGTACGTCCTCTCTCTTCCTCCCTTGCTCTCATTCCTGCGGAAGGCGAGAGACTGATTCTCTTGCACGCAGCTCGACGTCCAACCCGGCGTGGACCGCCGACGACTGCCGCACCCGCTCGAGCCAGGTCATCCTCGCCTTCCCTCTCGTGCGTCGAGCATCCTTCACATCTTCGCTGCGCAGGGCTGACCCTGAAACCTGTCGCAGATAGCAGCCGTCCTCGAGCTCGGCGCCATCCCCCTCCTCTGGCTCTTGCGGCGCTCCTTCGACAAGCTGCCGCAGGACCACATCTACGGCACGCTCATGGACGACGACGTGCCTCCCGGCTGGCACGTCCCTCCCGCCGACCTCGCCGCCGACTCGTCTGCGTCGGACTCGGACGACGACGGCGGCGCCCCCCGACCCGGCGCAGCGAGCTCGCGCCGCTCGTCGCGCACTCGAGTCGGCTCGGGCACCGACAAGGACTCGGCGTCGGACTGGTACGAGCTCGGTGCGAGGAAGGGCCACAAGGGCTCGAGGAGCCTGGCGATGAGCGGCTTGAGCTGGAGTGAGGTGCGGCGGGCGCGCAAGGAGCGCAACCTGGCCAAGGCGAGGGCGTCGAGCTGAGTTGGGCCGGGCGGCTAGCGCGTGCTTGTAGACCGTCTGCGCGAGAAGGTGCTGCACTCGAGCTCTGTTCTCGCTCGACGTGCGAGCCTGGTCCGTGCGAGCTGGCCGGCTGCGACAACTCCGCGCGCGCGTGTCGCCTCGCTTGCCGCCATCAGCCTCAGCTCGTCTTCCTCGTCTCGCGGCACGTCTACCTGCTCGCTGGCCGCTCTGCCTACCTGGCTCGCTTCTCTACGCGCACCTCGACAGCCATGGCTCCCCTCGACCTGTCCAACCCGGCCCTCCAGCTCTCGTTCCTCCCGACCCGGCTCTCCGTCATCCAGCTCGCCCCGACACAGGCCATCCCGGCCAGGCTCGTGCAAGGCATCGCCGGCGCAGACCACGAGCAGTTCCTGTCCATCACGCGCTGCCCGGACGAGATCTCGATCATCCTGCCGACCTCGCGCTTCGAGGAGCTGTACCCTCCATCGGTGAGCCCCGCTTCCCCTCCTTCCCTCTCGCTGAGCCGCCGCACACAAGCTGACGATGGCCTCGCACACAGGCCGAGGAGCAGCCCGTCGAGTCTCTTGGCCCCTGGACCGCACTCAAGGTCGCCGGCCCGATGGACCTCTCGCTCACGGGCATTCTTCACGAGCTCTCGCGCCCGCTCAAGACCGCCGGCGTCCCGATCTTCGCCTCGTCGACGTGGAACACCGACTACGTCCTGATCGAGGAGCGGCACAAGGAGGCGGGCCGGGCAGCGCTCGAGGCGGCCGGGTGGAACTTCGCAGCGTGAGGGGCTCGAGGTGCGAGGAGGTGCAGCCGGGCGAGATGGGCGGGACACACAGCTGTTGTTGCAATCTCGAAACCTTTGTACACAGTACTAGAGAGTGTCGAGAGCGCTAGATGAAGGGCCGCTCCGCCTGAGGCGTGAGCCGCGCGCCGTGACGACGTCCACCTCCTGCAGCAAAGTCGACCTGCGAGCGCACAGAGAGTGAGAGAGACAGTCAGCGACCGTCTTCTGCAATGAGTCAGACGAGGAGAGCATGCTCACGATGGCGGTGTGCGCCGTGATGCGGTTCTGCGAGGAGGTCGAGTCGTCAGCTCCAGGCCATGGAGAACGCGCTCGCGCGCAGGGGTGACCAGGACGGCGAGAACGAGCGACTCACGTCCCAGAGGATGACGCTGCGAGGTTTGTGACGAAGGCGAACCTGGAAGTCGACGCCGCTCTTGATGTGGTCGTACAGGAGGTTGAGGAGAGCGTCGGACTCCTCCTGCTTGAGGCCGACGATGCGCCTCGAGAACTGCGGGTTGACGAAGATGGCCTTCTCGCCCGTGACTGGGTGACGACGAACGAGAGGGTGCACGTTCTCGACGGGCTCGCGCTTGACGACGCCGCCGCGGCTGCCCTTGCGCGAGAACTCGGCCTGCTCGACGCCCGAGTGGACGACGGTGAGCGTCTCGAGGTAGGCGCGCAGGCTCGGCGAGAGGTGCTTGTAGGCCGCACGCTGGTCGGCGTAGCCCGTGTCGCCGCCTGACTTGGGGCTGTCGAAGAGGAAGAGCTGCGGGGGAGGGGCTCGTGCGTCAGCTCGTGCTCGCGACGTCGCGCACAGGGTTGGAGAAAGGTCACGCACGGCGGTGAGGCCCGGTGGCTGCTCCTCGTAAGTGACCTGCACGTCCAACGTCCAGGGGACGAGGAGCGTCAGCTGTGGAAGCGGGAGCCGGCCATCTCGTCGCTCGAGAAGGGAGGAGGAGGAGGAGGGAGGGACGCACGTCGCTGTGCCAGACGCTCGACGTCAGCCGCGTGTCGACCTCGTAGTTGTAGACGGCCTTGCCGTCACGGTAGACGAGATGGAACTCGGGGTAGCCCTCGGGCGAGCCCGAGCAAGGGTGGATGTGAGGACGCCCGAAGAAGGTCGTCCAGTCGTGAAGGAGCCACTCTGGCTCCTGGTCGTGGAAGTCCTGGTCGCGGAAGACGACGACGCCGCGCTCGGCGACGTAGAGCGCGAGCTGCTGTCGGCCGCGCGAGTCGAGCGTGTGCAGTTGGACGCCTTCGACCTCGGAGCCGAACTCGGGCGTGAGCTCGTCGACGTCGGCGCCGTCGAGGAAGCTCCTCGGCGTAGGGTCCTTGAGCGCCTCGTGCCCAGGATCGACGTGCTCGAACGGCTCGAGAGGCGGTAGCTTGAGGTCGCGGTCGAAGATCGGGAGGAAGCGCTCGTAGGGGTAGGCGTCGCCCAGCTTGGCCGTCTCGCTGAACCAGCGAGGCCTCTCGCGCTTCGTGCTCGTCGGCTCGGGCGCGAGGGGTGTCGGCTTGTCGTCCTCGGGCCGGATCGAGAGCGAGCGAAGGGTCGAAGTGACGGTCTCGGTTGCTGAGGGAGCCATCGCGCGGCGGTCGAGGGGCGGGTTGTGGAAGCAAGCCAGACGGGTCGGAAGCTGCAGCGCAATGGACGAACGCGAGCGCACACCATCCTTGCGCCCTGCGGAGCTGTGTTCGAGAGCGAGAGCCGGGATGGCGCCATCCGTGCGGGGACGGCGTCCAAGGGCCCGGTCCTGGCGCCGCGCGGGCGAGTGAGCCGGCGGTCCGGTGCAAGCAGGGCACTTGGCCGCAACGTCGCCTCGAAGCTGCGAATCGAGGCGCAGCAAAATGGCGAGAGACTGAGCCGGAGCGGCGGGCGGAGCGGTGCTGCGGAGCGACGTCACGGGAGCGGATGGGCTGCTTTCCCTGACTCAGTGCGCTCCTCGCTCTTCGTACCGGCTGGGCAGGGCCAAAGGACACCGTTGCGGGCGAGCAAACGGTCCAGCAGCAAAAAGAGACGTCGCCCAATGTGGGGCTCGAACCCACGACCACCAGATTAAGAGTCTGGTGCTCTGCCGACTGAGCTAACCGGGCTTTGCTTAGCGCGCAGAGCCAGCCGTATAAACAGATCAAGCCCAAGCTTAAGCGCGCCAGCTTGAGAAGGCCAGAGTGCGAGGGCCGACTCCAAGCTGCGCTGCTTTGCTCGCCCTCTCTACACGCTCGCCGCCTACTCTGCTTGCAGGAGACGCAGAAAAGCCCTGGATACGGAAAGGGCTAAATGGAGGGTCCGAGACGAAGGAGAGCGTGCGACCGGATCTCGTTCTGCTTCTCCAACACACGGTCGGCAGCCGATTTTCGTCGAGTCTCCGTTGCGGCTCGACGTGCTCAAATCACAGGCGCGGTCCGTGAGCTTCGTCTCGCTCCGGAGCATGCCAGGCGCCGGACTCGTTCCGTCAAACATCGCTGTGCGGCTGAGGCTGAGCACGCCTCGAAACCTGCTGCGAGACCACGTGCGAGTCATGAGCATGAGCGTGCAGAGAGAGCAACGACGAGACCCCGGCCGAGTTACTTGAGAAGGTCGCTCACGGTGGGCGTCGCATACCCACGACACTGCTGGCGAGAGCTCGTTGGCGCCAGAGATGACGCCTTCGCGGTCGTTAAGCAGTCCGGGTCCCGCCGAGGCGCAAGAGCGTTGACGGCCGGTCGAGAAGGGGCGAGTGCGGCGCGGGCGTGTCTGCCGCACGGACCGCTCGCCCGCAAAGCCTTGTTGCAGCTCTGTACCCCCTCGTTCTGCGCCCTCGAGAACCTCGTCGACGAACTGGATACATCGCCGAGCCCAACCCAACTACAGCCCGTGGCAACGAGCAGGGAGCAGGAGAAGCGGAGAGCGAAAATGGGCGACGCGTCGACCCGCAGCACGGCCTCGCTCGATGGGGGCTCCTCCCGCTCGACGGCCGCAGCTGACGACGCAGGTAAGCTGACAGACCAAGGCTTGCGAGGGAAGGCCAGCCTGTCGCAATTGCGGCGAGCCTTTCCCCACAGACTCGGCACGCAAGGTCGAGGCGCGCCGAGCAGAGACGCCGCGCCCGCTAGCCCTCCCGACCCGCAGCAAACGGAGAAGGTATGTCGGCAGCCCTCGCCGACACTGCGCCGGCTTGCGAAAGCGCGCGTTTGAATCCTTTCCGTGGCCAAAAAGCAGACGCCCAATGTGGGGCTCGAACCCACGACCACCAGATTAAGAGTCTGGTGCTCTGCCGACTGAGCTAACCGGGCTTTGCTTGGCTCGCCGGGCTTCCCGTGCGTACACATTAGCTGTAGGAGGGTGTGGCTCCCCGAGAGGCCCGAACGGCGACGATTCCGCCCCGCTCAGCTTGGTCAGACCTTCTGCGCACGCACTACAGTTCTCACGAACGAGTGGGGATGCTCTGTGTCCCGGCTCAGGGGGAGGAAGGCCTCGGCGTGCGCTCGCACCTGCAGAGGCGCCCAGCTCTCGAGGCTTGCTCTCGCTCTCGCGCTCTCAGCGCAGCAGGACACTGAACACGCACTGCACGGGTACCTCTACAGCTTGGCCTTCGGGTCCGCCGTGCTGACGGCGCCCGCCTCGACGAGCGCTCGGACCTTCCCTCCGAGCCCGGCCGCCTGGAGCACCTCGATCGTGTCGCGCCCTGGCTCGAGGAACGGCCCGTCCGACGCTCCAGCCGTCGCAGGCGTTCTGACGAGCCGCGGCGCCGGCGCCGGGATCCCGCCGCCGTCGGCCGCCGTCTCGTCGTCGAGCGCGCGACCGGGCTCGCCGGGCCCGCGGCCCTGCGCATCGACCTCGTGCCGCTCAAGGACGGGCACGCAGCACGCGTCCGTGTCGAGGAAGAGGCGCGCCCACTCGTCGCGAGTCTTCTTGGCGAAGCCGGCGGTGAAGAAGGCGGCGAGGTCGGGCCAGGTCGAGCGGTCGTACTGCGTGTCGGCGTCTGGATGCGGTGGCAGGTCGGTGCAGGACGAGAGCTCCTTCGTGAAGATGGACCTGTGCAAGAGGAGGAGCCGAGTCAGCACAAGATGCGCGAGCCCGAGCACGAGGGAGAGAGAGGGTCCGAGCGACGCACAGGAAGACCCGGTAGAAGTGGTTCTCGATCGCGCCGATGCTCATGAAGCCGCCGTCCTTGGTCTCGTACACCTCGTACCAGGGTGCGCCGCCGTCGAGCCAGTTCTCGCCGCGCGGCTCGATCCACATCGGCAAGCCCGTGCTCGGGCGAGCGACGGTGAGGGGGAAGATGGACGCGTAGCGGGTACCAGTCACCTGCGGCGAGAAGAGCGAGTCAGCGAGACGATGCAGGAGGTGACTGTGCGCGGCTCGCGGGCAGAGAGGCAGAGAGAGCGGAGCGCACCATGTCGATCTCGACGACCTGCCCTCGGCCGCTCCTGCTACGCTCGAGCAGCGCAGCGAGTACACCGACGACGGCCATCAAGCCGCCTCCGGCAAAGTCGGCTGCGAGCGTGCGAGGAGAGCATGAGCGCTGCAGGTGCAGGTGAGAGCGAGGACGAGGACGCACTGAGGAGGTTGGCGGGAAAGTAAGGCTTGCTGCCGGCGCGGCCGAGCATCGAGAGGACGCCGGTCAGGGCGAGGTAGTTGATGTCGTGGCCGGCCATCTTGCTGTACGGGCCCTCGCGGCGGAAACCCGTCAAGCGCGCGACGACGAGCCGAGGATTGGCCTTGAGGAGGTCCTGCGGGTCGAGCCCGAGTCGCTCGAGGACGCCCGGGCGGAACGGGTCGATGAGGACGTCGGCGCGCCATTCTGCGGGTCGAGTGAATGCGGATGGCGAGCTGAACGAGGGCGGGCCGACGAGCGTCTTGACGAGCGAGATGCCGTCGGGCGACTTGAGCGAGACGGCGATGGACTTCTTGCCCCTGCAGGACCCGGCTTTGGGTCAGCGGTCCGCTCAGCCTTGCTCGGGACCAGGGAGGGGGAAACGCACCTGGTCAAAGTGTCGGTGTTGAACGAGTCGCCGTGCCGGTCGACGCGGACGACGTCGGCGCCAAAGTCGGCGAGGATGACTGTTGGAGGGAGGGAGTCAGCGCAGGACCGAGCAGGAGGCACACAGGGATGGACGCACGGCCTGTGAAGGGTCCTGGAGCGAGGCCGGCGAGCTGCGAGAGGTGCCGAGGTGAGCGAGTGGGGACGGCGAGGAGGGGCGAGGTGGGAGGGGGCGAGGACGCACCTCGAGGACGCGGATGCCGGCGAGGGGCCTGTGGTTGGATGCAGGCATGGCTTGAGCAAGAGCAAGAGCAGCCAGGTGGTGGTGGGAGCGAGAGCGAGAGGGACCGTCCCGCTCGTTCGCCGCCGGCTCGTGTCGACGAGGTTGCCGGTCTTCTCGCACCAACTCGCGCAGCGAGCACGCCAGCCAGCCGAGCCCAGCAGCCACCACACTCGTGCGACCCACCTCGCCCATGGCCACGCAGGCTCCAGCTCTCGGCGGCGCCAGCACCTCGTCCGCCTCGACCTCGTCCGCAAAACCACCGCGGCACTCGCCCTGGGACCCGTACGCCCCGCTGCTGCCTAGCACAAAGCGCAGGGTGCGTCTCTAGTCTCTCTTCTCTGAACTGTGCCCGCCCAGCACTCTGGCAGTGGTGTTGGCGAGCCGGCATCAGCCCTCGAACGCCGCGCGAGGTGATGAGAGCTGCAGAGCTGACCCTCGCCCTCCATGTGCGCCCGCAGCTCGATCCACGGGACACGGTCGCCCCTCAGCCCTACCTGCAAGAGCTCGACATCCCTGCCGAGGTCGCAGAAGAGCGCGTCGCCGGCAAGCTCCTCCAGCTCGACCTCCCCGAGGGCAAGGTCAGCGACCGCCGCAAGGCCGAGCTCGCAAAGCGCGACCTCGAGAAGGACAAGAAGCGCACAAAGCGGGTCCGCGAGGGCGACTGCGGCCTGAGCGGGCGCAGGAAGCGTGCAAGTCGTGGCAAGGCCGGCGCCGGGTCCATCCAGTGCGTCCTCCCTCTCGCTCTCGCTACGCGTTCCCTGCGAGCCTGAGCTGACCCTCGTACGCAACAGCTACGACGCCGTCCTCCCTGTCCACCATCTCTGGCTCGGCTACATCTCGGAGCTGCTCGCCGTCCCCCTCCTCATCCCTTCGCCCTCTCCGCCCTCTCTCGCACCCGCCGCCCTTTCTTCGACGGGCTCGACCGAGTGCAGCACCACCTCGACACTCCTACCGACGTTCCCCGGCCGCCACGCAGCGCCATCTGGCCCTCGCGACGAGCAGATCAGCGTCGTCAACCTGCACAGCAAGATGGTCAAGGCCGACTTCACCGGGTGCTCGCTCAGTGGTGCGTCGTCCGTCTCACTCGAGACCGACTATGCATTCCCTTTTCGTACTGACGCAGCCGATTCCCCCCGCAGTCAAGCGCGCCAAGAACCCCTCGCTCGTCGGCCTGCGAGGACTCGTCCTCCAGGAGACGCACGGCACGTTCAAGCTCGTCACGCCCAGCTCGCAGGTCAAAGGTGCGCTCAACTTCCTCTAATTTCCTCCCTGAGGGCGAGGCTCGCTTGTCGCTCAACCGCTGACGGTATCTCGAGCAGTCGTCGCCAAGCAGGGCTCGGTCTTCAACATCACCCTCCCCCTCGCGCCCTCCGCCTCGTCCGCCGCCTCGCGCGAGCTCAGCTTCGACCTCTTCGGCGACTCGTTCGCCTATCGACCCGCAGACCGGGTGGGCAAGAGGTGGAAGGCCGGGACGAGCGCGGGAGGCGTAGAGCTCGTCTGACCTTTTGTGCCGCGCCGGTAATGTCATGCTCGCCGTACGCTCACTGTCCAGATCATGTGCACGGGACGGCTCCTTGGATCGGCGCTTTTGACGAGCTGGATAGCGAAAGCGCGAGCGCGGATCGAGACGAGCAGGACGGGCTCGAGCGTCGGGCTCTGTTCGAGCTCGCCGACGATGCCACCGACTGCTGAACGTCGCAGAGAGCCTTCCACGAGCTCGTCAGCTGCCTCTTTACAGCGAGGCTGGCACGGTGAAAGCGTGAACGACGAGGCAGAGCCGAGAGGGGAGCACGAGCGAGTCGAGCGACGACGAGGGGACGGACGAAGGGACGCGCCGCTCGCGCACGCCGAGTGCTCCCTCTCTCTTCATGTCCACAGGTCACAGAGACGTCGAGGATTGAGCAAGAGCAAG
>Ga0308169_10002841_pt1 | contig 17449 bp, 19 predicted proteins | sample PhyBR1_2_FD_202139 | JGI IMG/M metagenome (GOLD analysis project Ga0308169, IMG submission 202139) | Phyllosphere microbial communities from UC Gill Tract Community Farm, Albany, California, United States - DLSLSB.R1 | ecosystem: Host-associated > Plants > Phyllosphere > Unclassified | place... | reverse complement strand
ACTCAGTGGACAACCCCCCTTTAACTCGCGCAAAGGCCCATGGAATGGGGGCCGCAGTCAAACTGACGATTTTTTCACCAATAAAAAAAAGCCAGATTTTTCATTGACTTAAATTTCCATTGCAGGCTAATGGCGCCCCTGCGGCGCAGGTGACAGCGTGGTTACACACCTGACAACTCATGTGTACAAGTACCCATCCGATGGTTATATCGCCAGCTTTTTTTGAAGCAACTCGCTGCAAAAATGTTACCGCCAGGGCAAACCTGGGACTTTTCAAATCTTTCCCGGCTCGCCACACTCCCCAACCTGCAGCGCAACAGAGGGAGGGTCGATGAAAGGAATTCTGCTATTCGCCGTGTTGCTACTGGCTATCTGCGCTATTTCACTGGGGATCAACGCGGCACTGCCATCCCCTGACGGCGCACTGTTCGCCATCGCCATCCTGCTGTCGGCGGCATTTACTGCCGTCAGCTTGTGCATTGAGTTGGGCGAAGGCCGGATCAATGACATGGGCGATGTGATGAAGGTGGTCGAGACCGGCCAGTCCCTGCGCTTGACCCTTGCCGCCTACGGGCTGGGTTGCTCGCTGGCAGCGGCAACCACGGTGCTGGTCTATCGGGGCCTGTTGGGCGGCTGACTGAAGTTTTTTGGCTAGCACACTTCCAATACCTGCTTCAATCCGTTACTATCCGCAGCGTTAGTACCAAGCTGAAAGTCAATTCTGGTCGAATAACTCCCCTGAACAACAAGGGATCGACCACCTCGATGGTTTCCAGGTATCACTTGCGACGACACGGCCTTTGAACAATCAAAGGGTGCCGCGAAGTATCCATACGCTGACCGAACCAACCTGCCGATTGATCAGGATCTTCACCCTGGGCCCAGAACCTTTGCCCCTGTTGTGTTGCCTGCCCTCCTAAGTACCTACCTGCCAGCCCAAGCGCGCCTAACTTAATAGCGCTTCAAACTGGCTGCTTTGTTCCAGTCGGGTTCTTCGTTTGATCAATGGTGATCAACGTTACTGGAACGTTTTAACGTTGCACGGTTCTTAATCCGTGTCATTTGTAGGAACACCAATAATATGCACGCTCAAATCCATACTCAGGATGCCATTCGCACCCTTACCAACGCTTTTGCTCCAATGAATTGCCTGATCATGGCCGCTCGCAAAGGCTGCTTCAGCTTCACCCTGGTCAATGAACACGGCATCGCTCGTCACAGCGAACGCCTGTACCCCGATCAATACTCCAGCGCAGAACCGCTGCAGGCCGTGATCGAGCGTACCCGTCAGGCACTGACTGCCTGATCGACCGAGTCGCTGAAAACAAAAACCCTGTCTGAAAAACAGGGTTTTTTATTGCCTGAAATTTGGCGCGGGCCTGTATTTACTAAGCACCGATAGATATAAACGTTATAACTGAATAGATAAGATGTTTTAAAAACAGTCCTTTACATCATGAATATGACACTACACTTCAACTCAAGCGGCATCGTCCGCTTGCGACGGGCCTGAGATCCGATTCACCGCTGCCAAGCCCTCCTTCTCAGGCTCGTCAACCCCATTTATGGATTGAGGCTTGTATGGGTATTGCCGCCAGCGAATTGTGTCGTTATGTGATCAGGCCGACCTTGACCTACCTCGGCTGCCATAACCCAACAGCCGAGTCCTTGTTACTGGGGATCGCCGCCAGCCAGTCGGAACTGGGGTCGGCCCTGCATGACCGGCGCGGCCATGGTCTCTATAGCATCACTGAACCCCGCCACCGTGCCCTCTGGGACGAATACCTGGCGCTGGACCCGGAACGCGCAAGCCTGGTGCGCGGGCTGGCCAGCCAACATGCGTTTCTGAGTGCGCCACAGTTGGAGTTGAAGGTAAACCTGCGATACGCCACGGCAATCGCATGGCTGCTGGTAGAACAACATCGCCCGGCACTCCCCGCCCCAGGCGACGTACTGGCCATGGCACGCATCTGGAAAGAAATATTTCACCCTCAAGGGCGGCTGCGGGATTTTACCCAAGCCTGGCAAAGCTGCGTCCCAACCACAAAACAGGTGATCTGCTGACCGGGCAAATTGCAAGATTCGGCAAAAATGCGGAAATTTGGTCGGATTGTCCTACAAAAACGCTCTATCTCCGGTATTACAGCCTATAGCGCAATCGCAAATTTATTGTTACTTTCCGCTGCGGTGATCACCTCGGAGTTCTAATAATGAAAAAAGTAATGCTCAAGACCACACTTAGCCTCGCCGTTGCCATGGCATCCTCCCAACTCTTCGCCAGCGGCTTTGCCCTGAACGAACAGAGCGTCAGCGGGATGGGTACTGGTTTTGCAGGTCGATCTTCTTCTGCCGATGATGCAAGCACTGTGTTCGGTAACCCTGCCGGTATGGCACGCCTGGAAGGTCAACAGATCACCGGCGGCGTTGCAGCCATTGATGCTTCTACTGATATCAGCGACGTCAGCGGCCGCTCCCGCGGCAGCAACAAAGGCGACATGGTGCCATTCACCGCCGTCCCTTTCGGTTTCTACACCAATAAACTCAACGATCAGTGGGCTGTCGGCTTCGGTGTCTATGCACCGTTCGGCCTGGTAACCGACTACGAAAGCGGCTTCCAGGGCCGTGGCTTTGGCAGCAAGAGTGAAGTGAAAGTCATCACCTTCCAGCCAACGGTCAGCTACGCCTTCAACGACCGAGTTTCCGTTGGTTTTGGCCCGACCATCAACCGCATCGCCGGCACCCTGGAATCAGACCTGACGCTGAACGCTCTCGCGCCAGACACCAACATCAAGATCAAGGGTGACGACACCGCGCTGGGCTTCAACATCGGCGTGCTGGTACAAGCCACCGATACCACCCGCGTCGGCCTGACCTATCACTCCAAGGTCAGCTACAAGCTGGACGGCCACACCGAAGTCACCGCACCAGCCGCGACCGCTGCCGCCCTGCGCAGCAATCGCTACGATGCGTCGCTGAAGATCGATACGCCTGAGTCCTACGACCTGTCGGTGACCCAAGACCTGACTGACGCCTGGAAGCTGTATGCAGGTGCAACCTGGACACGCTGGAGCCGCTTGAAAGACATCACCGTCAAGAACGACGGCGTGTCCGGCGCAACAGGCGGCGCGCTCGCCCCTGCCTTGGTCGGCACCATCAAGGAAGACCAGAACTGGCACGATACCTGGGCCTATGCCGTGGGTACTTCGTATCAGCTCACCAAGCAAGTGGTGTTGCGTACTGGCCTGACTTTCGACCAGTCGCCTACCAACAACACGGATCGTTCGCCACGCATCCCGACCGGCGACCGCACGATCTTCAGCCTGGGCTTGGGCTACGAGGTCATGCCGAACATGACCATCGACCTGGCCTACTCCTACCTGAAGGAAGAAGACGTCAAGGTTTCGCGCTCCAACCAATTGGCCAGCTACAACGCCAAATATGAAAACAGTGCCAACGGTTTCGGCCTGGGCATGACCTACAAGTTCTAAACCGCGACCGTATAAAAAAGCCCCGCTCTCCTGTGAAGGAGGCGGGGCTTTTCAATGCCCGCGAATCAGGGTTTGGATGCTATCGCCTGCTCCACCGCCTTGATCAACTCCGGGCTGTCCGGCTTGGTCAGGCTGGAAAAGCTGGCGACAACATTGCCCTGGCGATCCACCACGTACTTGTAGAAGTTCCACTTCGGCGCCGCGTCGGCCTGCTCGGCAAGGACCTTGAACAGATGCACCGCATCCGGCCCCTTGACCTTCTGCGGCTCGGTCATGGTAAAGGTCACGCCATAATTCACGTAGCAGACCTTGGCGGTCTCCTCCCCGGTCTTGGCTTCCTGCTTGAAGTCATCGGACGGCACGCCAATCACTTCCAGGCCTTCACCCTTATAGCGTTGATATAAGACTTCCAGGCCCTTGAACTGCGGGGCAAAGCCGCAGAAGCTTGCCGTATTGACGATCACCAAGGGTTTGCCAGCGAATTGCTGGCACAGGTCAATGGATTCCTTGGCCCGCAGCTTGGGCAATTGGCCCGTCAGCAGCGGCGGGCAACTGGCGGCCATGGCCACGCTGCCAACAGCCATGAGGACGGGTACAGCGAGCCAGCGCATCAACATGATCAAAGTCCTTGAGTCAGTTCAGGCATTGAACTTAACAGATCGCCATGCCCAGTTGCATCAACGCCAGGCCACCTTGCTGCCAACCCCACCAGGCCAGTAGCAACAGAAGCAACCCTGCCGCCATCACCATCAAGCGCACCGCTACCCTCATGCCGCCTCCATCTGCGCCTGCACACGCGCCACTGGCCGCTCACGCACCGGCCAGTTCAAGGCCGCGGCGAGCAGGCTGAGCAGAATCGCCACCTGCCAGATCAAATCGTAGTTGCCGGTTCGATCATAGACCACCCCGCCCAGCCAACCGCCGAGGAACGAACCGAGTTGATGGAACAGGAACACAATCCCACCGAGCATCGAGAGGTTGCGTACACCAAACAACGTCGCGACGGTGCCGTTGGTCAGCGGCACGGTGGACAACCACAGAAACCCCATCGCCATGCCAAACAGATAGGCCGTCACTTCAGTGACTGGCGCCCACAGGAACAACACGATCACCACCGCCCGCAGCAGGTACAGGCCGGTCAGCAAGCGCGGCTTGGACATGCGCCCGCCCAGCCAGCCAGCGGTATAGGTGCCGAACACATTGAACAGACCGATCAAGGCCAGCACCGTGGTGCCCACCGTGGCCGGCAGATGTTGGTCGACCAGGTACGCCGGCAGGTGCACACCGATAAACACAACCTGGAACCCGCACACAAAAAAACCGAATGACAACAGCCAGAACCCGGAGTGAGAACAGGCTTCCTTCAACGCTTCGCGCAGGGTTTGCTGACCGACCGTGACCGGCAACGGCCGGTCCTTGAGCATGGCAACCAGCGGCAGGATCAACGCCACCATCAAGCCCAACGCCAGCAATGCTGCGGACCAGCCCAGCCAACCGATCAAGCCGAGAGTGCCGGGCACCATGGCGAACTGGCCGAAGGACCCGGCGGCGCTGGCAATGCCCATGGCCATGCTGCGTTTTTCCGGCGGTACGGCGCGACCGACCACGCCGAGAATCACTGAAAACGAGGTGCCGGACAGGCCGATGCCGATCAGCAAGCCTGCACTCAGGGACAATGACCACGCGGAGTCGGACATCCCCATCAGCACCAGGCCCACGGCGTACAACACCCCGCCGACAAACACCGCTCTGGTTGCGCCGAAACGGTCGGCCAAGGCGCCGGTAAACGGCTGCGCCAGGCCCCAGATCAAGTTCTGCAAGGCGATGGCGAAGGCGAAAGTCTCACGCCCCCAGCCGAATTCGCTGCTCATCGGCGCCAGAAACAGGCCGAAGCCATGCCGTACGCCCAAGGACAACGCCAGGATCAGCGCACTCCCCACAAGGATCCAACCGCTGGTGCGCCACATCGAGGTCATTTTTTATTCTCCGCTCGCGGGTATATACCCGCTTGTAGTCGAACAAACTGCCGTTCAGGCGAGTTCATCCAGCAAGGCCAACAAGGTTTCGCGCTTTTCAGCGCCGAGCTTATCAATCAGTTTCTGTTGCGCCGCTTCCCATGCCGGCAACGCGGCGGCCAATCGCTGCTGGCCACTTTCAGTCAACAGCACAAGGCGGTTGCGCAGGTCATCGCCCTCGACCAATTGCACCAACCCCTCGCCTTCCAGGACACGCAGGTTGCGCCCCAGGGTGCTGCGATCCAGGCCCATGGCTTCGGCCAGGCTGGAAATGCTCGGTTGGTCGAGGCGCTGCAGGTTACACAGCAAAGAATACTGGGCGACGTTGATCCCGAAGCCGTCGAGAGCGCCGTCGTAATGCCTGCTGACGCCACGGGCGGCGCGTCGCAGGTTGGTGCATAAACATTGGGAAGCAAGCATAGAGCGTGTATATACCCGGAGTTAAGGAATTGCAAGAAAGCGTTACAGCGCCAGCCCGACCAGGACAGCGACTTCCAGCAGTTCCAACAGCGCGCCAGCCGTGTCGCCCGTGGTGCCGCCAAGGCGCCTGATCATCAAGTGACGCAGCCCCATAAAGCACAGCACCGCCAGCAACACCGCAATACCACCGTTGAAACCACCGATCAGGATGCAGGCCAATCCGCTGAGGATCAGCAGCTGCTGGCCGACAATCCGCGGCAAGTGGTCCGACATGGCCTGGCCCAACCCTCCTGCCCGCACATAGCGCGTGGTAAGAAACAGCGCCAGCATCGAAGCCCGTCCGATCAACGGCGCCAGGATCAGGGCGGCGCCATTGTGCTGCTCGATCAAGGCCACCAACGCGCTGAACTTGAGCAGTAGCACCAAGCCCAGGGTGACCACCGCAATCGGCCCGCTACGCGGATCTTTCATGATGCTGAGGGTGCGTTCGCGGTCACCAAAGCCGCCCAACCAGGCATCGGCGCTGTCCGCCAGGCCATCCAGGTGCAGGCCACCGCTGAGCAGCACCCAGGCCGTCAGCAACAGCGCGGCGTGCAGCAGCAAGGGCGCGCCCATCAATACCAGGTTCAACCCCCACAGCACCACGCCGAACAGCAATCCCACCAGCGGATAAAACAGCAACGAACGGCCCACCTCCTGAGGCTGCGGTATACCCGGCAAGCGGATCGGCAGGCAGCTGAGAAATTGCAGGGCGATCCAGAACGGCAACATCGTCACGCTCCTTCTTTCAGTACGCCGTCGGCACCGACCTGCAGGCTGAACAGCGCACCGTGGCCGACCTCGACGTTCAGCAGTTGCTCGCGCGGCATCCCACGCGCCCGAGCCAGCAGCAGGCGCATCACGCCGCCATGGCTGACCAACAACACGCGCTGGCCGGCGTAAGCCTGATGCAGGCGTGACACCGCGCCGAGCACCCGCTCGGAAAATGCTCTGACAGGCTCGCCTTGGGGCGGCGTGAACGCGTAGGGATCGGCCCAGAACAAACCCAGCCCTTCGGCATCGGTCTCCATCAGCGCAGCGGCGCTCTGGCCTTCCCAGGCACCGAAGTGGAGTTCTTGCAAAGCCGGCTCAAGGCTGACCGGCAGGCCGAGCTGTGCTCCCAGCTCCTGGGCAAACAAGGCGCAGCGTTGCAACGGTGAGCTGATCAGCCGATCCCATGGCCCCTGCCCCACCACCGCGGTTCGCATCTGCGCCCAGCCCCTGGCGGTCAAGGCATCGTCCAGGCTGCCGCGCAGGCCGCCACCCAGCTCGGTTTCGCCGTGGCGCAGCAGGTCCAGGTGCAAGGTCATGCGGGGCGATCTACCACGGCCGCTTCGGCGAAGGTTGCCATCTGCCCGTGCAACGCACAGGCCAAACGCAACAACGGCACCGCCAGCGCCGCGCCGCTGCCCTCGCCCAGGCGCAAGCCCAGCTCCAGCAGCGGTTCGGCATCCAGGCTGTGCAACACATGGCGATGGCCCGGCTCGGCGCCGCGATGCCCGAACACCAGCCATTCACGGCACGCCGGGTTCAAGCGCACCGCCACCAACGCGGCAACGCTGCAGATAAACCCATCCACCAGCACCACGATACCTGCCTGCGCACAGGCCAGATAAGCGCCAACCAACGCGGCAATTTCAAAACCGCCGAGATTGAACAGCGTTTGCAACGCATCACCACGTTGCCCGGCATGCAGCGTCAAAGCGCGCTCGATGACCGCGACCTTGTGGCTGACGCCCGCTGCATTCAAACCTGTGCCCGGGCCTGTCAGGTCGCTCACCTGGCAATCCAGCAATGCACAGGCCAACGCGCTGGCCGCAGTGGTATTGCCGATACCCATCTCGCCGCCGATAAACACCTGCGCGCCGCGTTCCAGAGCGCGGTGCGCGCTGTCCCGGCCGGCTTGCAATGCCAACAGCCCCTGAGCCTGGGTCATCGCCGGGCCATCAACAAAGTTGGCCGTGCCCGCGCCGATATTCACATGACGCACGCCGGGCAAGTTCAGCGAGGGCGTCACTGTGCCAAGATCAATCACTTCCAGTTGCGCATCCAGTTGCCGCGCCAACACGCTGATCGCCGCACCACCACTGACGAAGTTTTGCAGCATCTGCCCGGTGACCGCCTGAGGAAACGCCGATACGCCCTCAGCCACTACACCGTGATCACCGGCAAAAATCGCGATCCACAGTTGCTCCACCGACGGCTTGACCTGGCCCTGCAAACCCGCCAGTTGCACCGCCAGCGCTTCCAGCTGGCCGAGGGAACCGGCGGGCTTGGTCAATTGTTGCTGACGCGCCAGCGCCTGTTCATGGGCCGCGGTATCAATGGCCTTGCAGGGGTTGAGCCACCAGGATTCCGTCATAACGCAGTACCTTTCAAAGTCAGGGGCAGGCCGGCAACCGTCAACACCACACGCTGACACCGCTCGGCCAAGGCTTGATGCAGCCAACCGGCTTCATCCACATAGCGGCGAGTCAATTCGCCCAGCGGCACGACACCCAGACCGGTCTCGTTGCTGACAAAAATGATTTCACCCGGCAGCGAAGCCAGGGTTTGCAGCAGTTGATCGCGCTCGAACACCAGACGATCGCTATCGTCGAGCATCAGCAGATTGGTCAACCATAACGTCAGGCAATCCACCAACAGGCAGCGGTCGGTAGCGGCGTTTTCACGCAGCACATGCGCCAGCTCGATGGGTTCTTCAATCAGCCCCCAATGATCCGGGCGACGTTCGCGATGCAGCGCCACCCGCTGATTCATTTCACCATCCAGCGGCTGGCTGGTGGCGATATAAGTGACCGGCAAAGCGCTGTCGCAGGCGAGCTTTTCAGCCAGGCGACTCTTGCCCGAGCGGGCACCACCCAAGATCAGTTGGAGCATGGAATTAGCCCTGTAAAAGTCAAAGGTGGAGCGCAAAACCAGAATGAATGCGGCGCTTTACGTAACCACGATGCGCAGCGAGCCGCTCTTGATTTTGCTTTTGATCTTAGGCGCCCCGTTAAACCACGCTGGCCGAACGCAGCAATGGATATGTACACCGACAGGCCGCCATCGGGAGCAAGCCCCCTCCCATATTTGCATCGCGTACACACTGTTAAATCCCACATAGGTTGCGCAACAAGTCGGTGTCCAAATGGTGTTCAACCAGATCCGCCAACCGTTCGATATCGCGCTCGCGCAACCCGTGATAATCCACCTCTTGCACCTCCTGCAATCCGGCCCACCGCAGCAAGGCACTGCACGCCGCCGGTGTTTCGAACAGCCCGTGCAGGTAGGTGCCGAGAATCTGCCCGTCAGCACTCAGCGCGCCATCGCTGCGACCATCGTCCAGCAGCACCGCAGCGCTGAGCAGGGCATCGCCTGATGTCACACCCGCGTGAATCTCATATCCGCTCACTTCAGCATCTTCGAGCACCAAGCGTCCGCGCACATTGCGCAGTTGCTTGTGCTCCTCCAGCGTTGTAGTAAACGCCAGCAGCCCGAGGCCGGCACTGGACCCGGCCACACCCTCCAGCCCAAGCGGGTCATGCACCTGCTCACCCAGCATCTGCAACCCGCCGCAGATCCCCAGCACCTTGCCGCCATAACGCAGATGCCGCGCCACGGCCGCATCCCAGCCATTGGCGCGCAAGAAGGCCAGATCGCTGCGTACGCTTTTGGAGCCAGGCAGGATGATCAGGTCAGCCGCAGGTATCGCCTGGCCCGGCCCGACAAACTGCAAATCCACCTGCGGGTGCAGGCGCAGCGGGTCAAAGTCAGTGTGATTGCTGATACGCGGCAACACCGGCACCACCACCTTGAGCACGTGGGCGGCCTTGTCGATCTGGCGCTGGTCGATGCCGTCTTCCGCCTCCAGGTGCAGGTCCATCACATAGGGCAACACGCCGACGACCGGCTTGCCGGTGCGCGCCTCCAGCCAATCCAGGCCAGGCTGCAACAGCGCGATATCACCGCGAAAACGGTTGATGATGAAGCCCTTGACCCGTGCCTGCTCGCTGGGCGACAGCAATTCCAGGGTGCCGACCAGATGGGCAAACACGCCGCCGCGATTGATATCGGCGATCAACAGCACCGGGCAATCCACCGCTTCGGCGAAGCCCATGTTGGCGATGTCATTGGCGCGCAGGTTGATCTCGGCCGGGGAGCCCGCGCCTTCGACCATCACCACCGGGTAGGCTTGGCTCAACCGTGCGTGGGAAGCCAGCACCGCCTGCATCGCAATGGCTTTGTAGTCGTGATAGGCCACGGCGTTCATGCTGGTCACGGCGCGACCGTGGATGATCACTTGCGAGCCGGTGTCGCTGTTGGGCTTGAGCAGCACCGGGTTCATGTCGGTGTGGGGTGCCAGGTTGGCGGCCTGGGCCTGCACCGCCTGGGCGCGGCCGATCTCGCCGCCTTCGGCCGTCACCGCGCTGTTGAGCGCCATGTTCTGCGGTTTGAACGGCACCACCGCAACACCCTGACGCACCAGCCAACGGCACAGCGCGGTCACCAGGGTACTCTTGCCGGCGTCGGAGGTAGTGCCCTGCACCATCAGCGTACTCATGTGGCCTCCTTGTATGCGGCCAAAGCCTCGTCCAACCGCAACCAGTCGGCTTCGGTGTCGGGCAAACCGAAACGCACGCTGCTGTCGTGCACAAACAGGCGCAGCAGGATGCCGCGCTGGGCCATGAATTCGTGCAGGCGCTCGGCATGAGGCGTGATCAGCCACTGGAACAATGCGCAGCCGCCGTGGGGTTGAAAGCCTCTGCGCTCAAGCAGTTCGAACAAGCGCTGGCCCGCTTCGATGCATCGATTGCGCTGGCGGGTGTGCCCATCCGTATCGCGCAGGCACGCTTGGCCCAATACCCGCGTCGGCCCGCTGACTGCCCAGGGCCCGACCTGTTCGGCCAGCAACTTGAGCAACTTGCGTTCGGCCAGCACAAAGCCCAGGCGTACACCGGCCAGGCCGAAAAACTTGCCGAACGAACGCAGTACGATCAAACCGACCTGATCGGCATGGCTCGCCAGGCTTGAATCGGGGGTCACGTCCATGAACGCTTCGTCCACCACCAGCCAGCCACCGCGCTGGACCAGCCGTGCATGCCAGTCCAGCAAACGTTGCGGGGACAGGCTCAGGCCCGTGGGGTTGTTGGGGTTGACCACCACCAGCACGTCGAGGCTGTCGAGGAAAAAGTCGACCTCCTGCTCCTGCACTTCACGCACCACATAACCGGCGCGGCGCCAGGCTTCGGCGTGCTCGGCATAGCAAGGCGAAAGCACGCCGACCTTGCCGGAGCGGCGCAGGCGCGGCAGCAACTGGATCGCGGCCTGGGAGCCCGGCACCGGCAACAACTGGGCGGCGCCGTAATACTCGCAGGCGGCCCTCTCCAGGCCATCATCGGTTTCCGGCAAGCGGGCCCAGGCACGCAGCGGGATCTCGGGAATCGGCCACGGCCAGGGCGCCAGGCCACTGGACAGATCAAGCCAATCCGCTTCGGCAATCCCGTATTCAATCGCGGCCTTTCGCAGCCGACCACCGTGTTCAAGCATAGATTTGCGCCCCTACACACAAGACCAGCAGCCACAACCATACGCCGCGCTGCACCAGGTGCCAGCCACGATCAATGGAGTCGGCATCGGCCGGCGGGCCTTCGCCCAACTGCGGGCGCTGATGCACCTCGCCGTGATAAATCGCTGCGCCACCGAGTTCAACGCCCAACGCACCGGCGCCGGCAGCCATCACCGGACCGGCGTTAGGGCTGTCCCACGTCGGGCCCTGGGTGCGCCAGCATTTGAGGGCCAGGCGGGTTTTGCCCAATAGCGCGTAGGTCAAGGCCACCAGCCGCGCAGGAATGTAGTTGAGCACATCGTCGATCTTTGCAGCCGCCCAGCCAAAACGCTCAAAGCGCTCGTTGCGATAACCCCACATGGCGTCGAGGGTGTTGCTCAGGCGATAAAGCACCACGCCTGGCACGCCCGCCACCACAAACCAGAACAATGCGGCGAATACCGCATCGCTGCCGTTCTCCAGCACCGACTCGGTTGCGGCGCGCGCAACTTCGGTGCGGTCCAGTTCGCTGGTCTGGCGGCTTACCAGGTAACTCACGCGTTTGCGTGCCTCATCCAGATCATCGCTGCGCAGGGCCTGGGCCACCGGCGTCACATGCTCGCCCAGGCTGCGCATGCCCAAGGCGCAGTACAACGCCAGGATTTCCAGGAGCCAGCCGATATAAGGCGCCCACGATAACGCGGTGGCCAGCAAGGTCAGAGGCACCACTGCGATAAACCACGCGGTCACGCCATGGCTGCGCCAACCACGCCCACCGCTATTGAAACGCTGCTCGATGCGCCCGGCGAAGTTGCCGAACGCCACCAGCGGATGCCAGCGCCTGGGTTCACCCAGCAGCGCATCCAGCGCCACCGCAGCGACACACAGCAAGGCCACACTCATTGACTCACTCCCCACGTGTTTTCATACAGCATGTCACTCAGCGGCCGCGGCTCGGTCCAGCCTTCGAGCTGCAACATCGGTGCCGGGTAGAACTCAGCCACCGGCCCCAGGCACAGTACGGCCAGGGGTTTCGCGCCGGGTGGCAGACCCAGTAGTTCGGCCAACGCCTGGGGTTCGAACAGCGACACCCAGCCCATGCCCAGGCCCTCCACGCGCGCCGCCAGCCACAGGTTCTGAATTGCACAGGATAGAGACGCCATGTCCATTTCCGGCAGGGTGCGGCGCCCGAAGATATGGCGCTCGCGATCATCCATCAGTGCGGCCACCAATACCTCGGCGCAGTCGTTGATGCCTTCGACCTTGAGCTTCATGAACTCATCGGAGCGCTCGCCCAGGGCCTGCGCGGTGCGCACGCGCTCTTCTTCCACCAACTGCTGGATCTGGCTGCGCAACCGGCGGTCGCTGATGCGGATAAAACGCCATGGCTGCATCAGACCTACACTGGGTGCCTGGTGCGCGGCCTGGAGCAAGCGGTGCAACAGTTCCGGGGCGACGCTGCCGCCGGTGAAGTGGCGCATGTCGCGGCGTTCGGCGATGGCACGGTAGACGGCCTGGCGGTCGGCCTCGGGGAAGGCGTTGTCAGTCATGGCCTCATCGGGGGCAAGCCCCCTCCCACATTGGATTGGGTTTCAACTCGGTCAACTGTGGGAGCTGACTTGCCTGCGATAGTGGTCTCAAGGTCTGGCGCGAACAACGCGGCCACCGCGCCAGGATTCGACGGAAAATAAAAGTGCACGTAGGAAGCGGTCAGCCGCCCTTGTCGGTAAACCGCTTCAGCCCCGCGCCCGCCGTTAGGGCTCAGGCCACGGGCGATCGGCGCCAATGCGGTGCTGGTCAAGGAGTGGTGGTAGGTGTGCCCGCGCAACGTACCTTCCGGCAATTCGACACTTTGCAGGGCCAGGGCCGCGAGTTTCTTTTGCATCACCGCATCGCCTGGCAGCACGCCAACCAGTTCGGCTCTGTCGCCCTCTACATCCGTCAGCGAATCGAGCAGATAGAGCATGCCGCCACATTCGGCGAGCAGTGGCTTGCCGGCGGCGTGATGAGCACGGATGGCCTCCAGCATCGAGGTGTTTGCCGACAGCGCCTGGTGGTGCAGTTCCGGATACCCGCCTGGCAAGTAAAGGCTGTCTGCCTGCGGCAGTTGGCGATCATGGATAGGTGAGAAAAACTCAAGCTCGGCACCCATGGCCCGCAGCAAATCCAGGCTGGCGCCATAGGTAAAAGCAAAGGCTTCGTCACGGGCGACGGCGATACGCACACCGGCAAGTAACGGTTCGGCCTTGATCACTTCGGGCGCGGCAAAGGTCACGGGCGGCGGCAGGGCCACTTCGCAGCTGCTGCCCAATGCCTGGGCGGCGGCATCCAGGCGTACATCGAGGTCATTGAGTTCGCTGGCTTGCACCAGGCCCAGGTGGCGACTCGGCAGTTCGATACCGGTCTCGCGGGATAACGCGCCGTACCAACGCAAGCCCTCCGTGAGGCTGCCTTCGAGCAACTGGGCATGGCGCAGGGTGCCGACCCGGTTGGCCAGCACGCCGGCGAACGGCAGGTCGGGCTGATAGCGCGCCAGGCCCAGGGCCAGGGCACCAAAGGTCTGGGCCATGGCAGTCCCGTCGATCACCCCCAGCACAGGCACGCCGAAGTGCCGCGCCAGGTCGGCGCTGGAGGGGGTGCCGTCGAACAGCCCCATCACGCCTTCGATGAGGATCAGGTCAGCCTCCCCCGCCGCTTCCCACAGCAGACGACGACTTTCCTGCTCGCCCACCATCCACATGTCCAATTGATACACCGGCGCCCCGCTGGCGCGCTCGTGGATCATCGGGTCGAGAAAGTCCGGCCCGCATTTGAACACGCGCACCTTGCGCCCCAGGTTGCGATGCAAACGGGCCAGCGCAGCGGTGACCGTGGTTTTGCCCTGGCCGGACGCCGGAGCGGCGATCAAGACGGCCGGGCATTGGCGGGGCTGATTCAAAGTTCAACGCCTTTCTGTGCCTTGATACCGGCCTGGAACGCGTGCTTGAGCATGCCCATTTCGGTGACGGTGTCGCCCATTTCGATCAACTCAGGCTTGGCACCACGGCCAGTGACCACCACATGCTGCATCGGCGGGCGGGCTTGCAGGTCGCTTAGCACCTGGTCCAGGTCGAGGTAGCCGTGCTTGAGAGCGATGTTCAGTTCATCCAGCACCACCAGGCCAATGGAAGGGTCATTGAGCATTGCCCGGGACACCGCCCAGGCTGCTTCGGCGGCGGCGATATCGCGTTGACGATCCTGGGTTTCCCAGGTGAAGCCTTCGCCCATGACGTGGAAGCGAACTTGCTCGGGGAAGCGTCGGAAGAACAGCTCTTCGCCTGTGCTGTTGCGGCCCTTGATGAACTGCACCACACCGCACTGCATGCCGTGGCCCATGGCGCGGGCCAACATGCCGAAGGCCGAACTGCTCTTGCCTTTGCCGTTGCCGGTCAATACCAGCAACAAGCCGCACTCATTCGGCGAATTGGCGATGCGCTCGTCGATCACGGCTTTTTTGCGCAACATGCGCGCCAGGTGGCGTTCGTCGCGGTCGGGGGAATCGGTCATGGCAGCTCTCCGTTGGGGCTGGACAAAAACGGCGGGCAGGAAAAAAGAAAAACAGACAGCCAAGCATCGCCCACCGTGATGCTGTTGGATGTTTCAGGCCGGTCTCCGGGCTCATGAGTGGTGCGCCTGCTGTGTAGAGAGAGCAGGTGCTGGCCGACGCGGCGCCTTCCCATATCGCGGGCGATACAGTGGCAAAAAGCAGCGTCTTGTCTCATTTACCGTTGCGGGGGCAGCGCCGGAATCGCGGCAACACTGTGTACAAGTGCGCTCACTCACCGGCTTCCCTGTTTCACTCCGTCGACCCATGGGTCACAGAGCACCTGTAACAAGCGGCGAAGGTTAGTGGGTTGGGGGTGGAGCGTCAATTAAAGCTGACCTTACACTTGAACCATCGCACCGCCGCCCTCCTCTACCGTTACAGGTATCAAGGAGAACACCATGCATAAAACCAGACTCGCCCTACTCATCATGGTCGCCGGCACCCTCGCCGCCTGCGGTGAAAGCTCCACCCTTCAGGTCTCCGACGGCACCGGGCCTTCGCCCAAGTTGCCGGAACCGAACAAAACCCTGATCCCCACCGTCAATATCGCACCGGCCATCGGCTGGCCCGAGGGCGCGAAACCAACGGCTGCCGCTGGCACCCAGGTGGCGGCGTTCGCTGAGGGCCTGGACCACCCGCGCTGGCTGTACGTACTGCCCAATGGCGACGTGCTGGTGGCGGAAACCAACGCACCACCCAAGCCGGATGACGCCAAGGGCATTCGTGGCTGGGTCATGGAAAAAGTCATGGGCCGCGCCGGTGCAGGGGTGCCGAGCCCGAATCGCATCACACTGCTGCGTGACGCCGATCACGACGGCGTCGCGGAAACCCGCACGGTTTTCCTGGAGAACCTCAATTCGCCGTTTGGCATGACACTGGTCGGCAACGACCTGTACGTGGCCGACTCGGACAAGCTGCTGCGCTTCCCCTATCAACCGGGCGAAACCACGATCAAGCAAGCAGGCACCAAAGTTGTCGACCTACCAGGCGGCAGCATCAACCACCACTGGACCAAGAACGTGGTGGCCAGCAAGGACGGTAGCAAGCTGTATGTGAGCGTCGGCTCCAACAGCAATGTCGGGGAAAACGGTCCTGAAGCCGAACAAGGTCGGGCAGCGATCTGGGAAGTGGATCGCGCCAGCGGCGAGCATCGCATCTTTGCCTCCGGCCTGCGCAACCCGAACGGCATGGCCTGGGAGCCCCAGAGCGGCCAGCTGTGGACTGCCGTCAATGAGCGTGACGAGATCGGCAGCGACCTGGTGCCGGACTACATCACTTCAGTCAAGGATGGCGCCTTCTACGGCTGGCCGTTCAGCTATTACGGGCAGCACATCGATGTGCGCGTGACACCGCAGAATCTGGACCTGGTGGCCAAGGCGATTGCGCCGGACTACGCCGTGGGCCCGCACACGGCGTCTCTGGGGCTGACGTTCGCCGAGGGCAGCAAACTCCCGGCGCAGTTCAGCAACGGCGCGTTCATCGGCCAGCATGGTTCGTGGAATCGCAAGCCACACAGTGGCTACAAGGTGATCTTCGTGCCGTTCGAGGGCGGGCAACCCAAAGGGCAGCCGGTGGATGTGCTGACCGGGTTCCTCGACAAGGATGAGAAAGCCATGGGCCGGCCGGTGGGCGTGGTGATTGATCAGCAGGGGGATTTGCTGGTGGCGGATGATGTGGGGAATAAGGTGTGGCGCGTTTGGGCAGCTAAATAACTCATCTCAAGAACGCCACACAACAAGGGGGGAGCGGGCAAGCCCGCTCTCCCCTGTAGAGCGACGTCAACTCAGGGATTGCGCGCCAGGTTTGCTGGCAACACGCGCTTGGCGCTCAGGTAAGCATTCTGCCAATACGCCTTGGACAGGGTATCCAGCTTCACCGTACCGCCGGTTTGCGGCGCATGCACAAAGCGGCCTTCGCCTACATAGATCCCGGCGTGGCTCACCTGGGAACCGCCACCGGTGGCGAAGAACAGCAGGTCGCCAGTCTGCAGGTTCTGCTCGCTGACATCTTGTGCGCGCATCACGATCAGCTCGCGGGTGGTACGCGGCAGGGAGATCCCGGCCGCATCGCGGAAGACAAAACCGATCAAGCCGCTGCAATCAAACCCGGAATCCGGGGTGTTGCCGCCCCAACGGTAAGGCGTGCCGACCAGGCCCAGTGCGCGAAAGAGCACATCTTCGGCCGCAGGCGAGAAGTTTTGCGTGGAATAGTTGAACACCGGCTTGGGTTTGACCGCTACGGGAGCGGGCGGCGGTGGACGGTTTGCGCAGGCGCTGAGCAGCGCGGCGCAAACAATGAGAATCAGGCGGGCCGAGGTCGACATGTGCAGAACAATCCTGGTCTGGATGCGGCTTTCGCTGCCGAACGCTGA
>Ga0308169_10002840_pt1 | contig 17449 bp, 16 predicted proteins | sample PhyBR1_2_FD_202139 | JGI IMG/M metagenome (GOLD analysis project Ga0308169, IMG submission 202139) | Phyllosphere microbial communities from UC Gill Tract Community Farm, Albany, California, United States - DLSLSB.R1 | ecosystem: Host-associated > Plants > Phyllosphere > Unclassified | place... | reverse complement strand
TCCCAACCGGCGAACAAGAAGGCGAATGCGGTCAGGCATCAGACTTCCCTACGCTGGCATTATCCAGTTCAGGTCAGCGGGTTTTTCTCAGCCCTTTCCGTGTGGAAAGCGGCACCCCGAGTCGTATAGATGTTATTTACTTCATCTTGTGTATATCAGTAGCTTACGGGAAGGGGCTTGTTTGCACAAGCCTGAGTCCTGATGCCTGACCGCATTGATTACGCTGAAAGGGAATGTCACAGTTTTGTGCCAGTTTTATCACAGCGTTTATCTCACCCTCTTCTCACTTCTCAGCAGCATACACACATGTAGTGCTTGCTAAATTATTAGAAAGAGGCAGATAATTTTATTTGTTCTCTGGGGGAATTATGAATAAAAACATTTTGTTGGCTAAGCGAATTGCTAAAATGATTGCCGCTAGGTGGTATATTGTCGTTGTGATTTATGCGTGTGTAATTGTTACTGCTCACCTTTTAACTGTTAATCAGGTTGGGGAACTTAGATGTTCTGGTTTAGATTACTTAGTGCTAGGTGATTCTAATCCAGCTTGCAGAATACATAGAATATTTAGGTCGAATGATTAAAATCTATTGACTCTAAGATCGGAACGTGTAAATTCTATCGCTTAGGGCAGAAATGTCCGGGGAGCTATTAGCCCGAATAAAGATGAATGACAATTTGGGTGTGACTGGAAGCGGTTACGCAGTGATGCAGCGGGAATATACCTCCGCTTAGATGTGTTGTTTGTTGTGTCGGTGACACTTCCAACATTGATAAGCAGGTACAGCGCCATCTGAAAGCGTATTAGTGCCGTAGCTCCAAGACACAGAGAAGAAATAAGCCGTTGCGTCCGCTGGCTTCTCTGGATAATTGCAGCACCCTTTGCGACATTGTAGCCCGTAAGGGATCAAAAGTTGCCATGAGCAATCATGCGTTTGGTTTACGAGACAAACCCTCTTAGCGTCAAAGGAACGTGAACAGCCCGACCTGTTTTCTTTCTATGTAGCGTTAAGCTGCCTATTCAATTAGCAGCAATGCTATCATATATCCCCTCTCAGGCTTCACAGGAGCCATTCTCCGGCGCTTTCTATTTAAAGATAAGCAAACCTACATCTTATAATTTAAATTCAACCCAGAGCATTCTAGGATCCTTCCTGATAAAACATCAACGGCATTCACTCCGCTGCGCTTCGCTCACAAAGGCAATTCCCGCATCAGCTACACGTTGTCCCTTTGCTCGTTCCCCTCACTGTTGGTGAGAGGGAAACATCGCAGGGCCATCGCTTCGCTATTGACGCGTGAAATCGGAACCACGATAAACCTTCTCACTCTGGAAAAGGATTGTGGAAAGTAACAAAAATACTGAGAAAATGTGAAAAAATAATATGCTCTAATTCAATCACTTAGTTTTTTGATGAAATTTATTTCGTTACTTTTTCTGAAAAAAGGACTCAACCCTTGTTGGAAACCTAATAAATATTTCATGCAGATTCTATAGAAATCTTGTTACTTTTTCTTAAAAGCTCGGTATTAGTATTATAGACCTAAATAATTATTCTCATTCCTCTGACCAGATTACTGGTTGGATGAACTCTAGGTTAGCTGGCATTTCTAACTTAGCGGGAACTAGTCACTCCCGAATTAGCTGGTATCTCTGCGACAGTATCAGATGATTGATTATGCCTCCAGAGAGAGTGGTTTATTCTGTTCTGCTCTCTCGCTTTCTTCAAGCGTTATGCTTCTCCCCGTTGCGTAATGTTGTTGTGTTGTCAGCCCATGGATGGGCCTTCTTCTCTCGCCTTCTGGCGTGAATTACTTTTTTCCTACGGGATACTTACTATGAACGCATCAAGAGCTGCATCAGCAGCCATTCCAAAATTAAATCCATTTGCAGTGAACGCAGTAAAATACTTCAAGCACAAGGGCTACACCTATAAGCTCAGTGCAGAAATCAAATTGGCTTATTCGTATTTAGCCAGCCTTCATAACAAGCTGGGCTACATCAAGATTACGCCTGAAACGCTCAACTTGCGTTTAGGCTTATGTCCTTCAGGCGTTGATGGTGCAACCGTTCTGAGTGACCTGATTGAATTAGGCGTTATACATAAACGCTCTAAACGCCATCAGGAGGGACGCATTGACAGGTGGTACACCATGATGCCCTTTTCCTCTTACGTCCTGTCAGACGAAGAGACAGCGCGTGTAAGCGCATATATGGAAGAACTTTCCCCTGATACGCTGTTCAAGACAACGCTTAAACCTGTTGAAGATTACGCTCCAAAGATAAAGCCTCTTGACCTGTTTGAAGAATGGGGGGTGTGATGGGATTGATAATCTGCTTGGTTGTTGCAGCCTTGCTGCCTAGAACGTCCTATTGCAGAAAGAGAAGAGAGAAAAGGTTTTTGCTTTTGAACGAATATGAAGCTGGCTATCCAGCTGAATAGAGTTCTCAGCGTCTGCGCCGCAGGCATTCTTTTGACGTTCACTCCGTTCACACTTTATATATTATTTATATATAGATTAATAATAGATTAGATATAGTCAATCATTATGATGCACTGGGTCAATCATTTTGATTGAACGGATGAATCATTATGATTGTACCAGTCAATCATTTTGATTGAACCAACTTGATTCTAGTGAGGTAAGCATGTTTCTCGATATCCAGCCTTCTCTGTTTAGGCATCTGATTGCAGAAGCAAACAAACGCAATCTACCAGTTAAGACGATGATTAACCTTGTTCTGCAAGGCAAGATTGAACTCCCCCCTCTGTATAGCACTAAAGCTAAACCAGAGTAATTAAATAAACTAGCATTCCATATCTGTTACTTAGGAAAAAACATGACAATTAACATTAAAGACACACGGTATTTCTGGATGAAATCTCACGCAGTAATCAACGGCGTGGCAATGACAGCGGCTGATAAAGTGGTATATGAAACCCTTCACGCATTTGCATCTACTACGGGCGTTGTTTCCCCGTCTGTAGCGTATATCAGCGCTAACACTGCATTAGGCAGCGCCACGGTGACTCGCAGTCTCAAGCGATTAGAAGAAGCTAAGCTCCTGATTAAAACTAAACACGGCAATCGGGCTAACTCTTATGAGCTGGATTTAGAAGAACTTTCAAAGCTGGGCGTAGGATACGCTGAGCGTATGCAACAGGCTCAGGAAGAGGCGGCAGCGGGTAAAGCTGAACGCATGGCGAAGATTGGAAAATCATTCGTTGTTGTTAGGGCTATTCGCTATGGCAAAGGATGCGTTGACCGCGTAATAGAAATTTTACGCAGCATGGGAACCCCAATGAACAAACAAGTGTTCCCATTAGAAACGCCACAGGAAGCCCCTAGAGCGTCGCGTTTAATGGCCCCTCCTGCTACAAAGGCTATTGATTCAGCCCCTGTGACAAAGGCTCCTGAGAAGCGTGAAGCGTGGGAAGATAAATGGCAGGACGTTATGGTAACTGAAGCTGGGCCGCAATATGACCCGAAAGGATGGTAAATGATTCCAATCTTTTCATACAAACAGTTAGACCATATTCGCAAGCTACAACAGGCTGGCGACATAAAAGGAGCAACAGAATACAAACGCTCCTTAATTAAAAACAATCAAACAGGATTTCACGGAACCAAAGAATGCCATCCGTGGGAGCAAGGGGTAATTGACAATGCAGAACTCCAAACAAAAGAAATCAGTAACACTGGCTGCGTCCCTGCCTCCTGAATTGGTGGCATGGATTGATTTAATGAGAGGCAATAAAAGCCGTCAGGCATGGCTTGCCCGTCACCTTAAAAACACTAGAATTGATTATGAATTACAATCGCTCCTTTCTCAGATTGAAGCGTCGCTTTAAATACTATCATAAAGACTTAGCAAAAATTGAATGGTGGCACTGGTTAATCCTGTTTGCTGCTTTGGGCTTTATTCGCCTTATCCTGAACACATAATAAAAATAATAAAAGGACAACAACACAATGGCTCAATTTAGCATTGATGATTTTTTAGAGAGTGATTCTAATTCTATTAATGATTTCTCTGATGCCCCATTAGGCGCTACACCTGCTCAACCTGTTACTGTTGCGTCTCCATCGGTTCGTAACAGTGCTGCTACTACCGCTCTATTAAACGCCCCTAACGACCCCTCTCAGGTTATACCAACTTATGACGCTATCAAGAATGAACATAGCCAGCTTGGGTATAGCCCGACACAGAATGAAATCCTCAGTACCCGCAAGCAACAGGAGCTTTCCGGCTTCCAGCAAGCGATGTACGAAACGCTGGCATCAGGGGAAGTGCCAGACGTAACTAAGATGGGAGTGTTACAGGCTCATCAGGATGGGGCCATTGCTAAGAGCAATTTGCTCACAGCTCAAGGAATGCTCGGAAGTCAGGAGGCTGGCGAGACAAACCCGAATGAGACAGCAGAAGCCACTATAAGCCGTGATTTGTTTGCAGCTGGTATGGACAAGGCTATTGAATATAAACGCCAGCAGCAGGCCATTTACAACGCTACAGCAATGGCTCAGGAAGCTAACGGCCTGACACCAACAATCACCGGCATGGTGGAAGATATGGTTCCGGGAGTATCAAGCTCTAAAGCTGCCTCCCTGTACAACAGCCTGACTAAAGACACCAAAGGGACTGTAGCCTCCTTCTTTCTTCAGGGCAGCTCAAAGGCGGCTTTGGCTGATAAGTTTAATGCCCTCCCTCTTGACCAGCGTATGCAGCTGATGGATGGCATTGCTCAGCACATTAACGAAGAAGGCCGGACAATCCTTCTTCCTTCTGAAAAGGACAATGCCAACTTAGCCGCTCTGATGCAGGTAACACAATCCGGCTCTTACACAGTGACAGATGAACTGATTGATAACCTGTCTGGCTTGCTGGATATATCAGGGCTAGCCGTCCCGTTTAAGGTGCTTAGTAGCGCCCTGAAGGGGGGCAAAGCAATAGGTGAGGCTGAGGCAGCAATCAAGGCTGGGAACGCAGCAGAAGCCCTTACAGACGCTGAGAGAACCATTCAACGTCGCCAGATTACAGCTCAGCAGCAGCCCACCTCCCCTATGGATATTTTGAAGGATGCCAACCCGGATAAAGCCCGCCGTGTGATGCAGGCTGTAGAGGCTGACACCACTGATGAGTTTGCTCAGGCTGTTACAGGTACAGGCCGGGAGAATGCCTTAGCGGGTTATATGGGTGCTCAGCCTCATGCCCTTGATGGTTCAGTGCAGAGCAAGGTTTATGACCCCACTCGCTACGGCGATTTTGAATACATGCCTGATAACGATGTATTGGATTTAGTGCGTAGTGCTTCAGCTCCTAACCTCTCCACTGTTGAGAAGCGTCGCTTAGGAGCTAATGTCACTAACGATTATCAGAACGCTACAGGGCTGGTCAATCGTAAAGAGATGACGACAGTTGGCGAATCTGAAGATGGTAACGGGCTGGACATCTCAGCTGTCTATGGCCCTTCTGATGGAGGCTGGAGCAGCGTCAAGGATGCAGCAGAGCAAGCACAGTTTGCATTGCGTAAATACGGTGTAGATGAGAAAGACATTAACATTCTGGTGCGTGATGGTGATAACTATCGACCCATCCCCTATTCATCCTTGAAAGATGCTGAAGGTGATATTGGTGGGGATTTCCTTGTACAGCTTAAACAGAAATACACCTATAACGCTGGTGATTTAGCTGATGATGAGTTTGATTTCTTCAATGTAAATCCGCTGGCTAATGTGCTTAACCGTGTTGACCTCACAATCGGCACATCAGGGCGAGGCTCTCTCACTTCCAACTTTGTAGACCCAGCTATTCTATTCGACCCCGAATACCTGAAAGGGGCTGTACTTTCAGACCTGAAAAAGGATGTTCTTTCAGAGAAGCTAACAGAAGTCAGCTCAAAGTTTACTGATACAATTAAAGCCATTCCAAAAGATCGCCGTGACAAGATTGTAAGCGCCATTAAGGAATCTAACGCCAAAGGGATTAATTACAATTACACGGATTTAGCAGGGCGTGGTTTTAAAGAGAGTGAGATTCGTGCTTTTGAATCCTTCAAGAAAGTACAGGATACAATGTGGCACCTCACAAACGCCGACATGGTGCGAAGCTATAAAGCTCGTGGCTTTGCCCGTATGTCATACAAGGACACAGGCTTAGATGTTGTAGCCCGCCCCCTGTCACAGAACGCTGTCCGTAATAACGTTGCTGTTTATGACGCTCTCTCCGATTCAGTGCGCACCCTCACCAAAGAAGAGAAAGCCGCCATCTATTCACGTAATGCAAACATCGCTGAACTAGCTCACCCGCTAGAGGTTGATGGGCAGAACGTGCTTCACGTTATCAATGAGAACAGCGCTAATGGGACATACCTCCGTGCCCTTTCTGACGATGATACAGTGATGGCTTATCGCAAGGGCTATTACGCTGTCAAATATACACAGCCTCATTTCATTGAAAGGAAGCTGGTAGATGCTGATGGTGTAGCTGTTCTGGATGAGCACGGACAGGAAGTTTGGAAGGCTATGGCAACAGCGCCAGACATGCTCTCTGCCACTCGTGCAATTGAACGCCACAAGAAAGCTCGTCCCTCTGATTACCGTGTACGCCGTGACCTAAAAGGAGCTGATTACGATAAAGCTAATACACAGGTGATGAGTGCAGGTGGCCTCTCTGCTCAGCGCTTCCGTGGTCAACGCCTTGAAGATGCCATCGGCTCTAACACAGAGCTAGACGGCGGTCACATGCAATCGCCTATTGAAAGCATGATTAGCAGCATTGAAAGCGTTTCTTCTCGCGTCTCATACCGAGATTGGCTGGAAACGTCTAAGCGCCGCTTACTGGCTACATACAGCGATGTAATGCCTTTGCGTGATGGTAAGCCCGTTTACCCTTCTAATGTGAAAGACATTACAGGGAGTGGACGTAAAACGGCTGATGCTCGTGCCATGTTCGAACACATCCGGGCAATGGAAAACGGCTATGTGAACGCTATTGATGATGGAGCTAAAGCCATCTTTGGACAGGCTGCTGATGCTTTAGGAATGGCTACCGCTAAGAAAGGGGGAATCATTGCAGAAGCTGGAGCTGTGGGAGAGCGTGGGCTGAGGGCAATGGCAACGACAAGCTACACCGGCTTAGTTCGTGCTACTTCCTTCACACTGATGATTGGCCTTAACCCTTTACGACAGCTGGCTGTTCAGTTTGCTCAGGCATTTATGACTGTGGGACGCCATCCAACCTACCTCCCTCACCTCTTTGGTGATGCCGCATTGCTGATGGTTGATAAGTTGATTCCTAATGCTCCCAAAGAGATCTACAGGATCTTTGGACGAGATAAGGCAGCTTTCAAAGCAATGAAAGAGGCAATGGAAACGTCAGGCGTAACTAAGGGTATTAAGCGTCATGAAATGCTTCAGGGCATGATGGCGGCTAATACTGATTTGTCCCTGATGTATGGAGACAGAGCACGTAAAGCAGCCACGACAGTGAAAGCCTCCATAGCTAAACCTGTTGGCTTAGCCCGTCGTATTGGCTTTGATACTGGTGAATACTTTGTACAGGCTTCCTCCTTCTTTGCTCATTACGATGAGGCAGTGAAAGCAGGAGCTAAGCTCAGCAAAGAAAAGCTCAGAGACATTTCAAACGCCTCACGGCAATTTACTGGCAACTTCTCACGCTCTGGTCAGATGGCGCTCAATCACAATGAGCTAAGCGTTATCGGTCAGTATGGGCAAGTACCTTTGAAAATGATTGGCTTGCTGTTTAGCCGGGGCATTCCCCCTAAAGCTAGGGCTGGCATGGGCTTGTTTGCTGTGGGAATGTTTGGTGCTCCTGATATGGTTAGCCAGTTGTTTGCTGATAGCCTGCCAGAAGATGCAACACAGCGAGAGCTAATTGTAGGAGGGCTTTCTAACGTCCTAACCAATGCAATGGTAGAGGCTGTCTTTGGACAGAAATCACAAGTTGATTGGGGTGGCGGCCTTAACCCATACGACCCCCAAGGCGTTGTAGACATGGTCATTCATGCCTTCAACAATCCAATCGGGGAAACCATTGCTAACAGCCCTGCCGGTAGTTTGTTTATGGGGAGCAATCCACGTATCGCCAACCTGATTAAAGATGTTGGCTATGCGTCTGGTTTAGTGACAGACCCGTCACCAGATACCAGCGTTGAGCAATGGCACACAGTGATGATGGATGTGCTTAACCTGTCCTCTGGAGCCTCAAACGCCCGTAAAGCGTGGCTAATGCTCAAGTACCAACGCGAGTATAGTTCTACAGGGGCAACAACACGAGACAACGTTACCACGCCAGAGGCATTCGCTAAGCTGTTAGGCTTCCAGAGCTTAGAGCAAGCGCGTAGCTTCGCAATCACTGACGACATTACCAAAGAGCATGACAAGTACAACGCAGACATTAAGAATTATTTCTCTGATATGTCACGACGTCTTGTTGCTGAGGGAACCACAGCTGAACAGAAAGATTATCTAATCCGTATGTCTCAATATGGGATGTCAGCTTTCCCTAATAACGCATCAGCTCATAAGTACTGGATTGCCTTATTAACGCAACAGATTGAAGGTGGTGACCGCCGCTTATTCGATGCGATTATGAGTGCTTCTGGATGGGCCTCACGTGAGGATGTAATGGGATGGATTAATAAAGCCACCCTTTCCCCTGAACAGCGTGAGACGCTTCTGAGCGTGGCTAAATGGTCATTCTCAGAGGATGAGCTGAAAGAGATTAACAAGCTCAGCAAGTGATTATAAAGCGGCTGTAATGGCCGCTCCTTCCATAATAACAATTAAAGCAGGAAAACATTTATGCGCCATACAGGTAGCACATTTGCTATTGCCCGTGCCAATCGAACCCGGAAATACGATGAGAAATTGAAGCCAGTAATTGAAGAGCTTCTCTCTTATGGTTATGGAAAGGTGGCATTGTCAAATGCACTAAAGGCAAAAGGCATTCTCACGGTTACAGGAATTGATTATACAGCAGCCAGTGTACAGGCTCTGTTAAAACGATTAGACATTCAATCAGCTTAAGGGGGGTGGATAGTGTCACGATATTCTAAAGCAGCTCGCGAAGCGTTTAAAGCTGAAAGAGAAAGACAGCTAGTGTATTGGATGGAGCTTGTAGAGCATTCATTCCGTAACACATTCAGCTAGACTAACAACATCCTCAATAACAAATATCGTCGCTCCCCTTCCCCTGCAAACATTAAAAAACTTTAAAAGGAAATACACAATGACTTATGAATTATTCCCATCCACCCCAGCTACAGAGAACGCCCCTACAGACACCTCATCATCTGGCTACGACATTGAAGGCATTATGCAGCAATTGATGCAGCAGACAGGCTGTAGCGCTGATGAAGCGGGAGCCGCTGTAATGCGTCAGCTTCAGGCTAAGAAAGCTGCTCAGGCTCTTCCAGACGTCCCATATTCAAAGCTACGCACTGAGGCTGAACGTAAAGAATATATGCGCCGTATTCGGGAGAGTGTCACACAGGATGCATGGATTCCTCCTCAGATGCGTGAAGTAGAAGAAGGCGACATTAGCGTAGCTCAGGCACAAGCTCAGTTTGCTGAGAACATGAAGAAGAAAGGCAGCGCTAGCCCGATGCACAGCTCTCAAGCAGCTATTGATTTCTTCCGTAGCCTTAAGAAGTAATTAAAGGGGGAGCATGAATAAGAATTATAACTTAGCTGCTAAACAGCGCTCTCATCATTCCAGCTATATTGAACAGCGTACAGCTAGAGCCAGACGCCAGTTTAATGAGGATATCTTTCGCGCCCCTGTAATTCTCCGCTTCTCATATAAGGGTGTAATCATCCTGAAGGCTGAGAACATCTACACAGTTGATAAGCAAATTATGATTTCTGGTACATCCCCTGAAATGGTAGATGGGAAATGGAGCGATGGTAATCAGCTCAAGCGGAGCATTGATTATATGCTGGAATCGGCTAAACCTGAACGCCTCACAGAAGTAAGAGAAATGCATCGTAACTGGTATTGCCCTAATTGTAAGAATGTCACCCTCTACGATAAAGATGATGAAGGAGAAACAGACGGTGGATTTAAATATATCTGCTGTCGTTGCTGTTGCTCTGACATCTTCTTAGATGCTGTTGAGACGGCTTCAGATGAAGTAATGCGCTAATAATAATTAAAAAAGGAACTGACAGTGAACACACACAACATTTTAAAAGAAACATATCAGGAGCTGTCACAGGTGGAGAATGAGATTAGCCGATTCTGCACTATGTTACGCCTCACTCCAATTGAGCAAGTAGACACATTAGCTTGGATTCGTGAATCACTAGCTGCTTACCACACGGCGTATGAAGAACTAAAAGGCCGTGTTTCTCTGCTCACATCAAATTCTATTTCTCTGCACTAAGGATTAACATATGCCAGGCATTTTCGAATCACAAGATATTGGCTCCCCACAGATGGGGTTTGCTCCCAAACAGGCTGTAGCTCCTGTTACTGATAATTCTGTAGGCTCTGCAATTGGCGGCCTTGCTCAGGTAGCTGGCTTAGGCTTACAGCTGTTTCAACAGGATAAACAGCGGGAGCTAGTAGCTAAGAAGAATCAGGCTACATCAGGCTTTGCTTCTTACATCACTAAGCTCAATGCAGCAGTTGAGCAAGGCTCAATGTCACAGGCTGACGCTCAACGCCTACAGCGTGCGGAGTTTAATAAGCAAATTGCTAACAATCCAGCGCTGACAGAAGATCTTATCCAGCTCAATTCTGGCTTAGCCAAATCAGCAGGCTTAGGAGACACCCTCGCTCAAGGGACAGCTGTAGAGCAACAGTATGATGCAGACCTTAAGAAAGCTACCGGTAGCGGCTGGATTCATCAGGGAATGACAGCAGAGCAACAGCAGGCAGCTGTGGAGAATATGCGTCAGCAAGAACATGCCGCCTCTCAGATGGATTTCTATTCTAAGCAGCTCAACATTCAGAATCAAAAGCTCTCTCTTCAGGAGAAGAGCGCTAACATTGCTAATGCTCAGGCACAACGTGCTAACGCTGTAATGGAAGCGAAGATGAAGAGCAATCAGCTACAGGTACGAAATGGGCTGAATGGTGCTGTCCAAAGCGAATATGAGCGCCAGCGTAATCAGATACAGGCTATTCAGGGAAACACTGTTATGTCTCCTGAAGAAAAGGTTAGGCAGATTACAGAGCTACAGCAGCAGTTTCAGGGGCAGCTGATGCAATATCGTGGCATTGCCGGTAGTGATTATGTTGATGGTCTCACTAAGCCCTTTAATGAGCTGTATAAGGCCGGTAGTGATTACGCTTCAGGCAAGACCACTGGCGACATTTATCAGGCTCAGGTGGATGCAGCTCAGGCTAAAGCGCTTCTCCCGTTTGCCGCTGACCCTAAATATGCTACTCCCCTTGCTCTGGCTAAAACATTAGGCCCGGCTGCTGGAGCCACCATTATCAACCGTGTTACGCCTCAGCTAATGGATAAATACGATGAGATTATGAAGGGAGGAAATTACAATCCAACCTCTAACAACTCAACGGATAAACAGGACACACGCACTCACACTGACATCCTGAAATCTACCATTGATGCACTAAGCGCTAAATCACCTCTGATTGATGATGTGAAGGGAACACAGGGTGAAATCCATCAGCATGTAAACGCTATTCTCTCAGGTACTGTAGATTTTGCTTCTTCACAGAAGAAACCTAGCCAGATGAATAATGTAATGGATTTCTTAGCCTCCCCTCAGTTTCTCAAATACAAGGAAATGGGTGGCACTGTGGACACTAACACTGAGGCCAATATTGAGAATGTGATTGGCACTAACTACACAGATAAGCTCTCACCTGTTATTCAGGAAGCGTGGAGGAATGCTCAAGTAACCACTGGCTACACTGTAGACGCTGGCAAGCCCTCCCCTTATAACGTTAACTTTGGCAATGTCTCCACCACTCAGGCAACAGCTGAGGGAGCGTTAGAATATGTATTTCGCTCTGGCTCTCTTACATTTCGCCCTAAGAAAGGCTTTGAGGATAACCCAGCCGTTAAAGCTAAAGCTGATGAGCTTAATCAAAAGGTAGCGCCATTGGTTAACAAGAGTGTCAGGGCTGCTGCTCACCTCTCTGGAAACAGTGATTACGAAGCTCAGTTTAATAAATATGAAGCTGATTTCTTTGGCGAGAAAGAGCAACCAGCTTCAGCTAATGAAGTGAATGGTCGCTAGTCCTTAAGACAACACAAAAATAATAAGGAGCCATAGCATAATGGCAAATGTAGTTATTACGCCTTTGGGCAATACAGCCTTTAACAGCTCGTTTGTGAGAAGTCTAAATAACAACCTCAGCAAGCTGGCAGAGGCTGTAAACAATGATCTTTTATGGAGGGGCGTAGGGCCAGCAGGCGGGCAATCAATGCGCCAGCATCTTGACATGAATGGCTGTTACATTTTTAACGCCGTAGTGGACGGAATGCCCCTCACTGATGTGAAGAGGAAAGCTGTCGCTTCTGCTGAATGGGCCACCGCCTCTGAACAATACGCATCAGATGCCGGGGAGCAGGCTGAGGAGGCATTCAAGCAGGCCACTATTGCCGCTTTCAAAGCAGGGGTGGCCAGCTCTAAAGCCAATGAACTGTCGCAGGCCGTGTCAGATGTATTCGCTAATAAGACTGATATTTCAGCCCTTGCAGCGGCTGTTACAGCTAACAAAGTCAGTGCTGATTCTACTGCCTCCAGCCTGTCAACATTAAGCTCTACAGTGGCAAGTAACAAGACAGCAGCAAACGCTACAGCAAGTTCCCTGACCACTCTCAGCTCCACGGTAACCACTAACAAGACGGCAGCTGATGCAACGGCTGCTAGCCTCTCTACGCTAAATACTACGGTTTCAGGACATACTTCTTCAATTAGCGCTCTCACTACAACAGCTAATTCCGCTCTCCCCAAAGCAGGGGGAACAATGACGGGCGCTCTTACAATGGGGGCTAATGTTATAAATTTGGGAAGTGACGTTCTCTCAAGTAACCAAAGCTGCACCTATTCCACCGCTCCTTTCTGGAGTGCTTCAGGATATCGGTGCCAGCAGGGCAAAAGCGGGTATGCCGGTTCAAACAATTTCTATAACTTCTATTGGAACTCTTCTTCTGAAGTGGAGGTGTGGATTGACACAAGCCGTGTAGGGAAAATCACACTTGCCGCTGTCTCAGATAAGCAGCTTAAAGAAGACATCAGCTATGTTGAGGAAGACGCCCTCTCACAAGTGGAGCAATGGAAGCCAGCCATGTTCTCCTACAAGGCTAGGGGCATTCTTCCAAAGAGCGCCCTACAGATGGGCTTTATAGCTAACGATCTTGTAGCTGTTTCCCCGGAGTGTGTGACAGGCAAAGGGCTTGGGGAAGTGTGGGATGAGAACGCTCCTGAAGGGGCTTATGAACTTGTCCCTGTAGCCATCATGGCTAAAATGTCACGAGCCATTCAACAGCTTTCCGAACGAGTTAAACAGCTAGAGAAATAATTAAGGGGGCGCTATGTCGTCTCCTACGATTACAGCGTTAGATGCCCTGCTTGCCCTCCTTGGAATAGCCCCTTTAAAGCTCATAATTCAATATGTATTTAGGAGCAGGAAAAGAAAAAGGGAAGCAGCAATAAAGCAGGCAATAGAAGAAAACAATAAGAAAGCGCTTTAAAGCGTGACATATGGAGGAGCCTGTAATGGGCTGCCTCCTTTTTTTATTGCCTGTGTATCTCTATAATTTTTGTGAGCTACATTTGAGGGGCTATGCAAGCAGTACAAGCCCCCCGTACACCCCTTTATACCCCCTAGCCAATATAGCTGGGAATTTTCAAAAGGAGGGGCTAACTAATTAGTAGATCAATATTGCTTTCTCCCGTCAACATATTTAATTTGTGTACACAGTCTTGTAAAACCATGGACACTCAATCACTATGTACACATTGATAACAGGTGAGAGAGTGTGAAATGAAATACGGATATGCACGTGTTAGTACACAGGAACAGAACACAGGGATACAGGTAGCTGCTCTCACTGAGCTGGGCTGTGAGCGTGTTTATCAGGAGAACATTTCTGGTAAGAATGCTCAGAGACCTGAGCTGGTACGTCTGCTTGCTGATGTGCAGGGAGGCGATACTGTTGTTGTTATGAAGCTAGACCGCTTAGCACGTAATACACGTGATGCTCTGTCTATTGCTGATGAGCTGAAAGCTAAGGGAGTGGGCTTAGTGTGTATGGACTTAGGACAGACAGATATTAACTCTGATATTGGACGTGTTATCTATACAGTGATTGCAGCTGTGGGAGAGTTTGAGCGTAAGCGTATATTAGAGCGTACCAATGAGGGCAAGAAGGCTGCTAAGGAGAGAGGCGTAGTGTTTGGCCCTAAGCCTGATGAAGCTCTTCATACACGTATACGTGAGCTATATGAAGGGGGAATGAATAAGCTAGCCATTAGTAAGGAGCTTTCTATCTCACGCACTACCGTGCACAAAGTATTAAATTAATTACCGCGGTAGTATTTAAAGGCTTCTCAGGGGGAAACGGAACGTTAGTCAGGAACAGTGAATAACAACTACCCTCTGGAATGTACAAGCTAACGAACAGCCCCAGCTGTGAGGGAGATTGGTGCGTTTCTGTTGACCTTTGCAGCTCAGCTGCGTTCTCTATGATAGCATTTGTTAGTCAGAGTAAAATAAGCCATTGACCCCACTCTCCCCCCTCCTTTCATACACATTCCATATATGTTATTCCTCCCTCCTGAAAATCATTCCCCCTGTATATCCTATTGTTTGTCATTCTATAACGCCTACGGCGAGACAGGTTGTATTAAGGCGTATTCTCCGTGACGTATGTCACCCTGAATGAGCCAGCGAATAGCTGGTGAATGAGGGAATGGAGAATAAACATAGTGACTTTTCTCGCAGCTTTGCTGCGTTATATGAGATGGGGTTGATATGACACCCAACGATACACAGGAGCGAAGCGGGTATCGATATAGGTGTTTGCTCATCCTCTGTGCTAAAGCACGTTTTGTTACTGTTGACGCTGAAGCGAGATATTGCCTAGCGTCAACATATATTATTATGAGCCTATCTTCGCAAGTAGATAGTTATTGAACGCGCTACAAGTAATAAGCATGAACCTTGCATCTTCTAATGTTGGAGTAACACTATCCTCACTTAATGCATGGCGTATGCCTCCTTGGTCACTCGTATAACCATAGAGTTGCATGAAAGCTCTTTTCATTGCTGGGTGAATGTGGCTTTGGTTTTCCACAACCTTAAGACAATCACCAAGCGTGCCCTTATCATCGCCAGCAATCTTTTTACATATCGATTCAATGGCAGAAATAGATTCTTTTATAGAGTTGCGATAATCGGGTTGCTCTCTATCAGTCATCAACTCTAAAGCTCTGACAAAGTGTAGGCTAGATGCCTGTGGGCTATTATCAATTGCATCTTGAATGCTTTTAACTTCTTCTTCACTTGTGATAGGAGTTACAAAGCCATTAATGATAGTATATCCAAGATTAAATTTTTTAAAAACTGAGTTTAAATATTGATCTAGCTTAAAGTTGCGGATATCGCCCGTAATATCCAGTAAATATTCAATTAAGTCATAAACTTTATGCCAATCACTATCAGCAATCCAAGACTTTATTATTGTAAGTAAAGAGCCTTGATAACCATACTCATCAGAATAAGCAGGGATTTTGTCAGCTGCCTTATTAAAATAATACACCCAAATATTCCTTGCTACGCCCCTGTTTCTGTCAATGAAATTACTATTATTGAAGAAAGCTATGTAGAGGCAATTCCATATTGCAATTCTAGCTTCTTCACTAATGCTATTTAATTGCATTACATCATCAACTTTTACATGTCCATATCGTTGGGAGAATCGTCTAGCCATTTTTGCCTCTGCTTTCTATGCTGCGTAGTGGCTTAGAGCCAATTCAGATTATCAATAATATGACAAACTACAGATAGCGGAAAGTCATGCATGTATCGTCTCGTGATTCCCGTTCCTGTTTTCTCATGCCCCACTACCTGCTGTAAATGAGCAACGTTATTCATCCATCCAGAGGCAGCAGTTACCACGCTATGCCTGAAGCTATGCACAATACGGCGTTGATTGTGTATGTCCAGATATGGGATAGCTAGCTTCTCCCTGATGGCGGTTAGCTCCTTGCCAATCTTAGCCATGTTGGTTCCTGATACTTCAGGGAATAGCGCATCATTACTTGCTTCAACAAATTGAAGAAATCCCAAATCAATCAGATGCTGATGGATGGGAATCTGCCTTGCAGCATTGTCAGTCTTACCATCCCTGATAAGTAGGTAGTGCCTAATGCTATCATCATCAAAACACACCTGCCCTTTAGTTAGCGTGGCTATCTCACTGCGTCTGGCTCCTGTATAAGCAAGCAGCAGGACAACCCATTTCAGCCAGCCCTCAGCCCCATTGATGGCATAGGAAACGAATGAGCGCATTTCATTAGGCGTATAGGCTCCAAAGCGTGTTGCTGATGGAGGGGCCATTATTCCGTCTGTGGGAGATTTGGTTAATATCCCCTTCTCATCTGTCAGGAAAGTTTTGAACAGGGATTTATAAATCTTCAGGTGTTTGTGGATTGCTTCAGTGCCTATCAAATCTTTCTCTGGCACATCATCACAGGCTAATAGCTGGTGAATGGTCATAGCTCTGTAAGGCTGTATAACGCGCTTAGGGAGGTTTTCTACAGCCTCCATAACCTGACGTATGTCACGTGTTGTTATCTTCTCTACATCGCTCTCAGGCCCGATTAGGGCTATCAATGGCTCCATGTAACGCTCATTAGCTGAGGCTATAGCTATAGTCCATTTCACCCCACGTTCTACTTTGTATTTCTCCCATGCTTCAGCAAGCGTCATAGCAGGGGGAAGCTCTAAAACAGGGGGAACAGGTAGAGCAATTGGGAGCACACTCGCCGCCCTTCTCACCATACGACTGTGAACTAACGAGGCTATAGAGCTGTTGAATTCTTCAGGGGAGCTTGAACCCTCTCTCACCATCAAGAGCTGAGGCATTAAAGCTATCATCAATGTATTGGCTTCTCTGAAGCTATCAGTTTCCAGAGAGCGTCGATACATCTTCCCTGACGGTAGGGAGAACTGAACGTAATAGATTGAATGGCGTTTGAACGTGTAGCGGATGCGTTTAGACAGCAATTGGTGTTCCTCATCTTGTGCCAGTGGCTGATAAATACAAGATGAAATAAGTGCTATCTATATGAAACAAAATGGTATTAACGCCCCTACGCTGGCATTATCCAGTTCAGGTCAGCGGGTTTTTCTCAGCCCTTTCCGTGTGGAAAGCGGCACCCCGAGTCGTGTTACGGCTTGCAGCATAGGAGAGCTATACGGTGAAAGCAAGCGACA
>Ga0308169_10002839_pt1 | contig 17450 bp, 24 predicted proteins | sample PhyBR1_2_FD_202139 | JGI IMG/M metagenome (GOLD analysis project Ga0308169, IMG submission 202139) | Phyllosphere microbial communities from UC Gill Tract Community Farm, Albany, California, United States - DLSLSB.R1 | ecosystem: Host-associated > Plants > Phyllosphere > Unclassified | place... | reverse complement strand
CTGAGCTTTTGACATGGCACTGGCGGCTTCTGCAGGGCTACTGGTGTTTTCTGCCAGACGCATCAGTTTCTGGATTTTGGAGAGGTATTTCTTTTTTGCGGATGCATCCATCACTCACCATCCTTACTGGCACGAAGCCAAATACAAACCGCACCGTCTTCAGTGTCATGGATGGAGCCAACAAACCAGCGTTCACCTTCAGGACTTTCCGGTTGCCAGGCAGAGATATCGCAACCATCCACATTGGGGTCGATCATGTCTTCATCACGATACTCAACACGCCACTGCAAGCCGTGCTTAGACATCCACTGGTCAAATTCGGCATTAGGAATAAATTCACGACCGTCACAGAACGCCAGATAATCAGGGTGAGACCAATAGCCATATTGATCACGCTGAACTTCTTGGGGCTTAATGCTCATTACATACTCTCCTTACCGGCGCGAAGTCGGGCGGCGAAATGCTCAGCCTTTTTGCCGACAAAGGTGTCATCGTGAGCGCAGTTGCTTTCCCAGTGCTTGGCAAACATCGCCACACCCTCAGCCCGCACAGAGTTGAGGTAGGTGTTGGTGGCTGTCTGTTTAAGCACCTGCATTGCGTCGTATAGCAATGACTGTGCTGGATTAAGTGAATTCTGTACGGCGTGATAACCCGCCGCACTGTATTGGCCTATGAGGCGATCAATTATTTCTCCACGAAATGCATTCTCAGCCGCTAACACGTCACGTTCTGCATTAAGGGCAGCGTAGCGTTCATAACTTACATAACGACCCGCCTTGTGCTCCAACATTCCCCTCAGCCCATTATGGGAATAACGTTTAACTTCACTCATTCCTGACTCCTTAACCCATACATTCCATGTAAATCCCGCTGGCAATCAGTCGGGCACGTCGTTTAGCTGCTGCTCGGTGGCGCTTGATAGCCTCCTCTGACCGGTCATTGCTCTGGTTGATCACCATTGGTGGCAATGCCTGCGGGGCAACCCGGCGTGGACGCCTGACCAACGTGTAGGTGCGGTCGAGAGCATTACCACCTAGGCTGACCGGATTGGATGCCTCAACCTGCAACGTTTCACCGCCGCGTCGAAGCGTGCTGTTGATCAGACGGTTGAACTCACGCAGGGTGATACCAAAGCGCGCCGCCAGCTCACGACCCGTTGCTGGTCCTTTGGATAGCTGCCAGGCCAACTTTTCGCTGAAACCGGCGTTAGGTCCTTTGCTGCGGCGATATTGGGCCACTTTCTTCATCGCTGCGCCTCCTGCTGAGCAGGACGAGAACATACATGCGAGCGGGGAGGGATAAGTTTGGTGCGCGCGGTGCGTTTCCGGTTGAGCTGCGAAATCAGCCGCGATGTGTAATCGCCAGGGGTGTTACAGATGAGGCGTGGTTGGGGGTATTCGTCGAAAATTTCAGTAATCAGATCGTCGATGTCCAAGATCATAATCATTTCCTCGATTATGGCTGGTGGGCTACTGCAATAGCCCTCCGCCGTTTCTCCACATAGAAAATTTTTTTGAGTACATGTACCCGGTGAAATTGGGTTCATTATGTATCTGTGGGGTACAATGTCAAGCGCAAAAAAACCCGCTTCCGCAGGTTCTTTTTTATTTTTTGTTCGAATATTTAGGAACGGTTTTGGTATCTCCGGGGTTTACCCGAAAATATAACTGTACCAATGATGGTGCAGTTATCAGTTACTCGGATATAAGGCTCCGGCCAGCTTTTATTAAGCGCCTTCAAATAGCGTTCGCTGCCATCCTCAATCAGACGCCGGAACGTTGTTTCACCTGAGTTAGTCATAAGTGCGACCACGTCGTCACCATGAACAGGTGCCACATCAGGGTCAACGAAAATCATTTCACCGGGCTTGTATTCGTCGATCATCGACTCACCAGTGACTCTCAAAATGTATGTAGTGGGGCCGCATGGGACAGGGCATGGATAGGCCTCAAACGCGCTCAAATCTACCTCTTCATGGTTAGTTGAAGTCCATGCTGCAGCCTGCACCCATGAGATGACGGGCACATTGTGGATAGTCAAAGAGGTGCCAGAAACTCTCTCTAAATCTAAACTGTTGATATTTTGTTCGGAATGATCCTGATCCAACCAACCAACTGGTTTTTTAAAACACTCCTCAATATGTCTCGCCAAATCGTCACCAATATTTTTGGTTGCATTTTCACCTAGGAACCGACTGGTCTGGGTTGGCTCACGATCAATTCTTTTTGCAAACGATGAGTTGCCACCAGCGTGGTCGCGCAAATTTCTCGCATTAATGCGACGGATTTCTTTAATGGTTTTCATAGCTCCATTGAATAACGTGTACCAAATGGGAACAAGGGTCTTGAAGGTTCCAATTGCATGTGTATTATGTATACCGGAGGTACATAGTCATGCGAAGCTATTGGAATTCACTGTCATTGGAAGAACGGAAGGCGCTGGCTGAGATTTTAGGCTCCAGCACTGGTTATCTCCGGCTGGTTTTTGCCGGTCACAAAAAAGCGGGCTTTTCACTTGCCCAAGCCATTGAGCAGCACACTAGCGGGCAGGTTACAAAGAATCAGCTCCGTCCTGATATTTATCCTACACATTGCGCCAGATAAACAAACCACAGCCGGAGGAATTGGACCGTGGGTAATGAACCGAAATGGAAAGCTGAACGACAGCCAGCGTGGCTGATTAAGGCGATCCGCAAAACTATCGCCGGTCTGGCTGGTGGATATTACGAGGCCGCTGAGATTCTGGATGTAACCGAGGACGCAGTTCATAACAGGCTGCGCAGTGGTGGCGATCAGTTGTTTCCAATTGGTTGGTCGCTGGTGTTGCAGCAGGCAGCTGGCAGTCATCACATTGCAAACGTCATTGCCAAAACATCTGGCGGCGTTTTTGTGCCACTACCGGATGTCGCGCTGGTGGACTACGGCGATATCAATCAGCGACTGCTGGAGGCTATCGAACAGATCACTCGGTACTCACAGCAGGTTAGGGCAGCAATTGAGGATGGAGTAGTTGAACCGCATGAGCGTGAGGTGATTGACGAGGAGCTACACCGTGCCATTACCAAATTACAGGAGCACACGACGCTGGTTTACAGGGTTTTTTGTGCCCCAGAAAAGTGAAAGCGCCAGGTTGCAGCCCGGCGCTTTCGGCGACTACATCAATTAGTGTGGAGAAATAATCGCGTGAATAATTTAAACAGATCCCCGGGTTTTCCGCAATTCCGTTGCCTGCCCATGACAGGCGGGACCAGCCAGCAGCCATTCCGCTATTCACTCAATTTACCTGATGGTCCTCAAACCGTTAACCACAGTTTCGTTGAGTGGGCTGTGGGTGAGCACCTCCAGAAAATACGCAAATCAGGGGGATAAATGCCCCAGCAATCAGACGAGATTATTCAACCGTGGATCGCGCGCTATGCCGATCCACGCGGCGTTATAGTTGAAACCATAGGCGTTGATGTAACAAATAATCGGGTGCTTTTCCGGCGTCCAGGTTACCCGTACGTCTGCGTCCAGCCCCGCAATCTATGGGGGCAGAAGTTCAGGAGAGTTAGTGATGAGCGTTAAATTGTCTGCATACGTCTGGGACGGTTGCGCAGCGTCAGGTATGAAAATCACCAGCGTGGCCATCATGGCGCGCCTGGCTGATTTCTCCAGCGATGAGGGCATCTGCTGGCCGTCAATCGCGACCATAGCCCGTCAAATAGGCGCAGGCTCCAGCACTGTGCGCACTTCGATACGCAAGCTAGAGGCCGATGGCTGGCTGACCAGTACCACACGGCGTAAGGGGAACCGTAACACCTCGAACATGTATCAGCTAAATGTCAGGAAACTGCGTGACGCTGCCTATGCCCACCAGCCAGATTTTGACGCGTCAGAATCTAACACATCAAAATCTGATGCATCAAAAACTGATACATCAAAATCTGACGCGTCAAAATCTGATGCACCAAATTCTGACCCCTCAAATTTTGACCTGTCGGAATCTGGCAAAAATTCGGATTTTCACCCGCCAGAATCTGGCGACGATCCGTCAGTAAATTCAAAACATGATCCATTAGATAAAAAACCTATATGTCCTGGAGCTACGCCCCCGGACGTTTTGCCTGTGGACAACTCTCTATCTGGTCATCAAGACGTGGTGGTGTACAGCCCCAAAAGAACCATGTGGGGCAGCGAGGAGGATTTGAAGTGCGCGCAGTGGATATGGGAGCAAATCATCCACCTCTACGAAAAAGCGGCCGAGACTGATGGCGAACTGGCAAGACCAAGAGAACCCAACTGGACCGCGTGGGCTAACGACGTCCGCCTGATGTGCTCACAGGACCAGCGCAGCCACTACCAGATTTGCAAGATGTTCCGGCGCGTCCAGGGTGATCCGTTCTGGTGCCGGAACATCCTCAGCCCGTCAAAACTCCGCGAAAAATGGGATGAGCTGGTACTCAGGCTTGGCCCTGTTCAGCGGTCGATCACAGACATTTCACCAGTGGATTACGCCACCCCAGAAGGGTTTCGAGGCTAATAAGGGATTAAAAATGACAACTTTATCGAAAATTTACGACAACAAATCTAAAACTGAAACGAACATCACTACCCGCAAAACCTACCTGCTTGGCGTTGATGAACTGTATGTAGAGATTGGTTACAACATCCGAGAAATCGACCAAACTCACGTCGAAGAATTCCGCGATGCCTACATCGCTGGTGAGCATTTGCCTCCGCTCGCTGTGCAGGTAACAGAGCAGGGCATAAAAATCATCGATGGCCACCATCGTTACTACGGTGCCAAACTGGCACAGGAGGCCGGTTATGACATACGCCTGGAATGCAAAGACTTCATAGGTAGTGAGGCGGATCGTATTGCCTTCATGGTCACATCCAGTCAGGGGCGCGCACTGGAACCTCTCGAGAGAGCAGCTGCATATCAGCGCCTGATTAATCAGGGCTGGGAACAGGCTCAGATTGCCAAAAAAGTTAAGCGCTCGATCACTGACGTTGAAAACCACCTGTCGCTGCTGACGTCTGGCGATGAGCTGATCGCACTGGTTAAAAACAAAGAGGTTGCAGCGACTACTGCCGTGGCGCTGGTGCGTGAGCATGGCGTGAAAGCCGGGAGCGTCGCCAGGACGCAACTGGAGAAAGCCAAGGCGACCGGCAAGAAGAAGTTAACCAAAGCAGACGTGATACCGCAGTTCAGCGCCGCCCGCGCTCGCCGTCTGGTGGAATTACTTTGTGATGTGCAGAACGGGCGCATAGACGAAGAGAACACAGTGCTGTTTATCGACTCGAACCGTGTTGAAGAAGTTATGGCCATTATTGCTGAATATCGTTCAAGTATACCGAGTACACATCTGAGCTTGTAGTAGGCTATGACAAATCGGGATGACGCAAATATGGATTGATCTGAGTTGATATTTTATCGCAAAGCGGCGTTAAGGCGCAGGCAGAGCAGGAGCGAGGTTTAGGCATAAAGTGCTTATCTACTTTATTAATACAGCCTTGCGCATATTTATGCATCGGACTCGTTAGATAATCCGATGCTCGTAATTGTGCCGGATGAAGTAATTGCCAAAACTCCTTACTGAGGAAGATGAAGCTTGAAAACGGATTTTTTTAGAGTTAAGTTAGCCTTTATAAACTGTTAAAGCTTATGTGGAAGTATAGGAAAGGTCCAGCCATAAAATAAATTTCACTAGAATCATGGTTTAGTCCGAAATCACCCTCTTAAAGAGTTTTCTTAGGCTATTAAAATCAACTCAAAGTTAGTAAGGAAGATGAAGGGGGGGTTGTGGGCAAAGATGCTGATAACATAATCTTATAAGGTTTTAAGATATATATATGTTTATTCAAGCCTTTTGTTGTTGGTGGGGAAGTGCTTTATTAATTTATATTAAATAATTAAGGTTCGATTCTAATATATTTTGGAAAGCGGCAGCACTTTTGATTACTTTTAGAAAAAGAAGGAAAGCGGCCTTCTTTGTGATTCCTATCATGTTATGGTAAGTGAATGACAATGCTATGCATTTATAATGCTTGGTGATTTCAAGAGTACAAGAAAGTTATGAAAAAATCATTAAAAAGCTCCTTAAATTTGAGGGGTACATAATCAATATGCTAACATGCTCCAATGCTAAATATGTTGTGTGATTTAGATTAAGTGTCGTTATTCCCAGTTCAAAGAAATAGAGAGGTTATAAGGTGCCAATGAGCGTGAATGATTTTTTTAAAAGCTATGTTAACGATAATTATATCAAAATTATCCATCGATCATCAGTAAATTGTGATCCTGATATTTATAACGCAACAATTTCTGTTGGAAAGGATGTTGAGCATTTGATACTTGCTTTTAGATGCTTATGTGCTGAAGAAGCTGATAATAATTTAAGTATCATGATCGCCGGCATGAAGAAAAGTTTTAGGAATCTTGTAATATCAAGCTTTCCATTAACAATTGCTTATCAACAAGCCGAGTTTGGTCCAGGGGTTATCGAGAATGAAGCTAAATCATCACCTATGATTCTCCAATTGTTTCATTACTACCTTGGAGCCCTATTTAATAATGATATTTTATCAAATTTTAGATTCTTCATTGAAACCCTTCCTAGCTTCGATATATTTGTCGGGAAAGATTCTAAAACAATTTTGCAAGAATATTTCCAAAAGCAGAGGCTTCCAACCCCTTCATATAGCACACTTCAGGATGGAGGAACTCAACATTCTCCAATATTCAAAAGTGAAATTGTTTTGACCAATGGGAGGGTATTTACAGCAAATGGTGAGTCTAAGAAAAAAGCAGAAAGTAATGTTGCTGCGAATGTGTGTGAGTATTTTAAGATTCAACCTCTTCAAAAAAAAACCTATAAAATAAATAACATTGAAGATATTTGGTCTGATTTGCGAATTCGACAAGTCAAAGAACGTTATGTTAACGACGATTTGAATAGCGCATTTGGTTTGCCTGCCGCCTTCGATGCTATTCAGGTGTTTATTCACTCGCGCATAAGAGGTAAAAATAAATCCATAAAAACACATAGAGACTTGGCTACTCTGGGTGCGCATTTTATTAGTTTTCTGTCTTCCATAAGTATGTTGACTCTAATTATTAACGGGGAAAAAACTGTAGATAGAACGACTTTAGGAATAATGGTATTATCCGAAAAAGCATTTATGAGTTTTTATAACTCTGGGTTTATTTCGAAACAGACACTGCCTTATAAAAATCATACTGATTATACTAATCAATCCTATTATGTGGATTGCATTCAGGCTTTATTTGGACTTTCGCTTATATACCTGCTCAATAAGGACGCTTCTGTAAGGCTTTCATATAATGAAGTCATCAATTACTCAACAGCACTCAATTGGGTGTATAAGAGAGTGAAAGACTGCCGCTTGAATGAGCGTAATATACAGGACGTCGTTTCTAATATTGTTTTGCAAAAATTGCAAAAATACGGCTTCATTATTAAACTTGTCAAGTGTTCTGAAGTTTATCAGCTCGAAATAATGCATATTCGTAATGGAGGTAAATTTATAGTCTATGCCGATCAAGCAGTTGATGCCCGTAAGGATGCTATGAATAAACTCGCGGGAATTTGTCTTAAAGCTTTAGATAGACTGGAAGGTGTTTTTCTTGATGCCCCACAATCTTATTCATCAAAGGAAATACAGAAAGAACTAATTTCATATTTGCTTTATAATATTAGTAATGATTGCCCTGTTTATTTAAGAGAGGAACAGCGCGATTATCTTTCTGCTAGATATGATGAATATCAAAAACTTAATTTTGATTCACTTACCGAGATTTTTTCAACTGGAAGTGTCGCATTATTAGACTCTTCGGTTTTATTGTTTTTAATCCACAAAAGTCTAGGGATTATAGATGAAAAAATTAATTATCAATGCTATTTATCTTTAATGCTTTTTGGGGGGGAGAGATATTTAAGCCTGGATAACAGGTCGGAAAATTATTTGGATTTAGACGTAAGTGTGAATCAATCTACAGATGTAGATGTAGATGTAGATGTAGATGTAGATGTAGATGTAGATGTAGATGTAGATGCAGATGCAGATGCAGATGCGAATGTCGACTGTTTTTCTGGGCCTGATGTGGCAAAGTTAGAAGTAGCAAGCGTAGAGGCTACCGTTGATACTAATTCCAATGAGTCAGGAAATGCACCTGAAGATAAGAATTTCGGAGGAATTCTAAAACGTTATGATAATTTAAGTGCGGATGAATTAGAGCGGTTGTGGAAAAATAGAGAAGTTGCTTTTAAATATGCTGATGAAGCAGCGCTCGTTCTCTCAATTATACGCTATGTGCGGGGGCTAGATTTTAAGTTAGTTAACTACAAAAATTTCCTTGAGACTAGCATGATAAAGGAGCTTGATCTGCCAACCTTCGAGGATGAAATAAAACAGTTAAAAAAAATTGCCTCACATAATAAACTGGTAAGCACAAGTAAGATTGTGGAGGGAAAATCTGTATCGACTGTAACCTCCCCCCTAAGTGAACTAAACGACTTTAATATTAGTAAATCCGATGATCGAATGATAAAAAAAGTAAATGTTGCAATGCGAACAGGACAGGCTGAATTTAGAGAAAGTTTAAAATATGCATGGGGAAAGTGTGCTATTACTGGATGCAAGGAAATGAAAGTGCTAGATGCTGCACACATTTATCCTTATAGAGGTGAAAAGGATAATCATATTAAAAATGGATTGTTGCTACGCACCGATATCCATCGGTTATTTGATAGTCACCTCATTTCTATTGAGCCGAAAACATTAACAATCCATGTTAGTGAAAGGGTGTGCGATGAGCATTATCAAACTTTCAAAGGTGTACAGTTAAATGACAGGGTTGGGTTGTCTCTACAAGCGTTAGAATACCATTGGTTTTATTTTAACACCTTAGACGATTAATGATGTTAAGTTTTTATACATGTGATATGTCATTATTTCATTGGGTTTGGGAAGGTACGACTCTCTGATTAAATAGAAATGTAATTGTTAGTTAAGTCGTGAAATTTCTTTCTAATGCATTAAGATAGTTCTGCTAGTAAGCGTTTGCAGACGCTACCGGCAAAGGTTGGTCCCGTTCATTTGCAGATGATGGGGCGGGGCCGGTTAAAAACAGTGTGTGGAGAAGAAAGCATGAATCAGATTTTAGTGATTGATGGGGTTTCCGTTCGTCAGGACAACTCCGGCCATTGTTACCTTAACGATCTTCATCGTGTAGCAGGCGGCGTACGCAGACATGAACCATCCCTGTGGCGTAACCTTCTACAGACCCATGAACTCGTTCAGCTTTTAAGCGATACAGAAATCCCTGTATCGCTTAAAAGCGAGCCTTATTTCTCCGAAGCAAAATTTTCCGAGCATCTTTGCCTGCTCGACACTGTGCATTGAGGTGACCGTGAGAGCATTGCTTACACCTGAAATCGCACCACGCACAGGGATAGTGCTGTTCAAACCGGGTCCGGGACTGGAAAAACTTTTTCAGGGCCGCGTGGTGATCAGCACGCCCACAACCGACCTGTCAGACAAACCGTCAGGGCTACTGAATGACATTACGCAGCCGTTACTGGATGAACCCTCACTGGCTGCGTTTTTCAGTCATGAACGCGTTATTGCGGCTGCTGGTGGGCCAAATGCGCTGGCGTCATATGTTCAGTCACTCGGTTACTGCCAGTGGGAACAACTGGGAACCTGGCACTATCACGAATTCACAATGGCAGTGACTGAGAGTGGCCCGGTATCGATATGCTGCAGCCATGATACTGAATTCATGAAAAACGGCATGCCGGGCCGTATGGATGCCATCGCGAAACGGAACGCCGCGCTGTGGATCATTAAAGTGGCATGCAACCAGATGGCGCTACACGGCGACCACCTGCTCACTCTGCCGGAATTATGCTGGTGGGCGTCATTGAATAACGTTGTTGATCTGATTCCAGAGGCACCGGCACGGCGCGTTCTGCGCATGCCTAAAGACGCTATCCCACAAGGCGAGCTGAAAGAGTCTCTGATCGCACCTGTACGACAGGCGACGGAAATCATTCAGGAGGCCGCGCAGGAAGTTAAAAGGGTTATTATCCTGCAAGCCGATCCCGAATCACCAGAGTCATTCATGCTGCGTCCAAAGCGCCGCCGCTGGGAGAATCCAAAATACACGCGATGGGTAAAGACGCAGACATGCGCTTGCTGCAATCAGCAGGCTGATGATCCGCATCACATCATTGGATATGGACTGGGGGGAATGGGTACGAAATCCCATGATTTATTCGTGATCCCGCTTTGCAGAGCGCATCACGATGAGTTGCACAGGGATGTTAGGGCGTTTGAGGAGAAATACGGCAGCCAGATTGTGCTGCTGTTTCGGTTCCTCGATTACGCCATAGCAGTTGGCGTTATAGGTTCAGTAAAAAACTAATTGTGTGGAGATAATAATGCGTGACATGACACAAATATTAGATAGTTGGGGCGCATGGGCGGCAGCAGAAAGTAGTGGGGTTGATTGGCAGCCTATCGCTGCTGGATTTAAAGGACTTATACCTTATGGTAAGAAATCTAGGTTAAAGTGTTGTGACGATGAGGGGATTAAGATAGACGGGTGTGTGGCTAGGCTCAAAAAGTACAAACCTGAAGAGTATGAGTTAATTATTATTCACTTTGTTTTCGGCATCTCTCTGAGGAAAATAGCAAGGAAGAGAAAGTGTTCCGATGGAACCATTAGGAAAGAGCTACAGACAGCAATGGGTTTCATCGATGGCATGTTATGCATGATTGAATATTAATTTAAACGAATTTGTAAATAATGCCTAGGATGCCAATGCCGGTTGGCATCCAGGATAAAGTCATTGTTAAATCAAGAACTCGGCGGCAAAACACTTCATTTCTTAATAAATGTGATTTGGCACTTTCAAGCCTAATCTTTATCTCGGATTGCTCGCTTTTTAATCTGTTTTCAATGCCGGAGAATAAAGTTTCTTTTGCATGAATTATTCTTTCTAACTGTTTTTTTTGAGAAGTGCAAAGTAAAGAAGTAATTAAAGAAGTAAGAAATACCCCCATAAAAGCGATAAGCATTTCAGGTTTGCTGGTTATTTGAAATATAGCTATTGATGCCACCATAGATATAGGGATAGCTAATGCTTTAGTTGATAATTCAGAAATTACTTTGGATAATTTATCAGCATACTCCAGTTCAGCTTCTGAAACTTCCTTTCGTGATTTATGAAAGGAAAAAGCTGACATGTAGATAGCAAGATTATTTATATAAAGAGCGTTAATTTTACTCCAGTTCATTATCAAAGATGTAAAGTCGCTAGAGTTTGCGTTAACATATTCAATTAATGTATTTCTAAAAGTATTTAACTTCTCAATGTAATGAATGTCTTTATCAGCATCTTCTTTGGCTAATCCATCTACAATGCTTGTGTCTAAAGAATTCACATTTAAAACTTCTTCCGAAAGCTTTGTTTCAATTACTGCTGATGACGATTTAGACTCAGAATGTAAAATAAAAACAAGCTTGAAGAATGATCCATTACTGTCATTTTTGATGTCATTAAAATGCGCAATTTTAGCCAAATTTTTAATTAGGCTACAAATGGATTCAATTTTATTTATATAGTCAGGTTTTACTGAATCCAAAGGAGTGTAATCATCAGCGACAATATAATAATTTTTTGGTACTTCACCTTTCTTAAGGGTGTTAATCACTACAAAATCGGATTTTGTCGTATAAAAAGTCTCAGCACTGCCTTGGTTTATGCTAAAAGTATAAGAAGCTTCATCGCCAGAATCTGGTATCTCTTCAGGACTAAATATATCGTTACCATCAACTTCCAAGTCCTTAAAGGTTCCAAATGTTGATTTGTAATCAAAGAGTGAAGTTATAAGCTCGCGATTATCATCAAATTTTATTGTAGCCGAAAACGAAACGCCATTGAAGAGAGGGCGTTCTGATGCTCGGTATAATTTAATGACATCATCTAAATTCATTTTCATCTATCACTTATCATTCTTAAATTCAATGCCCATCTCTTTGAGAGCCTGTCTGATTTTAGTTGTTGCTTCAACAGGAAGTTTATTAAAAGTAAGATTTCCAGCCTCATCATCGTAGTATATTTTAGCATCGCTGTTTGTCCCGAGTAAATCTTTATCAAAATTGAAACTATACTGTGAGTGTGGATCTTTAAATATTACGTTCCTGATTTTATCTAAAGAGGTTTTATTTATTATAAACTCGGTCGGAATTTGAACCTCTTCATTGTTTAGATGTTTCATCAAGCCTCTTACTAGCTCATCTCTTTTTTCATCTGGTAAAGAGTTTAATTTGCTAGTTGCTAAAGCCTCAACGTCAGATAGTCTTGCAGAATGGCCTTTATTAAACTGGCCCTCCATATAAGCGATTAAGGCGTTTCTGAAACTGTCTGCTTTACTTGCGATTTCAGGATGTTTTTTAAAAAATCTTTTGGCTTCATTTGGAAGTTTTCTGGTTGCACCAGCAGAGGCTGTTCCTTTGTCACAACCTAATGCTGAAATAAAATATGCTGCAGCAGATTGCCCAGTGGTTTTGCTGATAAAACTTAGATAACTTAGTTCTGTTTTTTCTTCAGTGGAGGCTTTTTGATAATCATCATAATATCTGAAGTTAATTTTAGCAGCTTGATTTATGTTGTTTAGTTCTAAATGTATCATTTCCTCAGGTTCAAGATTTTCACTTATGGTAACACCATTGGTTTTCTTTATCATTGTTACTAGTAAGTATCGAAACCCTGAAGCTATATAGTCTGAAAATACAACATAACCACCGGATGACCATGGTTGTGATATTGCAGCAAGATACATTTGTTTCATAATCTGCGTAGTCAAACCTATAAACTTAGCAGAGTCGAAATTTGTTAATTGATGGTACTCATGGAATAAGTCGGGAATAGGCCCCTTTTTGTCATCTTTTGTGATAAAAACCCCATAATGTGCTGAATTACCTTTAGTGCCGTACAGGTCTACCACTCCATTGACAAGTTTCTGAACTATATCGTTGGTTTTATCAAGCTCAGAATCTCGAATATTATAAGGTTTAGAGTGGTTGAAATCCTTTTGAGCTTCCTTGATAAGTTCATGAACAATAACATGTTTTATGACAATTTTACTCATTTTTACTCATCCCTGTTGTAGCGCTGTGTAGTTGATAGGAATCATAATAAATTACTAACGCGTACGCAAAAAGTATTGTAACGTGATAAGGATGGTTTCTATGCGTTACCACTTATCATTGCAGAGGACCACTCATTGTTGAGGCTAAAGCGTCTCAAGTCCTGCACATCGATAGACTTTTTTTATTTTTGGCTTTATTACTGAGCGATTTTTAAGTGAATCATAAAATAACATTGCCCGGCATTGAATTATTCAATGCCGATTGTTTGTGCGTACTTAAAACCATGCCAGACGATTCAGTTGACCTGATTGTTACAGACCCGCCTTATTTCAAAGTTAAACCTGACGGGTGGGATAATCAGTGGAAAGGGGATGAAGATTATTTAAGGTGGCTGGACTGCTGCCTGGCGGAGTTCTGGCGAGTGTTGAAACCCAATGGCAGCATCTACCTGTTTTCAGGGCATCGACTCGCATCTGAAATTGAAATCATGATGCGTAACCGATTCAACATCCTCAACCACATCATCTGGGCTAAGCCTGATGGACGCTGGAAGGGCTGCAACAAAGAAAGCTTGAGATCATACTTCCCCTCGACTGAACGCATACTATTTGCAGAGCATTATCAGGGGCCATACAAACCAGACGCCTACGCTCGGAAATGCGATGAACTGAAACAGCAGGTGCTGACACCCCTGATTGATTATTTCCGTGATGCACGGTCAGAGCTGGGTGTAACCGCTGCCCAAATTGTTGCGGCAACCGGCAAGAAGAACATGGTCTCGCACTGGTTCGGCACCAGTCAGTGGCAGCTACCCAGCGAGGCTGACTACCTGAAGTTGCAGGCACTGTTTACTGAGATAGCCATTGCGCGCCATCAATCAGGAACGTTAGCAACACCGCACCACCAGCTGGTGGACACGTATCACTCACTGAACCGCAAATATCTGGAGCTGCAGGAGGAGTACAAATCACTCCGCAGATATTTCGGCGTCTCAGTTGCGGTTCCCTATACAGACGTATGGACACATAGGCCGGTTCAGTTTTACCCCGGCAAACACCCATGCGAAAAACCTGCCGACATGCTGGAACAGATTATCAATGCCAGCAGCAGGCCGGGTGATGTAGTTGCTGACTTCTTCATGGGGTCAGGTTCAACGATAAAGGCAGCCATAAAGCTTGGTCGCTCTGCAATTGGTGTAGAGCTGGAAGAGGAGCGTTTCCGGCAGACGGTTAGCGAACTGAATCAGCTAATCGAGTAAATCAGAATTTATTAATCATTAAGAGGGACCGCTAATGGCTGAGCCATTAAGCACCGGCGCTACGGCAACCGTAGCTGGCTGGGGCATTGTCACGTCTGCGCTGGTGGGATTCATCACCTCTGTAGATTACTCAATCGCATTCGGTGCGTTTGCCGGTTCGATGTGTTTTATCGTCACCGCCAGCGACCTGACACGACGACAGATATTTGGTTATTTCCTCTTTGGCTATGCAGCTGGCGTATTTGGGGCCGGATTTGTAGCAGACAAAGTTGAGAACTATTTCGATTATCGGGAAAAACCACTTGATGCCCTGGCTGCTGTCGTTATTTCCGCTGCTGCGGTGCAAGGCTATTTCTGGCTGAAAAATGGTGGCGTTTCAAAGCTGCCATTCGTTAAAAAATGGCTGGGGGAGAAATCATGATTAGTAGCGATTTCCTGACAGTGATTGATGTCGCCATTAGCACGGCTATTGCGTTGCGGCTGATGGCGTTCAGCAAAACAGGGCGAACACATAAACGCGGTATTTCCTGGATAGCTGCCGGTCTGATTCTGTTTTATGGCAATTTCGCATTGCTATGGCTGTTCGGGCAATACCATGCCAGCGGCTGGCCGGTAGTTGTAGCGAACGCGCTTATTTGCGCGGCTGTATTTGCGGCGCGAGGTAATGTCGCACGCATTGTTTCATACCCACCACGGAGTAAAGGTGATGAGTAAAATCATTGAAATCCTAAATTTTGAAGAGGGTTATCGCGAGGCTCCCTATTGGGACACCCGCAATTTTCCAACCGTTGCCGGTGGTATCAGGATTGGCCCTCAGAACGCTCCGCTCAATCAATATCAGTTTACCGTCCCGCGCCGTGCTGGTGACGTTTGGAAACAGTGCCTGGTAGAAGCCAAAACAGCCTCAATGAATCGGCAGCCTGCAATTGTGGCCGCGCTCGCGCAGTGCAACGACGCACGCCGCGACATTCTGATCAGCATGGCATATCAGATGGGTGTAACAGGTCTGGCAGGATTCACTAATACGCTGGGCATGATTGCACGTGGTGATTTTGCCGGTGCAGCTGGTGGAATGCTGAATAGTCTGTGGGCGCGACAGACACGTGACCGCGCACGCCGCCATGCTGAGGTTATGCGCAGCGGCACCTATGATGCCTACAACGGCTTGATCTGATGCAGACGCTATTAACCGGGCTGGTGGTAGTTATCGGGCTGGTGCTGGCTGCGTTTGGTCTGGGCCGGAGCAGAGGCAAAAACGTAGCTAAAACCTCAGCAGCTGCTGAGCGGGCATCTGTTCAGGCTGAGGAAGCAAAAAATCGCATTGAGGTACTGAAAAATGCTGTCGATGTTCAGCAGGAAATTAACAGCCTGCCTGATGCTGTTGTGTCTGAGCGGCTGCGGCAACGGTGGCGGCGTGAGGGTGATTGATACCGGCTGTGAGTGGGTGCGCCCAATTTATGTCAGTGACCATGATATCGAGGTGATAAGCGCCCCAACACAGCGACAAATTCTGACCCACAACGAAACGTGGGAGAAAAACTGTTTTGAGCAAAAGAATTAACAGGTCCACGCAGACGGCTATTTTATAGCAAAAGGAAAGTGTCATGGGATTTAAACATGAGTTAGGTCAGGTTGTTCAGGTTACTGTGAGTGGAGAAGAAGGACACGTGAATAACCGCGCCGATTATGCCAACTGTTGCAATCAGTATCTTATTTATTATTGCGCCGCTGGTGGTCGAGCACTGGATGCTTGGTTTGAAGAGGGTGAGATTAAACCCGCAGAATCCCTATAAGAGTGAATAGCACAAGACGCATTTAAGAGTGCGCCTGATCCTAATGAGTATGGTAATCGTTGATTTTGAGTCATATGCATAATGAAAGTGGAGATTATACAAAATTCATAGCATTATGATTACTTAATACAAGGATAAGTTTCACATGACATCTGACTTCTTCCATATAGCAATGGCTTACCAATACCCATGGTCTAGACACGCGCCCCTTAAATCAGGAGATGTACTGACAACTACGGATGTGAATCCATTCTTTAATTATTACTTAAATTCTTATTATCCAACAGAAACCGTCAAAACCCCTTCTGGTGAGGTGTCTTTTACACGTTTGCAGGTGTTACAGGAGCTAAAAGAAGGGCGTTTTACAAACCCAAACTCACAGCACGTGGCAAGGATGGGATTTGAAACAGCAAAGTACTTTAGTAATTATGCCCGAGAACTAATTTGGGAAAACGTTCGACGAGAAGAGTTTCTACACCTCCCGTCACGGCAGAGATGCGCTTGGTTAGCCCAAGGTGAGGCAAATCTAGAGTACTGGTTAAAGCGCATCGGCAAAAAAGAAGAAGAAATCAATGTTTTTAGGGTTGTGCCAAATGGCTCGTTACATACTGCCAGTGACGAACACTTGCTCGTGGATGTTGAGCCTTACGACTTAACATTGCAAAAGGCACGTAAATACTGGAGTGGTATTGTGACTAATCCAGTGGCTACAGAAATCCTATTTGAAGGAACTCTTGAAATTAAAGAATTAATCAAATAACCGCCTTCGGGCGGTTTTTTATTGGAGCAACCAATGATTGTAACACCCGATGCCACTGTCATTGGTGGCACCAATATGCGCGGCATATCAGTGCCGGGCGCTATCGTCATCGGTGGAGCGAGCAAAACCCCACCACCAGCCGACACCATATTCATCCAGAACGACAGCAACAAAACACCCACGTCGCCGTGGTATGTCACTCAGGTAGATAGGACGCATTACACGATGCTGAACGCGACCGCCCCTAAAGGCTGGCAATACCTCGGCGCGTTTTTAGTCAGCGGTGAGACCGGCGCTCAAATCGGGCGCGCTGACGGCGCGGTCTGGACGATATCTAACCCCAGCATGGTGCAGCATATCAGCACATCCGCCGGTGGTCAGGCGGCTGTCAGTATCCTCACTGCCGGAACATGCACACTGACGGTTAAGCTGCGCGACATGGTTTCAACGCTTGTGATAACCGCCGTCTAAC
>Ga0308169_10002838_pt1 | contig 17453 bp, 15 predicted proteins | sample PhyBR1_2_FD_202139 | JGI IMG/M metagenome (GOLD analysis project Ga0308169, IMG submission 202139) | Phyllosphere microbial communities from UC Gill Tract Community Farm, Albany, California, United States - DLSLSB.R1 | ecosystem: Host-associated > Plants > Phyllosphere > Unclassified | place... | reverse complement strand
GCAACAGCGTTCAAGTCTGCGATGACGACATTCGATCCCTGCTCGAGCAAATGCGTCGTGATGCCCAGTCCAATGCCTAACGGATGGGGGTATCGAGAGGGAGTGAGCGATCGAGTTGAGTGAAAGACACAGAGGAGACTGACCACTAGCTCCACCAGTCACGATTGTAGTCTTTCCAGAGTAAGCCATTTGTATATGATATTGTACAGAAGCAAGAAGCAGAAGCAAACCAAGCGAGTTGTGGAGAAGGAAGAAAAGGAAGAGGAGGAAGTCCAATTTCCGCTCACCCCTATTCGTAGGTGATCCCGAAATGGGGGTCAATTTCTGGCATTCTCCGTCGTCCACTGCCCACGACGACGATCGGTAAGCAGCCGGAAACACGAATTGAAACGAAAGTGCAAAATCGCAAGAATCTCGCAACTCTCGCTGGATGTCGCAAGTTCAGCTTTCGAGGACGGTTGTAAATAGCTTTCAGCTTTTTACATGTCCGACAACATAGCTTCTACGGCAGTCCAATAATCCTCGCTGACCTTTTCCTTGATCTCCTCTTTTGTCAACCAAGCATAATCGATTAATCCTTCCTTCTGATTAGGTACTGCTTGTCCCCTTACCACTCTCATAGGCATGAAGAAGACCTACAAACGTCACAAAGAGGATTCCGTGAGCTCAGACGGGAACAAGAGCAGAAGGGGAGAGTGTAGACGTACTCGTGCGGAATCTTTCCCAGGATTCTTCTTGATGTGTTCGGCCGGGAAAGGGTAGCTGTAGGCTCCTGCGGGGACTCGTCCTACTGACCATACATCCATGTTTGGTCCAGTCTCTTCTGCGAGTTCTCGACGAGCTGCTTCGACAAGAGATTCATCTCCTTCGACTCCTCCTTGAGCTGTAGCTCGAACGAAGCTCGTATCAGCTGGCAGCGCTAGTCCAGAATTGGTTCAATGATGACGTACGGAACTGCCACTGATGTTGACTACGCTTCTTCTTGAGCAAGAGATACACTGTTCGATCCGCTTTCCTCTCCAAACTTTTTACGTCTCCTTTCTTATCCGCCTCGGTCTCCTTCTCCATAACTTGACTAGCGCCCTCAACCTCTTCTCTCGCCATCTCAAACGGTCTCATATCATCTTCGTTGCCGATTTCTTTCTCTACTTTCTTGTCGAATTGAACAAACGATTTCTCTGCTGTTGAACCCTTCTTGAAGAACCAAGAGGTTGACGCCTCGAGTGGTTTTGATAGTGCTCGATGTATCTTGCGTTGGTAGGCGTAGTAAGAGCGTTCGAAGGGGGAGAGGGAAGGGAGGATTAAAGGTGGTCGAGAAAGAAGGGCAGCAGCTACGACGCGGTGGGAGGAGGAGGGAGTGGATTCTGTAGAGCTAGTAGATTGATACCGAGCTATTCAAACGAATTCACACGTGAGTTACACTCGACTTGAGAGATGGTGGAAAAGATTTGGGAACAGATCAAGCAAGGAAAGAGAGACGCACGAGAGGGGAACCGCAGGCCATTCTTGCAGGAGCATTGTGCTGTTCGTAGACCTGATCGCATTGTTGTTGTCGTTCGTGAGGCCATGTTTCGAGATTATGGTCAAGTTTCGAAATCTCTCCCGCAAAGTGATTTCGCAACTTTCGATCTGAGATCGCATTCGAGCCATTCGAGCACTTTGCCGTACTGCAGAAGATCGGTATTGCAGAAAAAGCCCTCGGAATAAACAAAATGAGGGTAAATTATTCGTCGTCTTCCGCAAGATCCAACAATTTCTCTTCCAACTCGAGATTCTTCGATCTCAACCTCCCCATCTCATCCCTCAGCTTGTCCAATTCACTCTTTGTCGTCGAAGCCGCAACGAGAGCAGGCGGGAGATTCGTCGATTTCGTAGGATCTCGAAGAAGTGCAAGATCCGCTTCTTTCGATCTATCCGCATAATCGAGTGAGTTCGAGATGCAGGATGAGTGAAAGTCTGAGATGTGGACGTACCTCAGCATCTCTCGTAGACCTTTCGCTTCTTCCTCAACCGCCTGTCTGAGCATCTCACTCTTTTTGTACTCTCCGACCAACAACTGAATCTCCTTCCTTTGCTGAACAAACTTGGCGAGGTCCTCATCGCTGCGCACAATGACACCAAATCAGTGTCGTAGAGAGGAAACTGAACAGAAGTGGAAAGCGCACCAGATTGCAAGAGTTCGAGTGAGAGCTTCGATTCGAAGTTCGTACTCTGCTATTCTCGCCAATCTCGGTTCATCGATCGAGACCTGATTCTTGAGATCATAGAAACTGTTCGTCGCCAAACGATCTTCTGAGGACGCTCCTCTGAAAGGAGACTGAGAAAAAGATGGAACGTACGCTGCACCTTCTCTCTCCAATTCCTTACCCTTCTTCTCGTACCGATCCTTCCAATCCTCTACTTCCGCCTTCAATTTCTTCTCTTCCTCGTCCCACTTCAATTTAGATTTCCTCAGTACCGCCAATTTCTCTTTCAGATCGTTGATGTGTTCTGTCCAACTATCTTTTGTCGACTTTTGCTCAGATCGGAGTTGATCTAAGGAGGATTGGGCGGTCGATAGTTGAGCTCGAAGGGTACGGATAGTTCTCATCTGCAATGTCACCGTTAGCGAAAGTTCAAAGAAGAGAAAGGGAGAGAGGCGTGCGTACTCTAGATTGTCGTTCTGCTTCTTGACCACTCTCGAGGACTTTCTCCCGATGTACAGTTCCCATATGTTGCAAGTGAAGTTGTTTGAGGTAAGTCTGGAAATTGACCTCTCCCTGTAACTGGACGAGTTCAGTCTCGAGTTTCGTGATTTGACTATTGATCGCTCCGATTCCACTCCCACCTCCTGGACCAGGCGAGACTGATGCATGACGAGGATCGGAAGCGAGAGAGAGGGTTCGGAACTCGGGGGAGAGGAGTGGATTCGCGGATGATACTCCAGTGGTTGAAGCGAGAGAAGGAGCGTTCGACGACCTCCGAGAGAGGGAGGATGGACCGACTGGTGGGTTCGAGTCGTAGACGTTAGACCAAGTTGATGGATCTGATGCTTCGGGAGAACGGAACCTTGATCCAGATCGACGAGGGGACATGGAGGATGAAATCGATGGTGCAGATTGGTGAGAATTCCATTGGAGTACTTGGAAATTCGCGAAATGGGAATTGGCGGGCATGTGAGGAGTCGAAGTACGGCTTGAGGAGGGAGAGGGAAGACCAGAGGGAGTGATGTTGCGTTGTTTCGACATTGCGCGATCGACGGGAGAAATGGGAGGTGAGGTTGGAGTTTGAGATGGGTGATAAGGTGTCGTCGTCCCTGATGCTGGAGGACTCGTTGCTTGAGAGTCAGTGAGGTTCATAGATCGTTTCGAGCTGAGTTCTCGTGGTGGCCAAGTCGTTCCTTCTGATTGATGCGGTGGATTATCGGTGTCGGCGATAGAGGGAGCGGCGGTCATATCTCCTCTCCAGTCGTAGATGGGTAGATGAGTGTTGTTGTCGACGACGTTTCGATCACAAGCTGCCATGACGTCGGCAGCTTCAAGTCGTTGCCAACGAGTCGTGTCGGTCAATTCAGTCGAAAGATCGGACGTGAACAGATTCGGCGTCAGGGTGTGCAAGCGAATGATCGGCTGTGAGCAGGGAGAAGGGGAGTAATTCAGCCCCACTGTAACCTCGAAGATAGGATAGGGAGTGCAAGGAGATCGACTTACATGACTTCTTTCTCGAACCATCGCCGAATTCAGACCGATACCTCCATCTCCGACGGGATTCTGCCATCGCTTCTCCCGCAGATATCCAACTGCATCCTTGAGGAAGGCGGTAAAGTTACAAGGGTAGATACCGTAGAGCACTGTGAAGAGGATGGTAGGATCCGGAGGAGTGTTGTCGAGTTCGTCTTCGAGGTGTTCTACCGCTGTAGGACACTTACGTCCAGCTCAGCTGGAGATCACAGATGAACGACAAGAGTGTGCTTACCTCCTGATCGATCCGGACTAGGATCTCTCGAATCTGTTTGATCTGCTGAAGATTCCCAACTAACGACTCGTGCGTATGCAGCCATTACTCCAAACAGGCTTTCACCGATGATGACAGGAAGCGTGACGAGGAAGATGGCGAGACACTTGATAGCGAGACTGACGATTGCTGGACAAGGCGAAACGAGCGAAATCGTGATCAGGTTGGAGAGGAGAGGAGTTTCGAGTGCGTGGTAGGATTTGGCGGAATGCTTCGTGAGGTAGGAGAGTACGAGTGATAGAGAGGGGAGGCGGGATGGTGCGTTAGGTGTGATGAAGGGAGCGGTGCGAAGGAAGAAAGCCTAAGATTTCGTCGAGGGTTAGTCGCCAAGTTCGGCTCGACGGAAAGACGAAACGTACCTTTGGTGAATCCTCTCCCCAACTAATGACACACTCTTCGAGGTTCTTGACGCCGTACCCTTCATCGAGACCTTTCAATCTCGCAAGGGCTCTGTCCTCGTATTCGTGAAGAATCACCAATCCGAATGGTGAAACGTAATCTTCCCCTTTCGACTGTGCATCATCCTGTCGAGTAGCCATTCCCCATACGACTGTCTTGGTCGCGACCGTCAATCCTTGCCTCGAAACGTAGAGCGGTCTCATCGAACTCCCAGTCGACGGAGGTGAAGTTGCGATCGTTTCCTTTCCCTTCCGATTCGGTTTCCTTCCCCTCGCCTTGTTTTGACTCTTTTGTTGTTCTCCTTCTTTCGCCGTGCCTAACATAGTCCTCCTCAATACAGCTCCCCACCAAACTGCGCCAATATCCTTCCGACTTATTAATGCCGACTCTTCATCATCCCCTACGTCCGCGCTCAACCGGTGAAGGAGCGACAAGAAAGCTGAGACCTTTGCGAGTGATTCTCGTTCAGTCCCAGGTAAAGGTTCGACTAGTGCCCAAATTTCTAGCAATCCATCTCTCCACCTCGCTCTCTCACGCTCCCCTTCTGATTGACCGCTACTTCCGCCAGTCGAGGTGAGAGGGAATGAAGACGCAAAGGTTCGTAGGTGATTGTCGAGTAAGGCGTAGACTTCTTCGGGCAAGTCGAATTGAGAGAATGGGTTCGAGGTTGACGAAGATGAAGAGAATAATTGCGTGAGCAGTCTCAGGGTCTCCTTGGTAGACATACTGAGCTATGTGAAACCGTCAACGTTGTCCCCGAGCCGTCTTAGGAGGATCCTGACTCACCTTTGATTCAACCTCGAGTTATCCGTTTCTCTCTCTAACTCCTTCGCGGTCTGCTTTTGTACGCTCTCAACACTTGCGCTAGACTTCCGTAGTTGGTTTTGACTGGCTGGCCTTGAATCTGATTGTGCCTGAGCTGGGAGAGATGAGTGGGAAAGGGAAAGAGATGAAGCCATCATCGTAGCCCTCTTCCCTCCCACTCACTTGTTTCGGAGGCTGCTGGCTCACCTATCAATATTGTAGCTACCTGATCCGTACAGTACAGCAACAAGCAAAGTCCTCACTCTCCTCTTCACCTTTCTCGGCCGACTTCTCACACTCAAACTCGCTATCTTCACTCTGACAGCCCCTGAACCTGTTCAGAGCGATACAAGCTACTCAATGAGCTATCCGTAAGCCACGTTTCGACTTTTCGAAATGCTCAGGTTCAGCTCACTCCTAACTTTCCTCCTCCCTCGCGATAATGCAGACTCGGTTGAACACAGTAGTGCTTCCCGCTCCCTAGGCCCTGGACCAAAGGTACAGAGCTCTCGACCCGTCGTCGTCTTGCTTCGTCCTGAGCGTCGCTCCTCCCGAGCAAGCTTTCGACTCGTTAATCTCGCTCGCCCACTCTTGTCGTTGGACCCATGCGTATCAAGCGCGAAGTCCTGACACTCCGGCTATCAAGCTACTTATCGCTTCTTAGCCTCCGCGGGATCTACCGGAGACCGAAAAAAATCAGCATGCTGTCGAGCGGCTCACCGTTTGTTTTGGCTTCTGCTGCCTCGTATTCCTTCCAGTAACCTTCAGTCGACGTCAGGTATTCAAGTCGCTCTAGAGTACAATCAACTGCCAGACCCGATCTGTCTCTCAGGAGATGCCAGCTGCTCAAGATGCTTTCTCTTCGCTTTGCGCCCCTCTCACTTTCGTAAGTTCCCTACTGATCACCCTCGAACTCTTCACATAGGTAGCTGACTCGCGTTTTAGTCGGAGTATTGCTCTGCGCCATGGCAAGTCTCGCCGGAACAAGCCTGTTGCGGAATTTGTCGTTCGTCTCCCTTTTTCCCTTATCGGATCTCCCACCTGACTCTACCTCGACTGACACGCATACTCGTATACTCGTATACTCGTACGACAGCCTCGCCGGCTATCAACGCCTACGGAACGATAGCAGGGTTGATAATCGCTTCGTTTTTCAACTTGCTCAGTGTTTTGTTTCAACCGGCTCAGTCGGCACTCTATAGTTGGTTCAGCTTCTCCAATCATTCCTTGCGCTTGACTGATCATGTTCTCTGGCAGTCGTTGCGCAGCTGATGCTCGGGAACATGTATTTAGTTGCGGTACTAGTGCGAAATTGGATGGGAACAGTTTCGAAGGGTACGAATGGATTACAGCGATGGCATGCAGAGTAAGCTCATTGTCTCTCTCTTCGTCTCTCTTGATCCCGATATCTGCGGCTTGCTCACTCGCTCAGTCACTCCAGGTTTGCATTCTTACTCGCTACTTCGACAAGCGGATTGATCGTTGCTTGTCTGCTCTCGGATGTGCACCATCTTCACGTGCGTCGATATCTCCTGTTAAGCCCGAACCTGTTCTCACCTTTGCGCGATTCGACAGGGTTTCGGTCAAAAAGAAGCTCTTCACGATTGGCAAACGAAGAAAGCGATGCTGCGACAAGTTAAACGAGGGAAAAGCGAAGCAGTGGCGCCGAAGCACTCTCTCTTCCGGAATCCTCGGGACAGCAGCTGGCAGAGATTGCGAAAGTTCCTGCATCGCCGACAAGCTTTACTATTATTTCTTACTTTTACCGGAATCGAGGTATTCTGGTAAGCCTCGTTCCCGCTCTCTCGTCCTTACCTCGGGAGCTGACAATCCAGCTCTCGCGCGGACAGGTTCGTCTCGTATGCTGTGACGATTTGGTGGGGAAACTCGACCATATTTTGGCAAAGCAATTGTACGTTCTTCGCTCTCATCTCAACTGAATCATATTAAACATCAAGATCTGTAGGTACCGACCTCATTGGAGCGTCAAACACTTCGTTGATGACGGGCACCACTTTCCTCTTCACTTCCATCTCCCTCGTCTCGTCCGCTCTCATGGCGATTCCAGTTTTCACCTCCGTCTCCGCCGCAGAATTCCTCGTTCGACTCTTTCACCTGCACGACCGAAGCCCTCTACATCCCGATTCGTCACTACGACTCCGACTGAAGGTACAGGGTTTGATTAAGCGAGGGAAACTTCCAGAGCGCAACATCTTGACCCTCATTCATGTCGAGACGAAGGCTGAACATTATGTCAAGATATCACTCAGTCTTGTCACCTGGGTAATCTGGTTCGTGCTGGTGATCGTCATCCTGCTTCGAGCACTCGACGAGTTCTTGCTCGTTGGAACCGCTTGGTCAGTCTCGTTTCTCTCTCTCGCTCATAGCCTGGTCTCTGATCGTAACATCTGCGAGAAGGACGTATGCCGCTATACAGAATCTCATCTTTGGCTGCTTCCCCGCAATCGCTTTCATGATCAAGCCTTTACGAGAGCATCGTCAGTTGCGAAATTCCTTTTTCACCTCATTTCCCCGAGTCTCACTGATCCTAGATTGTGCCGCTACACAGTGAGTGCGCAACGTAAAGCAAAGCGTCTAGCTGTATCTCATCCTCATGTTCCCCCTCCTACTCCCCGCGAGATTAGTTCGTCGCCAAATCGACCGAATTCTTCGATCGATCGTCCTCCATACCTACCATCCCTCAACTTCTCGAGACGAGATAGCTTCATCAGCCATCACTCCGGCACTTCCCAATCGACACACCAGTCGGTTCACCTTGCCAACGATTCCTCAGACTCGACCGACGATAGCGACATCGAACGAACTCCGATACTTTCGCGACGGGCTGCAAGTCACAGTAGTTCAAGAATAACGCCTAGACCTATAGCTGATCAGACTCCCGCAAGATCAAGGGTAGAAGAGTGAGCTGTCCAAAGAGTTCTGATTTTCTGTATTTGTGCGGTTAGTCGCTTTGTAAAGATTCATTACATCGCGAGCAAAGAGCAACGAGATCGTAGAGACGACCTAACTGAGGTTCGCGACAATTGAATAACGACCAGCACGAAACAAGATTCGAAAACAAAGACAAATTGCAAACAAAACTCGATAACAGTAAGATTCGCTTGTCTAGACTCAACTACTATGTCTTCTCAAATTGATCAGCGAAACTCTCAGTCTCCTCCCTCTTCCACGCTCATTCTTCCCGTCAGATTACTCAGCTAGACTCGATTGTTTCCTTGCGAACCTTCGGGGAAATACTGCTTTCGTAGCGACGAGCTTGGCACGTATCCTCCATTGGTGTACTTGGAGTTGGCGGAAGAGGTCGAAGCGGAAGAGGCTCGGCGTTGAGGTTGAGCTTGAGGTGGAACTACCTGAGTTGCGAAAACGGGAGGAGAGGATGAAGACATTTGAGGAGCGTCGTAAGCCATTCCATTGTTCGAGGCGTAAGGCGTGACTGGGCCCGCGAACTCTCCTTGATCTCCGATGGGGGCGTATTTGGCGGTGGGAGGTTCTTTCGACGAACTGCTCGCTCGTTTCCTGCAAAAAGCGATGTCAAGGAATTGTCAGCTCAATGGGAGGAAAGGCGAGACGGGCGGGTTGGCCGTACCAGCAACAACGTCCAATGATAACGACGAAAAGCTGAAATGGGGAGTGAAGAATTTAGTTTCGTAGTCGGGTTGAAATCGGATAAAGACGAGACTCACAAGTCCGACAACAGCCGCACCTCCGATGATACCAACGTGAGCAGCTGTAGGGAGCTCGTTCCATTTATCCATACGAGACTTGCCCTCGCTCTCCTTCGATTCATCCTTACCTTCGGTAGCATGATCGCTAGGGGTCGAGGAAACAGGTGAAGAACCTTCGGCAGTTTGTTCGGAAGTGGGAACAGTAGCGAGCACTGTAGCCGCAACAAACAATAATCAGTTCCAGTTCCGAAACAGATTGCAGAAGAGTCAGCAACCTACTGTTCAAACCGGTCGCAGCGTCACTTGCGATAGTCGTTGATCCCTCCCAACCAGAAACTCCGATTTGACCATTCTCGTCGACCGCTGTGACAGAGATGATGATAAGTGATAGACGACCTTGAATCGAAAGATGCTGACTCACGACCGTAAGAGTAGGCAGAAAGAGTCGGTTCATCCCGTTTCTCGAGCTGAATCCATCGCCTCAATCGTCGAACAGCGGGTGTCCACCAGCTCTGTGCACTAGTGGTTGTTTCCGATGGAGCGAGACCCTCTTGCGGCGAAGGAGCGGCTTCGACTTGCGATGATGAAGAGGGAGGCGACCACCAAACGGTCGAGCTCGATTCGCTTGCAATCGCGCTAGAAGCGTCAGCTAAGGTCGCATTCGAGCCGTCGAGAGGAGCAGTTGTGTTGGTGAGGGAGGTGCCGTCTGCCAATGAGGAAACGTTGTACTCGGAGGAAGAATTTGCGATCGTCGAAGCGTTGGCGAAGGTGAAGTTGGCGAGAAGCGAAGTAGGATAGCACAAGACATTGACGGCCGAGACTGAAGGAGAAACATCAGCGCCAGATCGCGCATCAGCAAGACAAGTAGACCTACCGTAGGAAGCGGCGTAACCTTGTTCGACGAAATCAGTCGAGTTGTAATCGACCGGTCCTCCTGAAAAATCGTTGACGGCGAGCAGAGAATCGACACTTCCGCCATCGTAGATACTATCGCAAGTCTTCGAGTGTTAGTAAGCATTTTTAGAGGAGAAGGAACTGACGCACGAAAAGCGGATTCTTGAGGGAGTTTGAGGATAGTGGTAGAAGTCTCCGTCGAGGGTCGAGTCCTTCGAAACGTTTCGTACGGCGATACCATCGACGAGCCAAGTAATCGTTTCAGGCAACCATGAGATCGTACTGAGGAGGAAAAATAAGATCTGTCAGCTCGGACAAGGAGACTTGAAAAAGGGGAATTCACTTACTACTCATGAAATTCGAGAGTACGATCAGAGACGTTCAATCGCTCTCGAGTCGCAAAGTCGGAGGGCTCGCCCTCATAGTAGAACGCGGAATGAGCGACTTCAGTCGAATTCGTCGTGAACCTGCGAATCCGAGGCGTAAGTAAGATTCATCCTCGCGCACGAAGCAGAGACGCACTCAAAGTTGACTTCATCCTTTACTCCTGAGAGTAGCGAGAAAGATGTGACGATTCCAGCTCCGGCGATAGACTTGATACGAGCCGTAACATTTCCGTAAAGGAGTGAGCGAGTTGAGGTGATCGTTGTACCATTCGTCTCGGGTGTCAACGAGAGAGTGAGAGAAGAGTTTCCGATCGTCGAGTTCGCGGTGAGGAAACCAAGCGTCGAGTTACCGACTGCACAGAATCTTCAGCTCCCGATTCCGGCTCAAGAATTGAGAGAGAAGGAGAACGTACTGCTGTCGACCAGCCAATCAATTGATGAAGCATCTCCGTTCCAGGTCGAGGAATTCTGAAGCACGCGATTCGCTGACCAAGTGTTGAGGGAATACTGAGGAAGAGACATTGTGAGCTCGTTTCTGCTCTTCTCGAGAGAATGCAAAGCCTAACCTCTTGATCGACACAAGCTGGCACAGGGGCACAAGCTTGAGGGTTGGAAGAACTGAGGGGATTGCATCCAGCGAGACAGTTCCTGTTTCAGCGCAACGAATGTCAGAATCGACGAACGAAGCAACCGAACCGAAGAACGACCTCGGCTCACCTTCCGGTACCGCAGCGTCCTCCCTCTGAGCAACATGGAGTCTCCTCTGGACATTGATTGTCGATGTCGCACGAAGCACCCTCCATAAATCCAGTGATGTTGTGCGAAACAGGAGAGGTTGCGGTCGAACCGTTCCAGCTTGAGGCGGGAGGTGTAGCTTGACCTTGACCTTGAACTTGACCTTGCCATTGTCCGGAATCGATCGAAGAAGGGGACCACTGACCGTCAAGCGCAGTAGCTGTCGGCGTCTGCGAAAGTCCAGCTTGAATCGTCGATTCGTTTGCATTCGCCATGGTCTCGTTAAGCGCTGCCGTTGAGTTCGATTCAGGTTGATCTTCGTCACCGTTGAGGATACCCCAAGCGGTATCCATGATCGATTCTTCACCTTCGGGCGAGGCGTCCGAGGTGACCAGAGGAGCAGCGAATTCGGAACCGTTGACGAGATGTCCTACTCCCCAGGGAATCGGAGTTTCGTCAGGTTGAGTAGCGTTGGAAGCCTCGACCTGTAGTGCGATTGAAGTGACGCTCAGCATAGTTCGAAAGGCCAAAAGAGAAAGCTCAGACTCACGACAGAACCGTTTGCAGCCGCAATCGTGAAGCGTTGAGTCCAGAGAGGATCCTTGTCGTCGAGAGTGAACTCTGTAGGATGAGTGCGGGGTAAGTATAGGTCACGCTGGACAGAACGAGAGACAGAGCAGTTTACGATAGAAGTAAATAGGGGCGGGCGGTTCGACGTCTGGGCAAGGAAAAGAGTGCTTCGTTTCGCCGGCAGTACCATCGAGACCAGAAGCGACACGAGTAACGTTGACCTGTTTGATGTACAAGTCAGAGTTAGCTATCGGCGTCGGGTGAAGGAGAAGAGAAGGGTTATCGACCATTCCCTCAGTTGAAAGAGGCTTCACCATTTCAAAGTTAGATCCAGACATTAAATCGACGTCGAACGATTTCCACGTCTATCGGAGAGAGGGTGAGTCAGTGAATCTGAAGCAAATTCAGTGAACGAAAAGAAAACTCACTCCCGTCGAATCGACTTCCCATTCGAATGAACATTCTTGACCGGGGACGAAAACTTCCTTGCCACCTCCTGGAGACGTCGGAGTGATTGCTGATTTGACGAGAGTTGCGAGTAGGAAGGGTGTGGCGTAAGCCGCAAGACGAGACCTCATGCTTGAGCGAAGGGGTTTGCGAGGTTGTTACTCGGATGTTCTGTGACTAGCGATTGCAGGCTGAACAAGAGCTGAGATAGCTCTGTCTGCGAGTGTAGGGAGAAGGGGAAAGAGAGGAAAGAGGGAAAAGAGAGGGAAAAGAGAGGAGGACTCTGCACGTCAAGTCCGAAATTTTCCTCGGGCCGCAGCAGCGATGACGACGAAGAAGGGAAGAAGGGAGAAGAGCGAGCAGCAAACAGCTATCGAGCGGAGGGCGAAGTTGACGAACTGGGATTCAATTGAGGTGAGATACGAAAGATTGATGAAATTCCATTTTGACCAGAAAAACTGAGAACAAGAATCGCTATGTACTGAAGGGGAATAAGAAAGGAGCTCAGTTGAATATGTCTAGTGAGTACAGATAGAGAAAGAAAGAAGGGGGGTTTAGCCGAGGAGAGAGTTGATCGCTCGGTTGAGGTCGTGCTGTGGACGAACAAAGAGACTCATCAGCTCAGCTCGAAGAACGAACGAGAACAACAAGAGAAATGGACTTACATCGTATTTAGCCAAAGCTTCGATCGCTTGAGAACGAGGGAAACCCATTCCGCAGATTTCCTTGACATCCGCCGAGTCATCATCTCGAGCATCACCTTGTCCGACGCTAGGCATTCGAGCCATAGGAGGAGGTGCTGAAGTGACGGGAGGAGCGAGAGCGGGAGGTGCTGAGGTAGTATTATCGGTGAAGGGGAAAGCGCCGAACGAATCATCGAAATTGCCTTGTTGAGCGGGAGCAGGAGAGGAAGTCGTAGCGAAGGAAGAAGGTTCAGTGGTAGTAGTGGTGGTAGGAGGAGCGGTGGAAGAGGAAGTGGCAGGGAACGAATCGTCGAATTCGTCGAAAGCACGATCATCGAAGTCCTCCTTTGTTGACGATTGACCCACGGCACTCGAGCTCGCTGCTGCTGAGGGCTCTCCGTCGAAAGACGGTTTAAAGTCAAAGTCGTCATCGAATGTATCGAAATCGGGTTTCGAAGATTCACTCGTTTCAATCTTGGTCGAAGGGGATTCAGCTTGAATCGACATGTCGGCAAAGGACGATTCAAAGTCGTCCTCGGGTGCGACTGGTGCTTGGAAGGATGAGGTAGGAGGAACGATGACTTGAGCGACTGGGAAGGGAGAGTCCTGAACTTGAGGAGATTGCTCGACAGGCTCCTCGACGGGCGAGCGAAGTCGTGTTCCGTCGAAACCAGCGTCATAATCATCCGAAACTGGGTATGAAGTAGGTTCGATCTGCTCCGAGGTTGGTAGAACAGCAGGCGTGAGGAGGGAGGTGCGAGTAGGAGGAGGAGGAGCGGCTCGTCGTTGCGAAGGGACGGGGAGAGGGGAAGAGATTGGAGTGGGAACGGGGAGAGGAGAGACGACGGGTGCTTCATCGGCGTCGAGAATACCAGATGATTCAGCGGTCGAAGAAGAGACGTGAACGTAGGATTCTCCGGATTCCGAGTTCGAATTGCCTTCCTTCGCGAATTGAGTTGGCGAGTCGAAAGCGGATGAAGTCGCAGGTTCAGGAACAGTCGAGGTAAGGTCCTCCGACTGAGCAGGACGAGTGAAAGCTGAAGGTCGATCGAGATCCTCTGGTCCCTCTTCCTCGTCGTCGCTGGAATCGATATCCTCCTTCGCGGCATGTTCGATGAATTGTTCTTCTCCCTTGATTTCCTCGACGGAAGGTTTACTATCCTCCTCAGGTTCAGCAAAGATATCATCCTCCGATTCATCCTCATCCCTCACAACTTCCTTTCCCTTTCCTTTATCGACCTTGTGAGTTTCCTCCAATTCGTTGAAAGCATCATCGAATCCAGCATCGTTGTCGACTTCTCCCAGAGTTCCAAGTACTGTATCGTCCTCCTTTGTGGCTTCGTGACCAGGCTGAAAGTCTTGGAAAGCATCATCGAATCCTTCGTTGGCGTCGAGATCTCCCAATTTACCTTCGACAACCTCAGGTTCCTTTGCCGACTCCGGCTTGAGTTCATCGAATGCCTCATCGAATCCAGCGTCACGATCGACCTCCCCTAAAGTACCAACAGCGGTATCCTTGTCTCCAGGTTGAGGGGTTTCAGTAGAAGAAGCGAAATCGTCTCCGAACGAATTCGATCCAAAGTCGTCGCCGAATCCAGCATCGTTCGTAGTACTAGCGGGAGTATCGAATCCACTCGAAGAAGGTGCCGAATCGTCACGAAGGTGAGAAGGGACTCCGAAAGGATCGACTTCTTCTTTGTTACCAACCTCCTCCTCCTCCTTGATCTCTCTCGAACCATCGAGCTCCGGTTTCGACTCGGTGGTAGGCGACTTGATACCGAGTGCTTGAGTGACCGAGCTGCCGGCAGTTTCGAGAGCGTACAAGGCGCCAGCTCCGATAACTCCAGCGGCGGCAGAAGCGATAGGTAAAATCGAATCTTGGACTTGAGGGGAAGGTTCTCGTTGGACTGGTTCTTCAGCGGACAGATCTCGGGTTTTAGATTGGGTGGGAGTGGTAGGCGAGGTAGTGAAAGAAGGAGTCGTAGGAGACGCTGAGAAGGGAAAAGGGTTCGATTGTGAAGCAGAAGATTGACCAGTGGGTTGAGGGGAGAGACCAGCGGAAGCGAGGTTGAGCTTGTCGAAGGGGTTGTTCGATCGGAGGGAAGCGGTAGGAGAAGTGACGGTACTAATCGGGAGAGGTACGGCGAGTGCTTGTTGAGGTTGCTGTTGAACGATTTCCTCCTCTCTTTGAATCGGAGCATTCTTGAGTGATTCAAAGTCCTCCTCGAGTTTCCCTCGATCCGATTCTGCACTGACTAATTGCTTCCTTGCGATCGCTCCAAGACCTTTCTCCCTCCTTCCCTCTTTCTTCAATTTCTCAATCTCTCCCCTCAAGATCCTCTTCTCCTCTTCAACCATCGTCAACCTCTTCTTGACCTCCCTAACTTCCTCCTTGTCCCTCAAGAACTCTCCTTCCAGCTCACTCTTCTCCATTTTCAACCCACTCAAATCACTCTCTGAACTAATCAATTCCGTTCTCGCCCTCGACAAAACTCCCTTTTGATCCGATTCCCGCTTCTTGAGATCCTCTACCGCATTCCTTTCACTCTCCAATTGTTTCCTCGACGACGAGACTTTATCGTGTAAAACTTTGATCTGTTCATTGACTTTCTCGACCTCACTTTCGAGTTCCTCCCTAGTCTTTGAGACCGTTCTGAGTTGTTGACTAGTCTCTTGATCTTCCTTCTCGAGTTGAGCAGATTGGGATCGGAGAGAAGTGAGGTTCGAAGTAGTATCGGCAAGATCGTTGTCATCGAAGAAATTGGAAGAAGTAGCTTGTTGGGGAGGAGCGAAGGAGGAAGAGGAAGTCGATTGGGAAGGAGTGAAATCGTTCTGAAACCCTCCTCCTCGTTGACCAGTAACTTGAGGACTGATCATACCGCTCCCTTGTCGATTTCCCGTATTTTTAGGAAAGATGGTTCCTTTCAATCCTTGGAAACTTGATCCAGTCGCTTGAGGGGAAAGGGATCGTTGGATCGGACCAGTCGATTGAGGTTGGAGAGGTGCGAAGCCAGAAACGGGAGGGGGAGAAGAAGGAGCAGCAGCAGTAGTAGAAGTAGAAGGTGTATCATCATCTCCCATGAGGTCGAACAAGTCTTGTTGAGGTTGCGACCTCTGTTGTTGTTGTTGCTGCTGTTGCTGGGGAGGGAATGAGGAACCGGAAGTACCGGAACGAAGAGAAGGAGGGATGTATTCAGAGGGTAATTGATCTGGAAGTTGGAAATTCGAAGGGTTTGAAACTTTCTCTCGAACGAGTTTCATCGCGACGGCAAAGGTATCGCGAGTGAGGTGACCTGAACCAGTGATATCCGATAAATCCCTGTCCGACGTGAGATCGCTCGTTCTCGTCAGTGATAGCAAACGAGAGAGAACCCGGGGGAAGATTCAGACGAACCAAATCTTGGCAAGATCTCCAACGCCCAATCCACTCTGACCGAAGAATCCAACCGCTTGTTCACCTTCTAATACTCCTTTGTTATTCGTATCCAACTGTCCGAACCAATTATCACTCTCCTGTTTCTCCTGTTGCGAGATCTTCCAACCCTGTTGCTGTTGTTGCTGAGGTTGGAACTGAGGTTGACTAGGAGGAGGAGGACCAGGAGGAGGCGAAGCGATATTTCTAGGAGGAGGGATTGAAGATTGCCTCAAAGGACTTTGGGGAGTTGCGCCAGAAGAAAGATTCGAACCTGTTCCAGAAGCGTTGAGACCTGTAGCAGAGGCGTACATCTTTGGATCGAGTACTTTTGGTAAAGCTTCTTGAGTCAATTGGCCATTGAGAACGAGTTGGAGGAGGTGCATTCCGATGGTGAAATCGGGCAGGTCGAGGGATCCTCGGGAATGAGTATCGGCCAAGTTCCTACGTTTGGAAACGTCATTGATTGTCGAGAAGGTAGGAAGGTGAGAAGATGCTCACCAGATTTGACCAAGAGTTTCATAAGGTAAATTCGACTTGATAAAGATATCTCTCGCTTTCTCTCCTGTAACGCCAGACGTCTTCTCAATCAGCCCAAGCAAAGGAAGACAGAGGATTTGAGAGGCGTACCATCCAATAATCCAGTCAAGTTCCCACCATTCGCACCAGCAAACAATCTCGCATACCTAGTCTTATCATCCTGTTTGATCTCGTTGATGTTTGTTCCAGTTGTTTGAGCGGTCAATCTCGATGCAGGTGCGGGAGGAGGTGCGGTTCTTTGGGATGAGGGGGAAGAAGGGATATTCGAAGCAGGGGAGGAGGAAGAGTTAGGTGGTTGAAGGTGAGAAGGAATTGGGTAATCCTTGAATTGAGGTAAAGGTCCAGCTACACCATGCTTTCCTAATCAGTTGACTGTATGAAGGGGAAAGAGAGATAGAAAGCTCTTTACACTTGGAAACCCATTCCTGTTTAACGCTGGGAACTCCCTTTGATTTCTTCTCCTCCTGAGCATGTCCGATCAATCTACACGCGACTCCGAATCGTTCTGGAGTCAAGAATCCATTATTGTCTGGATCTGAGATTTGCCAGATCTCGCCGAGGAGTACTGGGGGTAACGAAGAGTGACTGAAGAATGGGACTGCTAATTCTCCGGCTACACTCAGAGTATTATGGTCAGTGGGTTTTCTGAGATGAGAGAGAGAGAGGAGGAGGAGGACTGCTGACTGAGTACGCCGAGTGATTCGGTATCGGCTGCGAGGATTGATCGAACAGAGGGCGGGTCAATTTCTACTATCGAAGCAAGGGGAGTAGGAGGGAGAGCTTTACCTTTCTTGAACAAGTAATTGTACGCTTCTTTCTCGTTACTAGATGGTTTGTAAGACGAGACTAGAGAGAGAGAGAAAGAAAGAGATAGCAAACGAGCGTCATCAATCGAAATCCTGCA
>Ga0308169_10002837_pt1 | contig 17462 bp, 18 predicted proteins | sample PhyBR1_2_FD_202139 | JGI IMG/M metagenome (GOLD analysis project Ga0308169, IMG submission 202139) | Phyllosphere microbial communities from UC Gill Tract Community Farm, Albany, California, United States - DLSLSB.R1 | ecosystem: Host-associated > Plants > Phyllosphere > Unclassified | place... | reverse complement strand
GCGATGACGAACGCCGGACGTGGAACGGCTGCTGAAGCGTCCGGATTGTGGTCTCGCCGGGGCAAAGGAGGCTGGGGCGCGGGGCAACTCGGCCTGGGGCCGGCAATTTCAGCATCATAGGCTCACGCACGCGGGGCGCCGCTAAACCCCGCTGAGTTGCCCATCCCCTAGATAAGGGACGAATCCGCCGCCAAGTGACCTCAAGCGTATTGGCGAGTCTCTGGCGGCGAGGTCGAGCCTCTGACCACCAGGACCGGCGCAGGATCGGTGAGTGTAAGATGTCGTGCCTCCCCGCTCTCACGCTGTTCAAGCAGCAGCCTGACCGCCTGAGCACCTAGCTCGAACAGCGGCAGCCGCACAACTGTCAGCCTTGGGGTCAGGTATTCGGCAAGGAAGACATCGTGCAGCCCGATGATGGACATACCTCCCGGCACCTCCAGACGAGCGTCCTGGCAGGCCCTTACAGCGCCCACAGCGGCAAGGACATTCGCCGCGAAGACCGCTGTCGGACGCTCCGGCTGAGCTAGCATTTCATGCATGCCCTGCCACCCCTGATCGGCCGTATGGCCCCCCATTGTGACCTGGCTTTTTCTCGCCTCCAGGCCGGCTTGCTTCAATGCATCCCTCCAGCCGCGCGTCCTCCTGTCCGAGCGGTTCCGCACCCCGTCCACCTGGAGGATCCCAATCTCGCGGTGTCCCAGCCCGATCAGGTGACGGGTTGCCAGGAAAGCGGCCGCATAATCATCTGCCGCAACACTCCCGATACGGCCCGTGGTGCGGTCATTGAGCAGGACAGTCGGAACGCGTTCGGAAGCAACTCTCGTCACGAAGGAGTCGGAGGCCGTTCCAGCGCGCTGCAACAGCAGTCCGTCAACCGCTCCGCTTGACATGAATCGCTTGAACAGCCTGTCATCCGTTGCCAACGCGTCCACATCGGCAAGCATTAACGCGTAACCGGCGCGTGTCGCCTCTGCCTGGGCGCCCTCGATGATCTCACTGTAGACCGGGTTGCTGGCATCGTGCACGGCGAGGCCAATCACTCCCACCTTCGACATGCGCAATGCTCGCGCTGCAAAGTTCGGTGTGTAGTCCAACTCCTTCGCCGCTGCCAGAACGCGCTCCCGGGTCTCGTCTCGGATTCGTAGTGTCTCGTCCTCGTTGAGCAGGCGGGAGACGATACCCGGCGAGACCTGAGCCAGCTTGGCAACATCGGACATTGTCGTCATATGGACTCCCTCACCAAACGCATTCCAGCCCCAAAGCTCCAGAATATCGCGCACGGCCCAAACCGTTAAAACAATTTAACGCATTGATTAGCGAGAGGGCAATGACGTGACCCCTCAGAGCAAGCATCTGAGCGGGCCGCCCTGCCCCTGAAGTGACTCGGAGCGTTCCGTTTACTGTTCTCCCACCGGTACAACGTTGCTCATTTAGTCGCCCCTGCATCGGGCAAGAGGTACCCATCAACCGGATCGACAGCAGTCCCGGCTGACTCCGCTAAAGAATCACTGGCAAACACGCCATGCATCACCTGGCGTTTTGGCATCGATTGCCCGGCACCAACGCCGACAATGGCCGGTCAAGAAAAGGGGCGAGGCCGGCCCTCAGCGGATGGGGACAACACTCCCGCCGGGCTTCTAGCCTCGAGATTTCATCAGGGGTGACCAGACCTCGTAATTAAAGCCTGAAAGGTGCCTCTGTCGTGGGAAAACGTCGTTACCACACCACATTTTCTACACCCATCAAGGAGCAACTCGCAGGTGATACTTTGCCGGTTTTTACCCGTCTATCGGAGTTGATGCCGTCGGTGACGGGGTGGGGTCGCAGGCTGGAGGGGTGATCCTGACGTCGATGGTGAAGGGCTCGGGCGTCGCGGCCGGTTTGTCGGAGGCGTTGGCGCCGTGGCTCCGGAACCAGCCCGAGGTGTATGGTCTCGTTGCCTCGGATCCGACGATCAGCCGGCTTTTCAAGGTCTTATCGGCAGTGAGCCCGGAGCCGGCGATGGCAGGATCAATACCGCCCCTGCTGCGGCGCATGTATGGGGCCAAGCCGGCGAAGACTCCCCGGTGCACGGCGTCAGCGTGGAAAACCCTCTTGTCGTAGATCTCGACGCGTCATTACTGACTTCGCACTCGGAGAAGGAAGATGCCCGTCCCACGTGGAAGAAGGGCTTCGGCATCCACCCGCTGGGTTCCTTTCTTGACCGCGGAGCTAAACCGCGCGACTTTCAGGCGCCCGCCCACCCGGCACGCCGGGGCGCCTGGCCCTACCTAAAAATACTTGCCGCCACCGGTCAGTCAACTGCCGCCAGCGGGCAAACCAACCTACCACCACCGGTCAGTTTTAAGTTGCTGTTGACAGACGGTCCATCCTTGCTGTCAGGATCCGAGGAATGCGCCCCGGGGCGGATTGCTCACCGTGGGTGCTTCCCTGAACAGCTCCGGTTGGGCCGCCCAGCCTACCGCGTTGGCGATTACGCGCTGGATTTGGGGATGGTGATAGATCGGGTAGTCCTGGTCCCCGGGGCTGAAGTAGAAGATGCGGCCCCTTCCGCGGGTGAAGGTGATGCCGGAGCGGAACACTTCGCCGCCTTCGAAGGAGCTAATGAAGATCAGCTCATCGGGGTCCGGGATGTCGAATAGTTCGCCATACATCTCTTGCTGCGGAATAAGGATCGGGTTTTCAACTCCCTTGGCAATAGGGTGAGAGGGCTTCACAGTCCAGACCAGCTCCCGCTCGCCCTCGTTCCGCCAGGACAGTGAGCAGGTGGTGCCGAGCAGCCGGGTGAAGATCTTGGCGAAATGTCCGGAGTGCAGCACGATCAGGCCCATGCCGGCCAGGACATGGCGCTGGAGGCGCTCTACGACCTCGTCGCTGACCTGGGCGTGCGCCTTGTGCCCCCACCAGAGTAGGACGTTTGTCGCCGCGAGGATTTCCTCGTCCAGCCCGTGCTCCGGCTCGGCCATTGTGGCGGTGGAGATGCTTGCGTCGGGATAGGCTACATGGAGTCCTTCCGCGATGGCTCCATGTATCCCTTCCGGATATACTTCAGCCATGGTCTCAGGCTCGTTCTCTGCCTCGTGAACGCCTTCATTCCAGACGAGGATGCTAAGTTTATCGGTCATGTCAGAGCCTTACTTCTTGTTGTTCAAAGGCGGACTTCTAGCAGGTATCGAGCTCCGGGTATCGCGCGTGGTCCCCAACGGGAAGCACTGGCTGGTGAACCAACTGCTGAGCATGCCGGTGACCGAGTCAAGCGGCCAGAAAGCCCTAGCGTACGTCAGGTTAGTCCGGCGTATTCGATGACTTTCTCCAGGTTCCGTATGTCGCCGCGAAGTTGCTGTTGAACGCCGCGTGAAGCACCAGAGTCCGCCTTCCGCGCAGCACCAACGACGGCCTGCCCTTCGCCATTGCAGGGTTCTTGCCGTTGGTGCGGGGCCAGAGTTTTTGGTGAAGCGGGGTCCTATTCAGTGTCCTTAGTCCCGACCGGAGTGAGGTCGAGGATGGTTTTGATGGAGTTGTGGGCGCCGGTGCCTGTGAAGAGTGCGGGCAGGTCGCAGAGGCGGACCAGGGAGTCGACGAGCTCAGAGGGGGAGAGGATGCGGTGGGCGCTGAGCCGTTGGGCTCGGTCCATCCAACGCATTACGTCTGCCGCGTTGCGGTGATGAAGGCTGAGTACGCGCAGGGCGCGGTAGTTCCAGCTTTCCATATCCACGGTGCGTTGGCCCTGGTGGGACTGGTGGTAGCCCATGATGCCCAGGGTTCCGGCAATCTGCACGAGCTTGCTTGCCAGTTCAAGCCCGGCTGCGGCGCCTGTGGCTTCGATTACGACCGGATTGTTCTGAGTCATTTCCTCGGTGACCTCGTCGGGGTGCAGGACGCGGTGGGCGCCCCACCCGCTGGCGAGGTCCCGTGCGACGGTGCGGGGTTCGATGACGGTGACGCGGTGGCCTTGGGCGACGAGGAGCCGCAGTGCCAGTAGTCCCATGAATCCGGCGCCGACGAGGACAGTTTCGGGGATGTGCGCCAGATCGAGCATATCGATGCCCCCGATGACGCATGCCAACGGTTCGGCTAGGGCCGCGTCGATGAGGCTGCAGCCAGGATGCAGCGGGATGATCCTGTCCGTGGGGACAAAAATTTCGGTCGCGTATCCATTGGTGACGTACGCTGCGGCCCTGGTGCCGGCGGGCAGACCGCGGTCAGTGCTTTCGGTGATGGTGCCGGAGACCTCATGTCCCAGCCTGGAGGGGAAGGGTCCCTGTCCTTCCCTGACCATTGCCGTGTCGGAGTGGCAGACCCCGACGTAGGCAACATCCATCCGCACATGTCCCTCAGGCAGCTCTTCCGGCTCCGACTGTTCGATTCTGACCGACCCCTGGCCGAATGCGGTCAGGTGCTGGATGAGTTGGTGTTCAGAGGAGGTCTCACTAGACAGGGTAGTAGTTAACGGCTTGCCCACAGCAAACCCCTTTCGATGATGGTGCGGACATTTTTGTCTTGGAGAATTTCGAGGCGGTGCCCCGGCGTACTTACAAAGATGCGCCCTTCGCCCCACTGCCGGGTCCAGATCGCCGGGGAGGTGACTTCGCGGTGCCAGGGGTCGCATTCACGGACTTCTTGGGTGGTTGTAGCGAGGACGTCGATGTAGTCATCGGAGAGAACCCAGTACTGCTCGGTCAATAAATCAAAATCGTCGATGTCCGAGGTGATGGGATGATCGGCCGCGGCGGGAACCATGTTGACCCTATAGGGGACATAATTGTCCGATTGCTCTCCGATCCGCTCATCCGGGTGCTTGCCGGGATGGCAGGCAAACTGACCACCGATCAGATGCAGGTAGTCGGAAGTGTTTCGGTAGGAGTCGGCGATGCCACCATGCCAACCAGCCAGTCCTGTCCCGTTTTCGACTGCGCTGCGGAGGCCCTCAAACTCGTCCTTTTCGATTGTGGACATGGTCATGCACTGCATGATCAGGTCCACACCCGCCATGTAGTCGGAGTCAGCGTAGATCTTTGGTGACTCCTCAACACGGACGTCGTAGCTGTTGTCTTTGAGGTAGGGAATGAAGAACTCTGTGGCTTCGACGGGTTGGTGTCCGTCCCAGCCGCCACGGACCACCAAGGCGCTCTTGGTCTCAGACATATCGGTTTCCTTTGAGTTGGTGCCCGGCCGTGTAGCCGGAAGCGTGGTTGGCAGCTGGACTCAGCGGCTTGAGAAGGCCGCGTCGAAGGCTGCTGCAGGGGGAGCGATGGCTGCCAGTTCCTTGACCATTGCTAAAGCCTGGGGGGCACCGACCAGCCGGTCCATGCCGGCGTCTTCCCACTCGATGCTGGTGGGGCCCTCGTACCCGATCGCGTTCAGGGCACGGAAGATGGGTTCCCACTTCACATCTCCGTGCCCGGCGGTGACAAAGTCCCAACCACGGCGGGGATCGGCCCAGGGCAGGTGTGAACTGAGCCGGCCGTTGCGCCCGTTGAGCTGGCGGATGGATTCCTTCACATGGACGTGGAAGATCTTGTCCGCGAAGTCCTGCAGGAACATGACCGGGTCAAGGTCCTGCCAGATGAAGTGGGAAGGGTCAAAATTCAACCCGAAGTTCTCCCGGTTGCCAATGGCTTCGAGGGTGCGCTTGGAGGTCCAGTAGTCGTAGGCGATCTCGGAGGGGTGGACTTCCAGGGCGAAACGGACGCCTTGCTCATCGAAAACGTCCAGGATGGGATTCCAACGGAGGGCGAAGTCCTGATAGCCGCGCTCGATCATTCCAGGCGAAACGGGCGGGAACATTGCCACCGCCTTCCAGATGGAGGAGCCTGTGAAGCCTGTGACAGTCTTGGCGCCCAGACGGGCAGCGGCTCGGGCGGTGTCCTTCATGGCCTCGGCGGCACGCTGGCGGACACCCTCCGGATCACCGTCGCCCCAGACGCCGCAGGAGAGGATGCCCTGATGGCGTTCATCAATGGGGTCGTCGCAGACGGCCTGACCGGTCAGGTGGTTCGCAATCGCGAAGACCTTCAGTTTGTGCTTCTCGAGAATGTCGAGCCGGCCCTGCAGGTAGGCATCATCCTCCGCGGCAAGCTTTGGGTCGAGGTGGTCGCCCCAGCAGGCGATTTCCAGACCGTCGAAGCCCCACTGCCCGGCGAGGCGTGCCACCTCCTCGAAAGGCAGGTCGGCCCACTGGCCGGTGAAAAGAGTGATTGGTCGCGTCACAGCCCGAGTCACCGTCCGGTTCCGCTCAGTGCACCGACCCCGGCGACTGGGGTCCAGCGGCAGTTCTCGGCTCCACTGGCTTCGACGGCGGCGAGGACTTTCTGGACCTGGAGCGCGTCGGCGAACGACGGCGTCGGCTGGCGGTGCTCGGCAATGGCGGTGACCAGGTCCACGACCTGGTGGGTGAATCCGTGTTCATAGCCCAGCCCGTGGCCGGTGGGCCACCAGTTGCCGACGTAGGGATGTGTGGGTTCTGTGACCATGATCCGCCGGAACCCCGCGTCGGGTTCGTCGGCCCGGTCGTAGTAGTACAGCTGGTTCATGTCCTCGAAGTCGAACGCCAGTGAACCAGCGGAGCCGTTGATCTCGATCCGCATCGCATTCTTACGGCCTAGCGCGGCCCGGGTGGCTTCGAAAACGCCGATCGGGCCGCCGTCGAAACGTGCGCTGAAAATGACAGCATCATCAACCGTCACGGGCCCGCGGGGGACGTCCTTGCCGACCCCGCCGTGGCCACCCAGGCCGACGAACTCGCCTCCCATCGGTCTCTCTGTGACGAAAGTTTCCAGCAGGGCCGAAACCCCTGTGATGGCTTGGCCGGTAAGCCATTGGGTTGCGTCGATAATGTGCGCGCCGATGTCACCGAGCGCACCGGATCCGGACCTGGTTTTGTCCAGCCGCCATGTCAGGGGAGCGTTCTCGTCTGAGAGCCAGTCCTGCAGGTACTGGGCCCTCATTTGTCGGATACTGCCGAGGCGACCGTCCTCAAGGTACCTTTTGGCCAGGGCCAGGGCGGGGGTGCGCCGGTAGGAGTAGCCGCACATAGCGAAGATACCGTTTCGTGCAGCATTTTCGGCCGCGGCAGTCATACGTTCGGCCTCTGCAACCGAGTTCGCCAGTGGCTTCTCGCACAGCACGTGCTTGCCCGCTTCGAGGGCAGCGATCGCGATCTCAGCGTGGGTATCCCCGGGGGTGCAGATATCGATCAGGTCGATGTCGTCCCGCGCGATGAGTTTGCGCCAGTCGTTTTCTGTGCTTTCCCAACCCATTCTTTGCGCTGCTTCGGCGGCAGCGTTCGTGTTGCGTCCGGCCAGGGCGGCCAGCTGTGGGGTGAGGGGGAGATCGAAGAACCGGTGTGCGGTGCGCCAGGCCTGGGAGTGGGCTGCGCCCATGAATGAGTAACCGGCGATTCCGATGCGCAGCGGGCGGGCGGCGGCGGAAGGAGACATGGAGGGGCCTTTCGGTGACGGAAGCTGCAGGTGGCGTTTAGGCAAGGGTGCTATTGGCCGGCTAGGGAGCCGCCGATACCGCCTACGCTGAAGTAGCGGCTCAGGCAGCCAAAGACGAGGATGGGTGGCAGGAGCATGATGACGGCGACAGCCATGACCGGCCCCCAGTCGGTTGCGTTTTGCTGGAAGAATGTCTGCAGGCCCACAGGAAGGGTGAATTTGTCGTTGGAACGCAGGAAGATCACGGCGATGAGGTAGTCGTTCCAGCAGACAAGGAAGCTGAAGATGGCAGTGGAGAGAACTCCTGGCAGGGAATTGCGAAGTACAACCCGAAGAAAGCTGCCGAAGACCGAGCAGCCGTCCATCCAGGCTGCTTCCTCGAGACTGATCGGGATTGAATCGAAATAGGCCGCCATCATCCAGATAGCGACCGAGAGGGTGCCGCCAACGTAAATGATTGTGATTCCGATAAGCGAATCCGCGAGACCGAGGTTGGCAAAGAGGATGAACAGGGGAATGACGGAGACAATGACCGGCAGGCTCTGAACGATAAACAGCAGCAGCGAATATCCGGCGACGAGCCGATTTCTGCCGCGGGAGACGACGTATCCGGCCGGAGCTGCCACTGCCACAGCGGCGATGACGGTGACGAGGGTAACCCAGAGGCTGTTGATCAACCATTGCAGGGTGGCGGTCTGGGTGAGTACGTAGACAAACGAGGCGAAGCCTACGCTGCCGCCGGTAGCTACGGGTGGTTGAAGGGCGAGTAGGAATACGGCTCCGACGGGAACCAGGACAATGGCGGTGACCACGGCCAGTATGGTAAACCTCACCCATTGTCCCCGCGCCGGGTCCATGGTCTTTCGGCCGCGGGCTGCCAGGGTTGCGGGCGGGCGAATGGCTGTGCTTGATGACATGGGAGCCTTTCTTGGGTTCACCGGCTGTGAGGAATGCCGGGTCCCGTCAGTGGATGACTGATTTGCGGATCTGACGGTAAAGAACCACGGAGACGACGATAAGGACGAAGGTCATCAGGAACGCGATCGCCACCCCGTATCCGGTCTTGAAGTTCTGGAACACGACGCGGTAGGCGAGCACGACCAGGGAGGTAGTCGCATCGACGGGACCGCCGCCGGTGAGCAGGTAGATGGTTGGGAAGTCATTGACGCAGAAGATGGTCATAAGGATCCAGCTGATATAGGTGGACCGAGCGATCAGCGGCAGTGTGATAGCGGTGAACATCTGCTTTTTTGTGGCGCCGTCGATGCGCGCGGCCTCATATACGGCCGGTTCGACGCTGGAAAGGGCCGCGCTGGTCATCAGCATCATAAAGGGGAAGCTGATCCAGACCTTGAAGACGCACACAGTCAGGGCCGCCAGGGCGGGGTTCGCAAGGAAGAGCACGTCGCCGAAGCCGAGAGCCTTGGCCAGGATAGGGACGGGGCTGGAGGAGGTAGCAACAAGCCAGTTCCAGGAGGTGGCGGAAACAACGACGGGTACGACCCATGGCAGCAGCAGCAGGACTTTGAAGATCCCGGATCCGGGAATTTTGGTGCGCATCAGCAGGGCCAGGGCCAGGCCGATGACCCAGCTGCCGAAGACTCCCGTGAGGGTGAAGACCAGGGTGAACTGGGCTGCCTTCCAGAAGGCGGGGTCGGCCAAGGCTTTGGCGAAGTTATCCAGGCCCACGTACGGGCCTTCACCGATAAGGGTCCCGTTATGTAGAGCCTGCACGGCGGCGTTGATCAACGGGTACGCGTTCAGCAGCAGCAGCAGCAGGATGGACGGGGCGACCAGTGCGGTCAGGGTAACTCCCCCGCGCGTAATTCGCCGGGGGCGGCGTCCGGCGGAGCCGCGCCCCGCCGGGCTGGTTCCGTGCAGACGTTTCGCGGGCCGGAGCATGGTTGATGTCATGGCTGGTTCTTCTCCTTGCGGCCGGTTTCTCACATGACCGATTCAATACCCTTTTGCAGGGTTGCCAGGGCAGTCTTGGGATCGGTCTGTCCCTGGAGCACCTGCTGGGCGAAGCTGGTGAAAGCCTGGCCGCCGTCGACGGCATTTAGGGCCGAGACGATTTTGGTGGACCTGGCGGCGAAGGTTTTGGCGACCGGCTGCCATTCCTTCACGGCCTTGAGGTTGTTGGCGTCTTTCTGGAACTCGGGCATGTTCACAATGCTCTTGCGTACCGGCAGTGCCTGCAAAAGTCCCTTCTGCCAGTAGTCCTTCATCTGGTCCAGGTACCAGGCCAGGAATGCTTCCGAGGCCTGCTGGGAGGGAGTGTTTGTGTACATCATCAGATTGTTGACGTAATACAGGGTGCCCTTGTCCCCATGGGGTCCCTCCAGCGGGCTGCCGATCTGGATGTCGTCGTCGGTCTCGTTGAGGGAGGACTTCAGGGACGGGACGCTGAACCCCATGCCAATCTTCTTGGATTTCCAGTCGTTGTTCAGGTTGGCGCTCGTGTAGCTGACCGCTGCGGGGTCAATGATGCCTTCCCTGGAGAGTTGCTGGAAGAACTGCAGGGTCTCGATGTTTCGGTCGGTGACGCAGTCGGGCTTACCGTCCTCACCGAAGAGACCGCCTCCGTTGTTGATCATCATAGCCAGGATCGACTGTTCCCCGATCAGGGCGCCGGCACCTGTGGCGGTACCGTATCCGATAACACCGATCTTCTTCAGCGCCTTGCCGACCGTGACAAAGCTGTCCCAATTGGTGGGGGCTTCAACCCCTGCCTTGTCCAGCAGGGACTTGCGGTAGGACAGTACGCGCATATCAAGCTGCCACGGCACCGCAACGTAGCCCTTGTCCGTCTTCAGAGAGTCGAAGGTCCCGGGCAGGAAATCGTCGTAGGACCCGCTCTTTTTCAGCGAGGCAACCAGGTTGTCGGCGTAGGCGATAGCGCCCTGGTCGGCGAACTGGAAGGCCTGGAAGCCACCGCCGGAACTGATTGCCGGTCCGGTTTTGGAGGCCACGGCGGAGGCAAAGGTCTGGTAGTAGTTCGCCCACTGAATGCTCTGGTATGTCGCCTTAGCACCATTCTGACCGGAATACCCGTTCACCAGGGACTTGGCGGCGTTCGTGTATTCGGTCGGCCCCCAAGGCATGTCCCAAACCTTTAGCGTGCTGCCCCCGCCAGAGCCCGAGGCCCCGGAGGCTCCAGAACCGCACGAGGCCAGCAGAGGAAGGGAAGCAGCGGCAGCGGCGAAGCCGAGGAAACCGCGGCGGGAAACGTTGCGGCTGTTGCCGGAGAATACGTCCATGTGGAACTCCTTGTAGTCGTACAACCCGGTTTTCCGGACTGTCATTGATACGGGTTTGTCCCGTCGCTGAGGAAGCGGCGGCGGGATGTCCGGGCCACAAATTGCGGCCGGTTGTGCAGTGCGGCGAGGCGGAAGGTTAGGTCGCGGCTTGGACGACGAAGACGTCCCTGGCGAAGCCTCTCAGGTCGGTACCTGGCCGGCCGGTCTGAACCAGCCTGTGAAGGCGCCGCCATGCGGTGCGGTGTGCCGTTTCCCATTTCGTGGTCAGCAGTGTCGCACCATCCGGCCCCGAGACTGTCACCCGGCCGGGGATTGCTGTGACAGGGGAGGGAAGAACGCTTTCCACTGCGTTATCGGGTTTGATGATCCGCAGGTAGGCCGAGGACGGGGTCGAGTCCGTAGCGACTGCTGTTAGGGACACTCTTGCTGCGCTGGACAAGCGGGCAAGAGCGTCGTACCCATGCCGATCCCTCCGCACAAAACGCAGGCTGACCACTTCGTCGACGGCGGCCCGGATCAGGGACAGCTGGGCGAGAAGGACGCGTTCCATATCCGCCTGAACGGGAACATCGACCCGGGCTTCGAGCAGCGAGTTGTGGTCGTTGCGGGCCGAAAAGTCGGACCGTCCCGCCTCAACCGCAGGATTGTATGTCCAGGTCGCGTCAACCACTACGGGTACGTGCATCGCCTCCGACGCCTCCCTCAACGACGTGACGTCCTCGGCCCCCGGGTTTATGACCATCACGCCGCCTGCGCCACCGCGGATCGCCCGCTCGGCCCTTTCCGTCCACCCTGCTTCACCGTCAACGGCGACGAGGTCAGCGCCGGCGCTGGAAGAAGGGTGGAGCGATACCGGCAGCGATGCGATCACCTGGGCGACGGAGCCGTCCGCCTCGGCGACGGGCGAGGTGGCGATAACGGTGTACTGGGCAGTCATACGGTTGCCTCTTCCTTTGATGCCCGCAGTTCGCGCAGGGTTGCTTCCCTGACCGCTATCGAGGCTTTGTCGGCGATTTCGAGTGCGAAAGTCAGGTCGTGGATCAGTCCGGTGACATCCAGCGGTTCGGCCTCGCCCCGGGCAAGGTCGGCCAGGAAACGCCACTCGGCCTCGTATCCGTTGTAGGGGTACGGTCCGTAGACTTCGGTCTCGGTGCCGCGCCGGAGCACTGCGGTTGCCGATCCAGCCTGGACATACGAAGGTGTGAAGTCGATGCGGACGGAGGCGTCGTCACTGATCGCCTCAAAGTACCACTCCGGTTCCCAGCTTTGCGTGTTTACCCCGTACAGCTGCACGCGCCGGTCGCCGACCCTCAGGTTCACCAGGTAGCCCGACGGGTCCGGCACCTCGCAGGAAAGGACCTCGACATCGCCGAAGTCGGGGCAGAACGCGCGGACGAGCGGAAGGTCGTGGATGGCCAAGCCCATGATCCCACCCCGGATCATCCCGGCTGCAACGTCCGGGTTGCGCCGGTCCTGTTTGGGCCATACAGGACGGGTTATGACCTCCGTGGCGAAATCCTCGAACCGTGGGTTGGGCGGCAGCACGATCGAATAGCGGATTGTGTGTGCGGTCTGGACGAGGTTCCCCCAGTTCGCGCGGGCGGCAAGCCAGCCAGGATCAAAGGTGTGCATCGCGCCGACAATGATCGGCACACCCGTTTCCCTCGAGACTGCGGCTATTTCCTCGGCCTCTGTCTGGCTCATGGCGAAAGGCTTTTCACATAGCACTGCCTTCTTGCCCGCCCGGCATGCGGCGATCACCTGCTCAGCATGGAACTGGTGAGGGCTGCAGATCACGACGATCTGCACATTCTCGTCCGCCAGCAGGTCCGCCATACTGGTGGTCCACGAGGCGCCGACCCTGCTGGCCACGGACTCCGCGACCTCCGGTTCAACGTCCATAATCCGGGCGACATGGAAGAGGTCACGCAGACGCGCCAGAGTGGGCAGGTGTATGGCCTGGGTGACGGGTCCGGCACCAAGGATCCCCACACCTAAGGTTGAAGTAGTCAATTCTTGTCTCCTAGTTCGCGGCGCCTCGACCGATTTTGACATCCAACACAGCCGCAGCCGGCCCGTAGACGTGTGTTTGCACTGATGGTTCGAGGGTTGCCGTTGATGCGGGCGAGCAGAGTGTTCTACCGTTCCGCTGGGTTGATCAAAGGCGGTAGGTGTCTTAGCTAAGTGTGCTTCCCGCCGAAACAGCTTTAGCTCCGCCGGGTTGCGGCGAAGTCCGGATCTGTGATTCGGACAACAATCTAAAAGGTATACCGACATTTACCTTTCGTGCAATACTTTGGAAAGAAGATTTTTCGGGGAAGGTAGACTCCAAGCCATGACAGCGTCGCGCAGCCCGCGTGGGCCTTACAAAAAGGGGATCGAGCGCCGTCTGGAGGTCGTATCTGTTGCCGTGGATGTGTTCGGTGAGCACGGTTTCAAGGGTGGGACCCTGCAGCGTGTGGCGGACCGCGTCGGACTAACACCCGGGGCAATCATGAAGCTCTTCGGCAGCAAGGAGGGGCTGCTGATTAGTGTCCTAGAGCATTGGGGGGTCATGACCTCGGAAGTGATGGGTGCTCGAAACCGCGGCTGCGAACTTTTGGACGCATTCAAAGAGCTGATGAAGTACCACACCGAGCACCGTGGCCTGCTGGAGCTTTATACAACGATGGCGGCCGAGGCTACCTCGACGGATCACCCGGCCCACGGGTTTATTACTGCCCGATACGCGAACACGTTGTCGAACATGCGTGGGCTCTTCGCTGATGCGATCGAGGACGGCGATTTCAGAGCGATGGACCAGGAGGAGATAGCCCATGAGGCAGAGTGGCTTCTGGCCACAATGGACGGGCTGGAAATCCAGTTCCTCCTCAACCCGGCTTTCGATCTGCAGGCATCCTTTGCTGCGTTCGTCGACCGGCTTGTCCGGCGCCTTGCCGGTGAGCGGATCGAAGCACGCCGGGTATGAACGAGATAAACGGGGCTGACGGCAGGGCTGCGGATGGCATCGCCCGGGCTCCCATGCTGGGAGCTGTTCTCGACGCCGTCTGCGGGGCGCTGGTCGTCTGGGACTTCGACGGGGTGATCGCTGATACAGAGCCATTGCATGCCGCCAGCTACTGGCACGTGCTGCAGACACGAGGATACCGGCCGTCGACCGGTTTCTTCGACGACCTGATCGGACGGACTGAGGCCGAAATCTGGAATATCTTGGCCCTGCAGGGTGCCCCCGTGGATACGGCGGCGACACGGGCGCTGATGGCTGAGCGCCAAAGCTGGTTCTTGGCCCGAGCACTTAAAGACCTGCGTCCAACCTGGGTCGCCCGCGCGCTGGTTCCGGCCGCCGCCCGGACTGCTCGTGGCCAGGTCATCGTATCCAATGGTGAACCGTCCACCCTCACGGTCCTGCTTCGGCACTGGGGCTTGGATCGGTTGCAGCTGCTGCCACGCCCCTCCGAGAGTCGAGACAAAGCCTCGGTGCTGGAACAGCTCTGCGCTGACCTGCCGGTGTTGTTGATCGAAGACAATCCCGGCTACCTGCGCCTGGGCCGTTCCCTGGGCGCGTTCACGGTGGCAGTGCGCCACGACTTCAACCGACACGCCGGGCTCGAGGCCGACGTGCTGCTCGATCTGCAGGATTTCCCGCACCTCGGTCAGGGTCAGCGCAAGGGCCGAGCGGCCGGGATATAGGGCGTCATGCCTTTTGAGCTCGACGATCAGGCGATGTGGAGGCTGGATTGAAGTCATAACAGTCGAGCAGAAAGCATGTGACTCCGGACATGCCATAAATGGTACCGATCCTCCGGGCCGGAGGTTCCGGTCCAGAAATTCCACGCACACATCCGTTAGGGAGATGCCGTGATACCCCGGTTGATCGAGCGGGGGGCCCATTTCGCAATTGCTTTCCCTAACAGGGAGCTACCCGTCTGCAGATTCCTGTCGGCGCCCCAACAACAACTATCGCGCGAAGCCCAGCTACAAGACTGTCGCTGCCGGACCTGAGGCTGAGGCTCACGGCTGCCGGTACCTGACGCCCCAGATGGCTTCCCAGACTTCGCCTGGTTCCAGCCACCGCAGTCCGTGACCGCTGTTGAACAGATCGGCAGGGGCCGTCATGGGTTCAACAGCGAGTGCGGTCACCGTGCCGTCGTCGGTGGCGAAGTCCTCGGTAGTAAAGGCTTGTATGTAGCCGCAAGAAGAATCCAAGAATAGCTGCACTTGTCTGCATTCCGGTGCCTCCAGATAGTGCAGGGAGCTCCCATCGAGTCCCCTGTGAACGTCACCTCAGGCGTCGTCTAGGTTCATGGAGCCCACCAGCTGGCCGCTGCGGAAATCGTTCTGCGTTCCGCCGACGTCGGTAGTAATTCCGGTTAGGTTCAGGTGTTCGTCCACCTCGATATGCGTGTCAGCGTTGATGTAGAGCGCGAGTTCTTCCGTCGGCACGTCGCCCAGGCGGAGGAAAGGATGTGCACCTACTGCGACCGGCGCGGGCCGGCGACCGGTATTTTCCAGGCGGTGCGTCACAAGCGTTCCGTCCTCAATGAGCTGATAGTGGACTGACGTCGCCCGTTCGAAAGGCTATCCCGGCTGTGGCGAGAGCCCGGCGGCGAGAGTGATGCCGGTCGTGCTCCGCCCACTCACGCGATATGGGGCGTGCGCCAGCAGGCCGTGCAAGGCGTTGCCGAGCTCGGGTTCCGTGATGTCGAGTTGCTGGGCGACGCCCCTGTAAGTCCATGCGCCTCCAGCAACCCTGTTCGGCCATGGGACCAGCACCCGCCCCACGCACCAGGGCGGTTGAGCTTCGACGGGTTAGTCCTGGATGACGGCCACGCCGTCGACCTCGAGTTCCCGCAAGTGGCGGCGACTTCCGTAACGACTATGCCAAATTCTCGCTGTGAGTTCGAAGTGTTCCCCGATGGGGGGCTGGAGGCATTTCCTGAGACCGGAGCATCTGGCCCAGCTGAAGCGGATTCTTGACGACCCGGAGGCTTCGGCCAACGACAGGTACGTGGCCCTTGACCTGCTCAAGAACGCGAATGTAGCCTCGAGCGGTGTCCTGCCCATGTGCCAGGACACCGGGACGGCTATCGTCTTGGCAAAGCGGGGACACCGCCTGGTGACGGACGGCGACGACGAACGGCACCTCTCCGAGGGTATTCACGACGTCTACCGGGACCTCAACCTGCGGTACTCGCAGCTTTCAGCGGTGACCATGTGGTATGGAAGTGAACACCGCCCGAAGCTGTTGAGCTTGCGGTTCACGTTCCTGCCGCCCAACGTTGATATGTCGAGAGTGTCTGGCAAGACTTGCCGAGACAGGATCAGGTAGTTGTGAACTGAGGGGTTGCCTCGCCTGTGAGCAGGCCGCTGGGCAACCTGCGGTCCATGAGGACCATCAGGAGGTGATGGGCGGCACCACGGAGCGGTTCGCCGTCTCCGAAGGCCCAGTCGAGGTCGTCGGCCTCAAGACGGATGCCGGTCAGGTCAAGGCGGAAATGTTTCTGGCTCAGCGGGCTGGTTGCGTGGTCGAGGACCGTGAGGAGGTTGGCCTCGCTGACCGGGTGTTTGATTCCGAGCGGGATTGTGATGTCCAGGCCGTGGACGATGTCGTGGGTGAGGGCTCCTTGTAGGCCGCCGCCGGGTGGTTTCCATCGGGTGTCCTCATTCGTACGCCAGTGGTGAAGCAGGGCGTTGATGGGTTCCTGTGCGTCGTGGCGCGCGACTCGGTTTGCCATGTGGGTGAAGTTGCCACGGGAACGGAGCATCTCGCCGATGAACCGCGGGGTCGAGAGGCGCAGGGGCATTGTCATGTGCGCTACGACTTCGCGGACCCGCCATCCCTTGCATAGCGAGGGGGCGTTCCAGTCCTGTTGGGGGAGTTCTTCCAGGACATGGCTAAATTGCCGACGTTCGGCGGCAATGTTTGCCATGAGTTCATTTCCGGTGCTCATCGGTTAGCTCCGGCTTGCTGGGCCAGGTAAGTGTCGAAGCGGTCCAAGGAGGTGAGGAATCCGGCTTGTGCGGCGGGGTCCATCATTGGCGCCGGGACGTTGGTTTGTTCTATGTCGACTTGGGTTCGGTGGGTTCCGAGTTCGGTGAACGTGATGGTCACGGTCATCCCCGAGTGGTCTTCGATCCATGACAGTCGCTCTGGCGGGTTCACTTCAAGGTATCTTGCGCTGGTCGGGTAGCTGCTGCCGTCGCCGTCGTTGACCATGACGGTCGTGAAAACCCCGCCGACGCGGGCGTCTACGGTGATGGTGTCCAAGGGGGTGGTGACGCCGATCGGACCCCAGAAGTGAGTCAGATGCTCGGGGTCGGTCATACAGTTGAAAACCAGTTGGCGTGGCGCTTCGAAGGTGCGGGTGAAACGCAGGGTGTTCTTATTCATGGGGATCTCCATTCGAGGGTTCTTGCAGGGTGCGCAGGTGCTGGTCGAGCTTGTCGAAGCGCTCCGACCAAAGACGCCGATTCTCCTCGATCCAGCCGGCAGCGACATCGAGGGCTTGTAACTCCAAGTGGCAGGGGCGGAATTGAGCTTGGCGGCCTCGGCTGATCAGGCCCGATCGCTCAAGCACCTTCAGGTGCTTCGATATGCCCGGCAAGCTCAGCTTGAACGGCTCCGCCAGTTCATTGACTGTTGCGTCACCGACGGCGAGCCGGGCCACGATGGCACGTCGCGTTGAATCGGAGAGCGCGCTGAACATCGCGTCGAGCCGCTCACCAACCGCCGCTGTCATAACTTCCTCCGGAATCTCTTCAT
>Ga0308169_10002836_pt1 | contig 17487 bp, 18 predicted proteins | sample PhyBR1_2_FD_202139 | JGI IMG/M metagenome (GOLD analysis project Ga0308169, IMG submission 202139) | Phyllosphere microbial communities from UC Gill Tract Community Farm, Albany, California, United States - DLSLSB.R1 | ecosystem: Host-associated > Plants > Phyllosphere > Unclassified | place... | reverse complement strand
CTCGCGGGTCACCTCCGGCGAGCGCGTCCCATCTATCAGAGCCCTCTCTCCAGGGCTGATGAACGCCACGGTCGGTATAATAGGCATGGGCGATATCGCATACGAGTTCGCCCTCCTCCTGCAGGCATTCAAATGCCGGATTCTCATCCACTCGCCCACGTCTCCGCCCACGCGGTGGACTCGACCCGATAGCCGATACCTCCAGACGATAGTGCATGAACGGGTCGATTCGCTAGACGACTTTCTGACACAGGTCGATCTGGTCTCGATACATTGCCCGCTTACGCCCTCGACAAGGGGTCTGATCGGCGAGGAACAGCTGGAGAAGATGAAGCCCACGGCGGTGATCGTCAACACGGCGCGTGGTGGCATTATCGATGAGAAGGCTTTGGCTTCCGCCTTGAAAGAGGGAAAGCTGGCTGGAGCGGGGCTGGACGTCTTCGAGGTGGAGCCGGCTTATGGGGAGAGCTTGGGAGAGTTGGGCAAGATGAGCAATGTCATCTGCCTGCCGCATCTGTGAGTTGGATTCCCCTCCTTCGCTCGTGCGTGCGTGCCAAGATGGATATGCGGCTCTTGTTCTCGAGGAGACTCTGAGCTGACGCTGCAGGGGCGGTTGCACAGAACAGGTTCAGCTCGATTCCGCGAAAGTCGCCATAGACATCCTGGCAGATTACCTCGACGGCAAGGGAGCTCGCAATCGCGTCGTATAACAGTGTATGTGTGATGCGCTTTGCCACGCGAACTGCGCGTCTCGTCCACGTCCGCTGCGTGATCCCATGATATATGCATATGACAGCTGGCGATGCGAGATGGTAATGTCGACCGCCCTACGACAGCGAGACCGTCGCTCCGAGGGCCTCGAGCGTCGCCTTGAGCTTCTCGGCGTCCTCTTTCGGCACGTTGTCCTTCAGCACCTGCGGTGTGGACTCGACGAACTTCTTCGCCTGCAGGTTAGTGAGGGCCCGGGGGAGGGGTGATGATTCGAGTTGGTAGCGCCGGGGATCCCAAAGTAGCTAGCTCCCTGTCACCCGAGCGAGGGTAAACCCCATCAAGTCCACCTTCCCACCTCTGCCAGATATGCCCGTGCCCACAGCAGGCCCCTTCCGAGCCGGAGCACCTCCACAATGTCCGCCTGCATCCCCCAAGCCGCGTTCCGCGCCCCCATGGCAGATCCCCTCTGGTAACGCCGCCACCCTCCGCCTCCGCAACAGCAGGAGCCAAGCCATCCGAGCCAACAGACCACGCAAACTCACCTCGACCAAGTTCATATTTGGCATCATCGCCTTGACCTCCCTGATGACCTTTGCCTTCTGCGCCGCGTCAATCTTCTCCAGCTTCACCGTGAAGATCGTCTTCTCCTTGGGCTTCTCCTCTGCTGGTGCCTCCGCGGCGGCCGGCGCAGCGGCGACGGCGGGGCCTGCTGCCGGCATGGCGATTTCAGTGATGTTCAGCCGGGTCTGCGGTATTAGTTCTGAACGAAGGGAGAATATCCCGTCGATGCTGGGTCTGAGTCCATCTTGCGGCCCACTCCACGAGTCTGTATGCTGCGTACAGGTCGTCGCTGCCGCCCGCACGGCCAGGACGAGACCGGGACGTCTCGTAATGTCGCACGACACTCGATGATGACCCTCCGCGTCCAGCCGGATGGACTGGTGTCCTCAACTCCTCCTGGATCTGCGAATCCATTTCCCCAGCGGACGTGCGTTCTCCTTTCCGTGTCCAAGGTCCCTCTTCCCGGCCCTCGCCAAAGCACCGCCCAGCCGTCCTTGTCCCTGTCGGTGCCCATCCGTTCGACTCAAACCCGTCCTCCTCTGCCCTCCCCGACCCCATTCGTCCATGCACAACGGTTGATTTCCCCGCTTGACCCCACTCCAGATCCATCGCAAACCCACCTTGAGCGCAGTGACCAGCTCCGACACCTCCAAAAGCGTCAACGTCGCGATGGAATCCACAATCGGCGCAATCTTGGGCGACGTGACGCTCGGGCCGGGTTGGTCCGCCGGCGCGGGCGTCGACAGCCGGCTGGGGGAGGACGAGAATGCGCGGGCGATCGAACGGCTTTGGCGTATTGACCTGGCGTCAGGCCCATCGTCCGTGCTATCACGGTTGTATGAGATGAGATGGGTCGGGGCAAGACTCACCGCGAGGCGGAGCGCTCGGCCGTTCGGAGGAGGGAAGTGCAGGGTCGCTGGGGTCAGCGGTGGGCAGGCTCTCAGATGTCGGATAGACGCACGCTCATGGTGCTGTGAGGGATAGAGAGGTGTATAGAGAAGCGGCTGGATGATACTGATGCACGATGCGACTGTAGCAGCAACAGCAATAGATCAGAGGAGGGCGTTGAAAACCGAAATCTCGACGCCACACAGCAGCAAATTCCGTGTATCGCCGTCGGAAGCGCGCGCTCGAGGACTGCTCGCCACCCCACCCTCACAGCACTCTTCTCTGGCATAGTCGGGCAGCATGCATCGCCAGCATCATCTCACGACCGTTGATGGAGCCATGCCGCCGGAGTAGTGTCCCTGCTAGTCCGAGGCGTCAATGAAATATGCCGCAGCATTCATGTATATACAATCAATTCCTGAATAACCAAGATTGTATAAGTGTGGCTACCGCCCGCTCGCGCCGCCCAGTCTCGTCTGTGCCGTCTGTGCCGTTTGTTGACCCGAAACACCCCTTCCCCTCGTTTTTTCCAAGGTCTCTCATGCAGACCCGTCGCCCTAAGCCCACCTGGTGATGTTTGGGACCCACTTCATCAACACCTCGACGCACTTTTTCGTCTCGTCCGTACAATACATCCGCTCACTCGGCGACTCAACCGTCCAAGCCCTCTGCGAGCGCACCACCACCGCCTGCTATCAGCTCACTTCTTTCCTCGCTAACAACGGCCGTGACCGCGCCGTTCCGCCGCTCACCTGCTGAGCAGCAAAGTTCCTCTGGTCCCGCTCGAACATCGCCGGATCCCCGTCCAGCCCCTCAATCATCCTCATCAGATCCTCATTCAAGCACCTGAGACATCCCAGCGCATGCACCACAGACGCCTCCCGCCTTTTGCGCACGCTCTCAGACATGTCCGACCCAGGCGCAGGGATCAGCGACGCGCGGATCCGGTCAGCCATATTGGTGATGATCGTGCGCGTTTGCATCAGCACCGTCATCGCCTGCGTGTAGTTTTTCCGGCTCGCAATGAGCAGCGCGCGCGTGATCATCTCCGACATGAGGATCTCCATACGCCGCCGCACGACGCTCGGGTCGGGGTGGTGCTCCTTGATCATCGCGTTGAGGGGCTGAATCGCCACGGTGAGGACGATGGGCGTGACGAGTTTCATGACGGACCGGCCCACCGCGGGGTCGTGGAACGAGCAGTTGAGGTCGAACACGCCTTCGTCCGAGATCGAGTTGTGGCACATCATCACTTCGGCCAGGGCGGAAGCGTTGGTGGAGTATCGGTCGTGGCCGAAAGAGCTGCTGCCGGGCAGGTAACCCCCGTCAGAGGTTGGGGATCGCCGATGCGAGCCGTCAGAGCCAGTCGACCCGGACAACCGGTTGGGCGCGTCCGACGAAGGCGGACCGGAGGGCGGATCGGCCAGATCAAGCTCGACCAGCACCTCCCTCGTCTCGCCGAAGCGCAACTCCCGTAGCTCCACTTCGACCACCTTGCCCTCCTGCTGCACGACCGAATTGCTTGCCCCGGCAACCCGCAGAACCTTGTACGAGTGCGGCACGGCGTCGAGGAACAGGCGCATGTTGGTGATTGCGACGCTCATGAGCCCGCCGAGAATACCCGCCACGACCTTGCGGAGGCTGTACCACTCGGGGCCGATGAACGTGTACGTCCCGTGTGTGTGGTTCGAGATCATCCAGAGCGGGGATGGGTCGTGGTCCCGCCCGTAGCCGACAGTATGGACGGGCACGTTGGCCGTGTCGAGCCGCGCCGTCACCAAGTCCATTTGCGCCCGCTTGATATTCTCAGGGTTATCGCTGATTGCCACGATTGAGCCGAGCGGGTTCTTGCGCGTCCCGCGACTGAGCATGACATCCAGCGCAGAGTTCATCGCGCTGACGACGTCTCCCCGATCCTCGGGGCTGATCTCCACCTCGTTCTCGTCATCATCGAGGCGGCCCAGGCCCATCGTGTCGATGAAGTTCTCCAGGCGCGCCCGCGAAGTCCCCTTGGTCGGGTTGAGCAGGGGCGTCTTGCGCACGACTGGCGGAGTGGTCGCTTGAGCCGAGACAAACGAGACACGATCGCGTGGTCCAAGCGTGGCGAGGACGAACATCAGGCTCTGTCGCATGACCTTGAGCCGCAGGTCGAGCTTTTCCGGCGCCGCCTTGGACGCCTTGTAGTCGCGCATCGACAAGACAACGACGAGGTCCAGGGGTGTATGCATCGGTCCGAGCGGTCTGTCGAACGCGAGGTCGCCCAGTCCCGAGCGGACCGATGAGCCCGAAGGCGACATCATGCTCGAGAAGCCGGCGGTCGACGGCGTGGCGGTGAGCATCCAGTTGCCCGATTGGTTCGCCGAGTCGGGCTTCCGCGCCGCATCGACCGCCTCAAGGTCCTGCCCAAACATCTTGCCTAGCTTGGCCGTCTTCGGCTGGGGCGCAATGCCGCCCATTGCGGCGGCCTTGCTTTGAACAATGTCGTTCAGCGTGTTGCGCCATTTCGAGTGCTGCTTCGGCTCCTTGAAAACCAGGACGAACGAGTCCATCCTCGGGTCGATCATCATGATCGTCAAACTCATGTCGCCGGGGCTGCTCGTGTCGACAATCTGCTTGACGTGTCGGAGGTAGATTCTCCCCTTCAGCTTGAGCGCGGGTGGGCTCGTGAGCTTCGAGTCGGGCACGATAGTGTTGCCCGATGACGATGAGGCGGATTCCGACTTGCTCGACTTCCACCGAGACATCGACGACATGATGCCAGACTTTTTCTCCTGAGTCACGCAGATGAGGGCCTCCTCGTACAAGTACACGTTGAAGTCGCGCATCATGGTGTTTTTGCGCACAGCCAAGATGTCCCAGAGCATGAGCGGGCCGACCGCGTCGAGGCCGGACGAACTGTAGTCGACCATCCGCCTCTCTAGATCGAGCATGACGGTTGTGACAGATATGGGGTCGCGAGGACTCTTGCTGCGATGGGCGAATTCGTCGGAGAGAGGCGAAGGCGGCAGCTGGGGCAAGAAGCCGCTCGACGACAACGTCGTCATGGTCCGGCCCGCCGGCTTGTACTTGCCCCTGTCACCGGCTGGCGGGACGATGACGCTGATCATGGCAGTCATGTAGGAGCCCTTGTTCGGCTGCCTCACCTTTGAAATGGAGGCGAACTCGGTGCGGACGGTGATGATAGGGACGGTGACTTCGGTGCGGCCGTTGTTGGCCTCGGCAATTGACATCGAGAGGTCCTTCGGTTGGACGCCGCCGTTACCGAGACCGACGATATCGATAGGGTCGTTCTCGCTCTGCTGGCCCGGTCGCTTACTCGACGTGATGGACGCCGATGAGGCCTGCGGGCGGGCGTAAATGTCCAACGGGTCGTCGTCGCCCGTCTCGCCGGTGAGCATCGCTAGCTCTGGGACGTCAGCTGTCGACCTGTCAAAGGAAGGTTGCTCGGGCAAAGGGGCAAAGCCGTGAAGCGGGTGGAGAGGGATGGATCGAGCGTGATCAACGCACTGTTTGACTTCTTGCCTTTCCTGCGAGCCCCTCCGTCAACCACCTTCATGGGCTGTCGGCAGATGCCGCACATGCCGTAGGACCTATTCGAGTTGGGCCGAGGGTTGTCGCCATAGCAGAGAACAAAGCAGTCCTGCTCGTCAGATCCCTGTAAATCGTGCGATCGCGGCAACTCACGTAGTGCACCTCGTGCCCGCACTCGGCGACGACCAGCGGCTTCTCTCCTCGCACTCTAAACTCGGATGAAAGACTGACGTTGCACACGGGGCAGACATCATCGTCGACCATGTCCGGCTCGGCAATGACCACCTCGGGCAAGACGCAGCTGGGACCGTCGACGGGCGATGTGTAAGCTAGCATGTTCGGCATCGATTGGGACGATGCCAGGCCGCTTCCACTGCCCTCTTCCCGGAACGAGCGCATCGGCGGCGAAGCAGTCCGGGCCATGGTCGCAAAGGGATGCGGAGACTTGGTCGTGCGGTGTGATCGGCTCGAGAGGTCCGATGTGATGGTCCCTGATCGCGAGATACGTTTGGCAACGGCGTGGGGGAATGTCGAATGTGAGGTGTGCGAGCGGGAGTCGGAGTGACCGACAAAGTTGGAGTCAGAAGTCGAAGTGGAAAGCTGCTGCTGGTGGTGGTGGTGGTGTGTGTGGTGAACGTGCTCGCGAAACTCGGGCACACGTGAGTCCAGATCCTTTAGTCCCCCGGCCTTTGACGGTGATGGCTGCCTTTGCCCGGGCTGATGAAAGGGCCCGGGCTCGCTGATGACCTTCGTTTCGGCGGTCGAGTCACCCTTGACGGACCGCCCTAGCGCATCGAATTCGCCGTCCTCTTCGAAGACGGTCGCGATGTCTGGCTTTTCACCCAGACCCCAGTGCGGCGTTCCGTGTCGAACGGAGGCGGAGTCGGACGATGCGATGGACGAAGCAGACGAGCCGGAGAAGGCGGTGTACTTGGAATAACGACGGGAGAGCTGGGTGAGTGTGGTAGGTGGGGAGGAGTAGGTCGAAGGGTCAGGGTGATTGGTGCTTGAAACGTAGGAGGTCCGGGTCGAGTGCGGGACCGATGGCGCCGGCTTGTGATGGAGCGGATGAGCGTTGGGAGGGCTCGGGTAGGTGGCTATGCAGTAAGCGAGTGAACAGGTACGGCGGCTTTCTCGGCAATCAATGGATGACAGGGAAGTAGGGGAGCAAGTGATTGAGGGGTGGAGGGGTGGCCATGAAGTGATGGTGCGGGATGAACAATAGAGGGAATAGGGTTTGATGAAACGCCACATACCAGAATCCCTACTCCAAACGACGCTCATTGTTACCCCTCCGGCGACTGCTTCGGCACGAGTCAATGGCGTGCGTTGAGTCGTGTACGTGTGCAACTGATCGCCGATTGTCGTGACAGTAGTGCAGGATGATGACGAGGGCGATATCGGACTGGTCGCTGTTGTTGTTGTCGCTACCGTTGTCACAGTGGGGCGAGGATCATCAGCGTCGTCTCCCCCCGCTAAAGGACCCAGGCGAGGCAGCAGAGTCTTGTCGCCGGGCACGGGAGAACAGTCCCTCCTTTCTGGCTCCCTTTGGTTCACAGAATCTGGCGTGGTCAATAAGAGCGAGTCGGCGCGTAGGGATAGATTGGGGGATGGTGTGAGTGACGGGCTGGGAGGGCAGTAGGCGTTGGTGCGCGTCGAACAGGTCGTGACGTCCTTGGCAGTGGCGTCGGCGGTGTGGGGCGGCGGCAAGGGAGGCAAGGGATCGATTTGCGGGTCAAGAGCGGGTATGGTAGGAGAGCAATCGAGCGCCGTCGACGAGCGACGGGAGGCCGACGACGGTGTCGCAATCAAGGCCGAGATCGAGGGGTCTGACTCTGGCGTGAAATCCGATCCGACCACAACTTTCCCTTGCCGATCCCGCTCGATCCCCATCGCCTCGGCGACCGGTAGGTCCGGGAACGTCGCATCAAAAGCACTAGCGTCGGACCACACTTTGTCCATCTCCCCAACGTTTTCTGACCCAGGCCCCATCAAGGCGCCCATCATGTCGCCAAACCCCGTGACGGAGACGATTCTGCCGGGTGGAGGTGCAGGAAAATTGAGTGCGCGGATGTGATCGTCGAGGTGGGGCGGGAGGCTCGACGATGGGGGGGCCATCAACGATGATGACGACGACCCGCTTTGACCCGCAATTGAGCCTGGACCTCGCATGATCAGGAACTCGTCTGTGTTGTCGTCTGTGCAATCACTCGGACCATCCACAAAGTCGCCCCGGGTCCCGCCGTGATGGACGCGTTGATGATGTTGTCGATGTCGATGCTGACTGTCCCTGAACTCGGATGCCCGAGGGACTGTGATACGCAAGTATCCCGCGCGCTCTCGACCCGACAATGTCCGTCCGACACCTCCGCCCGATGCATCTTTTGTATCCCCCGCGCCCGTCGCAGTTAGGGCAGACAGCCGCTGGCGGAGGCCGAGGCTGAACGAAGATGAGCGACGATGTTGATGAGCCCGCGGCGTCGCTCCAGCGATGACTGCGCTAGTGGCCTCGGCAGAGATAGATGTCAACCTCGATGCGGTCGCGTCGGGACCTGAAACAGATGATGTTGGCGAGTTGATCCCGGTCGTGCTTGTCGAGGATCCGAGCGACAAAGTGCGTTTCACTCCGGACCAGCTGATGTTTCTAGATCGACGCGTGGGTCCGGTATTGCTGGGGTTTGAACTGGCGAGGGGGACCATGGTCGGCGGATGGGGACAAGGGCGTCGGACGATATCGACGTCGCAGGGTCCTCCTTGGGTGTGTAGGCGGTGCGAATCGGTCATCGGGCGTGGTTCGGGGACGGAACGACGCCGCAAGACGTGCCTCTTGCTGTGAGGCTCTAACGTGGGCGAGGCGACGGGGACGAAGCGGTCGGCTTCGGAGGTTGACCGGTAACCGACAGACGATGGGGGCGCTCGCCAGCAGACGAGCTCGTTCTCGTCGGATGAAGGCGGAGTGGAAGGCAGAGGGGTTAGAGAAGGGTCGAGGAGTGTTGGTCTGTGCGATGGCGAGGGCTTTTGTGTCGACGGCCCCGAAGAGAGCGGTCTGGGAGGTAAAATACAAATGTCGCCCACGACAATATGATTGTCACAGTCTCGCACACATTGTCCATCCTCGCCGACGCCTGAAGGCCTTATTGCCAAGCTGAGACAATGATCAGCAAGCAGCACATGAAACACGGGCGCATGTTCCCAAGGCTCACCAGGGTTCCTCGGCGTCCTCCCACCCGTCTACTCCTTCATCCAACTCAAATGAAATCTCGATTCCCGCATTGGGCGCCTCATGGCGCATGACAATGTCAGGCGACGCAGCAGAGGACATAGATGGCGAGCAGGGTAAGCTGGTTTCCCCACTTCCACAGCGCCATGATGCAGGTGGTCCTAACAAGTCTGCGTCCACCACCCTCGAGGTCATCCTGGTCCTGCTGTGAGTCGAGGACAATGCTGACGCGACGAAAGATGAAACGCAGAGGTACGGCGACGCGTGCTGCTTCGGTATATACGGTGCTGCATGCTGGGCTGCCTGGGCATAGCTGCTGGAGGTCAAAGTCTGGTGGATGCTTGGGCAAAGTGCGAGTCGGTCAGAGGACAATAGAGATTATTGTTGTTGTTCAGGGACCGGGTACGCCGGAGGTCGTGGCGCCCGGAATCCGAACGAGGCAATTCACCCGGCAGCATAGGATGTAGCTCTGCGTCTTTTCCGTCCTGCGCTGCCCGCATGCAAGGCATTACATCTTGGCCGACGGTGCACGGTTTACGGCTCGCAACCCCGCGGGTCGACGCTTCATCCATAGATCCAAGTCCAAGGCAAGCCGCAAACGACCTGCGGCTCCGAATTCCAACCCCGCAACGCGCTGGACATGTCGTCCACTTCGCAATAGCGAGATGGATGCCAGCCTTCGATCAGACATGGACAGCTGCCCCAGCAGAAGTCCAAGCAAGGCCGACGAGGAGATCCTCAAGGCCTATCAAGGCTGTCCGATGTCTGAGCTGCAACCACTGACCGACTGGGAGCCAACGACTCGAGGCCGGCGGACGGGGCTACTCAAGCCCCCCTTGGAGCCCTCCACGAGTCCATCACAACGATGTTCCGGGAGGTCGGGGGTATCGGGGGGTGAAGGATGGTCGTACGCGGGTCTGTTGCGGCCAGTCTACTGACACGTAGACATCGGCAGGTAAGGATTTCGGGCGAATGAGTCAGTATACTCTTGAAGCCAAGTAGCGGAGAAGGAATCGGAAGTCAGAGGAGATACTGCACTCACGGTCGAGGTTTACTCTTCTAGACCTATGCCATCCGGCGTCATTTGCAAGCTGGAGCCGGAGGAGAGACCACACAAAGCCCAAAAGCAGGATGGTGAACAGGACCTCACGAGCTCTGCGCTTGACCAAGTGCGGGGTGTCCCGACCCCTCCACATTTCCCAGGTATCTCCTTCCGACACCTCTCTCCTCCGTTACTGCAGGCCAAACCATGCCGGGGTCAACTGGGCAGACAGAGAGCTGCTCTCTGATCTAGCGCGACGTCTCGCCGAGCTCAAAGAGTGGCACGACCCTGTCTGTGCTCCACCCGTCATCCGAGCATCTCCATGACGACAGCCAGACCCGAAGCTAACCCCCGCGTCCGACCAGAGCGCAGCCGGACCAATATCCGAGACAATACTCGCCCTGCGTGGTGCGGTGATTCCGTGGGCGAAGCGTGCCGACGCCCACAATGCGCTGTTGCACTATCGCGCTGCTTTTGGCCGTTTCCAAATCAGACTGAAACAGCCAAGTACCGCCAGCCACACATTAGCGGGCATCTTCACTATGCTGACGTCTCTCTCCGCGTCGTGCAGGTATAGGGCAGACACATATTGGGCTGAGATTGCAATTGACCGCTGGACACCCTCCCCTTCCCCCTTCCATCGCGTCCGTTTCTCGATCCCAGTGGGGACCTGAAACTCTCCGCTCATTACCGTCGTCCGCTGTCCCTTCCGTCACAGCGTGCTCCTGATCTGAAGTCGCAGCATCGGCGGTCTTCCCAGCTGGTCCTGGACAAACAGCGACGTCCGAGATCAAACCCCTCTCCCCGACGTACGTGTCCGCCGTAGTCCGAGCTGCGTGACAAAGCAGCGCGATACCGCACCCACGCTCCCTTAGCTGTCCCCCCAACAACACGACATCCACAACAATCATTCGCACCCGGTTCACGCAGCCCCACAACATCCCGGTCGCTGGTCGATTACAGCACCCAACTCTACCTCTACCCCGCATACCCGCCGACTTGCCCACCATGTCGCTCTCGGTCGGGTACCGCCCCAGCGCGGGGGCGACTTACCTCCTGCCCAGCACCACGCCGTCCACACCCGGTCTCACACCCAACGCTTCGTCCATGTCCTCCTCCTGCTCCCTGTCTTCCGGTCCATCGTTGTCATCATGCCCATCCGCTCGGGCCGAGTCGCCTGGCGACGGGCCCAAAGTCCGCGCGGTCGTGGGGCGGACATCTTCGCGACCGAGCCTGCGGCACATGTCGTCCTGGCGGTCTTTCGCCTCGCATGTGTCCCGCCGAAGCCGGACCAGCATGGACATGGACATGGACATCGAGATGGAGTCGGGCGAGTCCACTCAAGGGGCGTACGACGACGCGGACGAGGCCAACACACCCGGTATACCCTCAAAGATCTCGTACGTCCCCACTCACACGCATGGTCATACCCGAGACGCATCTCGGGGACGAGGCCGGAGCGTGGCGGGCGGTCTGGCCGGCGTCGACAGGCGCAGTACACGGAAAGGGGGTTCATCCGGGTTCGCCAAAGCGCTCAAGAAGCTCAGTCTAGGCAAGCTCGGCAGCCATGTGGAGCGCGCCCGGGGAGGCAGAGGTAGCGGCGCGATGGACATGAGCCGCGACAGCAGCGCCAGTACTAGCACGAGCAACGAGGCCGACACAGAGGGCCCACGCATTGATACCCCGTTCTCGGCCCCTGTACCGCACTCGATCATACCGCGAACAAGCGACCTCTCCCCTATACCCGTCTCGCCCGAGTCTGAGACGCTCTCGCCCAACTTGGACGAGTACTTCACTCCGCCTACAATCCCCACCTCGCTTTTGCATGCCCACGCCGCGCTCCCTGCGCATCCGAGCTTCCCCACCTTCCCGCGGTATACCCCCTGTTATACCAGCCGCAAAAACTGGATGGGGGGCATCACCCCGCTGGGCAACGTGGCGCCCACGCCTGCCCCGACACCTGAACGCGAACGTCTGGAGGACTCGCTGGACGATACCTCTTTCCCTTTCGCGCCGGATATCTTCTCTCCGCGGGTACACCGTGCTCCCGTCCTCCGCGGTATTCTCGACTCTCTACCCGTTTCGCCCCTAGAGCTGCCCCGAGCGCAGAGCGCGTTCGTCCCTTCTTTGACGAAAGATCAATTCCCCACCCCCCTCTTGCCACGCCACGCCGCTCCGTCGCCCATCGCGCAGGTCGAGGACAGCGCAACGATGCCCAGCCTTGGTCAAGTGGTTTCAGCATGCGGGTCTTCGCCCGTACGCCCCGGCTCCTCGATGTTCCGCTTACCCCGCGCCTCTGTCCCCGCCTCGAATACCTCACCCTCGATATTCCCTGCCTCGACCTGGAATTCGATCGTTAGTTTCGCGTCCAATTTCAGCCTGAACTCCAACGCCAGCCTCCAGTTCACGCGTCGTCACTCGGCTATCATCCGACCGCCGATTCTTCCGTCGCCGACTCCTCCTAGTCTGATCACATCACCCCGGAGTCTCGGAACCCCGCTCATCCCACCTGGCCCCATCTCCCCGTCCCGACTGGAGACGCTCGTGGGTGCACCGCCCGCTGCTTGTACGCCAGGAGAGGCCATACCGGACATCCTCCCTTCGACTCGTATTCGGCGCGTAAGCGCAGCCGTCCGAGTCGGCGCGGTATCCCCGCCAGCGACTGGACTGGGTTTCGGCGCTCTCACGGGCGCAGGGAGTGGGTTGCGCCATGTTATCGACGACAAAGAAATCGATGATGACGGAGAAGAAGGGGGAAAGAAGCGCCTGCCCACGCCGGGGACGTTTGGGCTAGAGGGCGAAGCGGAGAAACGGTTGGTCCAGGAGGGGGACAACCCGTACTTTGCCTGACCCGAGGTGAAGTTGATGGGGGCCCGTCGATCCTACTGTATAGTTAGTAGATTAGCTAGTCTTGCCCTCGACGGGACTGTCAAATGCATTCATTATGCCATTGGTGGATCCGGCACGAGCAGGACTCGTCGTTGACGCGGAGCGGACGGTATACCTGCATGTCCGTTACAACATAGTCTTTCGTCACTCGGTGTCGTCATGTAGCAGTCGAGTGCCCTCCCCTAACGCCGCATCAATTGGCTGACCAAAGTCGTTGACGCCCAACCGTTTTTGCCGTCGCTTCCACGCAATACAAATGACCTTCCGTCAGCTATCACCAAAGACGAGATGATCTCAGCTGACCAGTAGAGCCCCCTGCATCGCGCCAGTCACAGCATACGCAAGCCACGATGTCCAGTCCGTCCCCGGACGCAGGACCAGGCTGACGACAAACAGGACACTTCCTGGGACTTGTATAGCCATTGTGCCGAGACTGAGAGCGCCAACGAGGCCGGCCCTGTACGTCTTATATATCTGGGGCGCGTACTGGAGAACGGCGAGGATGGTCGCTGAGACGCCGAGGAAGGTTGCGAGGTAGGACAAGAAAGGGTGAGGAGGGACGGTGGGAGCGAGGACCAAGAGGAGGCCGAGGGAGAGAAGGAGGAGCAGACCACTGAACTGAGCGGGACACTTGATGAGGCGATGCAGAATACACACAGATGGAGGGCGACGACAACAGCTAGTGTCACCGCCAAGCGCCATTCGGCGGTCGTGGTGACCTTCGGTTTGGCATTGCTTGCCGAATCGGCTGGCGCGTCTTGTACTGCTCCATATGCCGTATCCGAGTCGAGGGGGAGGGTGCGCTGGTACTTGAGATGCCTTGGGAAGTATATCAGATATAGTACCAGGCTACACATGAGCTCTCCACGACACTCGGCACGTGGCTCACATGATGGTGAAAAGCAACCACTGCAGCGTGACTTGGTAGAAACCGAGCAAGGACTCGAAACATCGACCAGCAATCTGTTCGTCAGCTTGGAGATGATTGATGCGAAACGAAACTGACAATGATGCGACAGCACCGGAACAATGGCCATTGCACGATAAGAAGGTTAAGCATACCCGAGGCGGAGGATGTCGCGCCGAGGAGGAGATACCACTCAAGGTCAGCTCAAGCCGATGCAGTGAACTGCATAGCTCACAGGCGAGAACCCTTCTGATGTACGAGTTGATATTATGCGTATGTGCTGCGGCGTGAGCTGTGGCCGCCTCGAGGTCCGAAGCCGCTCACCTGAGGCAGATAGCTAATGATGAGCCCGGTGCACAGACATAGCGAAAGCGTGAGCGTCCACGGGTCATGCGCCTTCCGTGAGCTGTATACGGGCATCTAAAGATCTTTCTATCTCACTGCTGGGCACTCTGAAGGTTGAGGAGGCGGTCTCATTGCAAACGTGATAGTCAACGTGACAGTCAAGCATAGCGATGAGCCCCGGTCGGTAACGCATCAACAGGTGGGCGGACCGGCAACCTCCACTCACCGGTGCGATGCCGGGGGGGTGGGTGGCGAATCTGAAACGCCCTTGGGACAGTGCCACACTCTCTCCATGCCCACTGTAATCCCGGCAAACCCCGCTGGTTCGAAATTGATTCCACCCTGCCCAGATGGTCGCGCGGGGCGCTGGCCTGGCAAAAGTTGTTCAACCATCCTTCGACGTCGCTTCATCCACCCACATTCGACAAAATGGTAAGTCAACCGGCACCTCCTCGCCCATGCTCTAGCTCACGCGCAGGCCCCCAAGAAAGTTCGAGCCCCCCAGGAGCAAGCTGTTTCCCTCGGCCCCCAGGTCGCCGAGGGTGAGAACGTCTTCGGCGTTGCTCACATCTTCGCTTCGTGCGTGCGGCCTCTGCCTCTGCGTATACTCGACTGACGTGCAGGTTCAACGACACCTTCGTCCACGTCACCGATCTCTCGGGCAAGGAGACCATCTCCCGAGTCACCGGTGGAATGAAGGTTAAGGCCGACCGAGACGAGTCGTCGCCGTACGCCGCCATGTTGGCCGCCCAGGACGTCGCTGCCAAGTGCAAGGAGGTCGGCATCACCGCCCTCCACGTCAAGCTGAGGGCCACCGGTGGTACCGGCACCAAGCAGCCCGGTCCCGGTGGACAGGCCGCCCTCCGAGCGCTCGCTCGTGCCGGTATGCGAATCGGCCGAATCGAGGACGTCACCCCGACCCCGTCCGACTCGACCCGACGAAAGGGTGGTCGACGAGGTCGACGACTCTAGACGCTTTGTGTGCTTATCTCGCGCACATCGTCTTCTCGACATTCGCTGCAAAGCGGAATGGAGGGGTTGGATATCGATCGACAGCACGCGTTTTGGAGTCGTTCTCTGTACTGCTGTGGCCATAGTATTGCAGAGATGCCAGAATCCGTGGCCGTCCACTTTGTTGTTGATCTCGTTGTTCAGCGCGATAGTCGCTAAGCGAGAGGTGTTGCAGTTGCCATCCTCTCACAAATCACGGGGTCGGACGACTGGCCAGGCGCTCTCATCGTCGTGACATCATGTGCATGGGTTACAACTATGCTAAGTGATACGTAAATGGGCGTCAAGTCGGGACATGGGGCATCGTACATTCACCAGTTCGCAGGGTCGTCTGCAGGTGAGCTCAAAACTCTGTCCCTCACCGAGGTTCCGACTCACCATCATCGACCTTGGCGTCCTCCCTATAATCCGCCTTCTCGTCAAAGCCAACGCCATAATCATCATCCAGCGCCTCCAGACCATCCTCATCGCCCTTCTCGTCATCGCCCAGACCAAGCCTTGTGAGGGCACCATAGTTGAGACGCGACGAGAACTTTTTGGTGCTCGCAAACGTCTCGATGGCCTCTCGAGCCGAGTTGTACGGTCCCTTCTGGACCACCCGCTTCTTCTTCTGTTTCTGCCCGTCAGCCCGGGCTTTGACGTTCACGCGACATCCACGCACCTTCGGCTTGTTGGGGTCGATGTTGTGCGCCTTGTTGTATGCCGCGCGCTTGGCCTGTCTTTCTGCCCGTCAGCACTGCATCCCCTCACACCAAGCGGTAGACCCACCTCTATCCTCCTCCAGCCACCGCCCGTTATTGCTCAGCCACACCCGCGTGCGCATCCGTAATTCGTTCGGCTCGAGCTTGTAATACCCCTCAAGTTCCGCATCGTCCACGTCCGGGAACTCCGTCTCCGGCTTGCGCTTCGCGAACCGCTCTCGCTCCTTCCGCGCCTTTTCCACCAGTGCTAGCTCGCCGCAGATCTGCTTCGGATCTCGCCCCGCGATCCACTGCGAGACCCGCGCCCGCACCTCAGCGTCCGTAAGCTTGAACAGGTTGATCTCGTCCTTGAAGTAAGTCTCTCCGATGTACTTGTACATCTTGTCCTCGTCGTCCCAGTCGTCAAATTCGACCTTCTTCGGCGCGACGGGTGCTCCCAGCTGCCCTCCCTCCGCCGCCTCGTCATCTGCGTACTCTTCTTCGTCCTCGTCGTCCTCAAACTCAGACTCTTGTAGGTCCTCCGGGTTCTCGGCCGCGTCGAGCATCTTGAGCGATCGCTTGTACGCCCGGGATTCAATTTTGTTCTGCCGAGCGACTTCTTCCGGATTGTCGCGTGCGCGATTGAGGTCGTCGATAAAGTCTACGCGTTCCATCTCGGGTAGTCCTACGTCATCATCGTCGTCCTCGGCACCCTCGTCCGCCGCTTCGTACGCATCGAGGTCGTTTGCTGCAGCTTGCAGAGCGCCGATCATCTGCTCGTCGTCGTCGGTGGCGGCGGGAGGAGTGGGTACGCCGGTCTCGTCCAGCGCCTTCTCCTTGTCTGTCCGCCGCTTCTTCCTTACGGGTTGGGCATCTTCATTCTCCTCCCCACTCCCACCTTGCGCATCGTTCTCGTCGCCCTCGTCTTCTCCCTCATCGGCTCCCTCCACTCTCATCGCCACAGCCCGCGCTCGCGCCTCCGCCAGCTCCGCCTTCCTACGATTCTCCCTGACTATAGGCGGCTCCGCCTCATCGTCCTCCTCGCCAAGCTGCTCATCCGGGATTTCCCGCCACTCCTGGACCGTCTTCGACGCCATCTGCGTCTTCGCAAACTCCATCAACCGTTTCCGGACGGTGTTAGGCGACACCCGCACAACCTGTGCGACTTCCTCACAGGTACGGAGGTATCCCGACATCCTCGCCGCGATGACCATACAGGCTCCGCACACTCCAGCAGGTCGGCGACCCTGCGTCATCCAGTCGGCTTTGAATCGGCGAATGAGCCGCGTGGCATCCTGGGCTATGCGGTTGATATCCTCTGTCTTGAAGTCGAGACGGTGCGCGAACCGGATATTGTATATCGCCGGGTCGACCTCGGGCATGGGGTCCTTGAGCATGAGTGCCGAGCGCAGGCGGAGGTACGTCGCGCCGAGCTCGAACACATTGATCTGGAGTCAGCGATAAGTGAGCGACGGCAACGAGACACCTACCGCTAGACGCTCCGAAAAGTCGATGAGCATCTTGTCGCTGTTCGTGTACCGACATTGGAGGTACAGGCAGCTCGCGACGACGTACTCGCTTCGCCGGCCCTTGTTGAATTTGGCATCCACCGCGAGCGTGAAGAATCGTTGCGCGCCGCGCCATACATTGCCTGCAATTCGCATCTGCTCGCCGGTCATCCGAATACGCTCGTGTCCTGCGC
>Ga0308169_10002835_pt1 | contig 17499 bp, 17 predicted proteins | sample PhyBR1_2_FD_202139 | JGI IMG/M metagenome (GOLD analysis project Ga0308169, IMG submission 202139) | Phyllosphere microbial communities from UC Gill Tract Community Farm, Albany, California, United States - DLSLSB.R1 | ecosystem: Host-associated > Plants > Phyllosphere > Unclassified | place... | reverse complement strand
CCGACCTGAGCGGCGTCGACATCGGCGAGGGGTACGGCGGGCTCTACTTCACGCGCTCTGTGTGCACCGGCGACCGCAACGAGATAAACGATTCGCTCGAAAGCCTCCCGAGCGGGCATTCGACCGCTGCGTGGGCCGGCCTCCTCTTCCTGAGCCTCGTGCGTCCTCTCCTTCACTTTGCCGCCTTTCCAACCGTCACTCTCCGCCGCCCTACCGCCCGCTTGCCCGCACTACCCTCTCGGAGCATTCATGCTGATCCACTCGGTGATCTGCAGTACCTCAACGGCAAGCTCAAGCTCTTCGCCGACTACCGCCCCCAGGTGAGCTCGACTCGACCTTCTTAAGCTGAGTCGAGCCTCGACTGACTCTCCCTGCCGCCTCCTTGCACCCTCTCACGCAGTTCTGGAAGATGCTCGCCTTCTTTGCACCTCTCGTACGTCCCGAACAGCCACTGTTCCGTCTCCTCGTCGAGTGCACGAGCCCCTTCCCTCGAGCCGGACTTGCCGTCCTTCAACTTGTGGACGCACGCATCGCCTGCTTGCATACTCAGCATCTGACTTTTCTCACGCGACGCTTGCAGCTCGGCGCCTTCCTCATCGCCGGCTCGCTCACCATCGACGAGGTGCGTCCCCGAGCCTTTTCTCTCAGTTTCCTCGAGCGCGCACACTGACCCGCTCGTCGCCTTTCCGCCTACGCAGTATCACCACTGGTACGACGTCGTCATCGGCAGCTGCATCGGCTCTGCGTCCGCCCTCGCCGCCTACCGCATGTCGTGCGTTCGAGCCTCCTCTCTTCCCCCTTCTCGCGCTCGCCGACTGACGCCTCGCCCGCTCCCGCAGCTACGCCGCGATCTGGGACTTCCGCTTCAACCACCTCCCGCTCCCTCGCGCCCCTCCCCTCGCCAAGCACGGGCACGACCTCGACCTCGCCGCGCGCCGGTACCCCTACTCGCTCAACGCCGTCTCGGGCGTCGAGCCCTTCGCTGGGCAGTGGCGCGGCGAGCACGGCATGGCGACGCACGTCGCGGGCGCGCCGGGCGACGCGATCAAACAGAGGGGAGGGTTCTCGTCGGGCCTCGGCGCGGCGGGCATGGTGTGAGAAGGTCGGGAGGATCGACGAGGAGGAAGAGGAGGGCGGAGGAGCTTTCGCTTGCCCAGCTTCACACAGTTACCCCTACCTTCATAATACTGCATCGCTTCGAGCCTGTTGTCGTCGACATCCTAAAGAGAGTCGAGAACAGCTGAGCGAGGAAAGCCAGATCGCCCTGCGCGAGCTCTTCTCGGCGCACGAGCTCTCTCTCCTCGTCGCGCAGCCCGCCGCAGTCTCTAAGTTCGTCAGATAGAGTCGTCAATGCATGGAGTCGCACTAGAGCAAGTACGCCGCCGCCGCCGCTGCTGCCGCGCCGACCAACCCGACCCAGCTCCAGCCGCTCGAGCCCCTCGCTCCGCTCGTCGACCCGCTCTGCGCGCTTGCCTGCCCGATCGACCCGCTCGCCGTGACGGTGACAACGCTCACCATGTCGCCCGAGGTCGTCGAGGGCTCGAGCGTGACGAGGACGCCCGAGGCGGTCGAGAGGACGGTGGCGGTGACGAGCTGGGTGGACGAGGGGGACGAGGTCGAGGAGGACTCGTCGGTCGAGGTCGAGGTCGAGGAGGGCTCGTCGGTCGAGCTCGACGAGGTGGAAGAGGTCGAAGGGGCAGGAGAAGAAGGACGAGTCGAGGAAGAGCGCTGCGAGGAACCTGCTCGAGGGGAAAGCGCGAGAGCGGGACGAGAGTCAGCACGGTGCCTCGACTTGCCGCCGAGGTCGTGAGCACACACAGAGAGAGAGACGCACCCGCAGAGGTCGGCCTGCCGACCGCAGGGTTCGTCGCCGTGTCGTCGCCGCTGCCGTTCCCGACCGCGCCGCCCGATCCGCCCGTCGTCGACGGCGCGGCGCTCGCGCTCGGCGCAGCACTGCCAGCGAACGACTCGATGTTGACGTCGGCGACCTGGGTGTAGACCGTGTCGTAGTTGTTCGAGTTGACCATGCGCAGGATCTGCTCGGGCGTGCGAAGAGGGTCAGCCTCGTCCGTCGAGCTGCCGTACGAGAGCAGGATGGACGCACCCATTTGCTGGCTCGGCTCGCGCCGATGTCGGCAGGGACTGTGATGGTCTCAGAGGTGAGGTCGACGTCGGTCGCAACGACGAGCGTCTGCGCCGCTCTGCGAGCGAGGAGAGGCCGAGGTCAGTGCTGCTCTCCACGCGGCGACAAGCTCAGGAGAGAGCGGGGACGCACTTGGGGTTGGTCGTGTCGATCGAGAGGATGATGTCGCCCCTCGGCGCGCCGCCAGGCTGGTAGTGCCACGAGATGCGTTGGCCGACCGCTTGGTCCCAGGTCGTGCCGGCCGTCGGCGAGGTGAAATAGGTCGCCGAGACGAGTTGCGGGATGACTGAGGCGCAGACGGCGGCGAAGAGAGAGAGACGCATGCCGGGAGAGGGGAAGGCTTGATGTAAAGAAGCGAGAGCGAGCAGGCGAGGCGAGTGAGGTCGAGGAAGACAAGCCGCGACGACGAGGCAGCGGCGGAGTGCAAGCGAGGGAGCGCGCCTTCTCGCCTGACCGGGCGTGCGTCGAGAAGAGCGCTAGCTCGTGTCTCTCGGACGCCTCAGCGGGGCCATGGATGGTGTGAGCCGCCGACCGTCCGAGGAGAGCGAGATGGCTGGCCGCCTCGGCTGAGCGTCACGAGGCTGTGGAGCGACACGGTGGGTGGCGCTGCAGCTGCGTAGGAGGTCAAGATGCACGGCGGACTTGTCGCAAGCAGCACAGTGCGCGTTGTCAAGCAGAGAGAGGCCCGGATTCGCGCGCAGGACGAGATGAGGACGCGGCTCGGCTCGCTTCTCCAGCACACCGCCAGACTCGCAGGCTGAGCTGCAGGCCATGCTACCAGAAGTCCAGCGACCGCTCCTAACCGATTCGCCCGACGAGCAGCCCGCCGTCGCCGCCTTTACCCCCCACTTCGCCTCGCCGTCGTCGTCCTCCTCCCCGCTGTCGCCTCCAGCACTCGGCACGGCACCCAGAGCCTCGTCCACCTCGTCCAGGGACCCATTCGCCTTCCCTCCCGCTCCTCGTCGCAGCACCCTCGGCGCAAGGAAGGGCAAGGGCCGCGCCGTCGACGTGCCGCCCGACGACCCCCTCTCGCCCAACCACGGCGACGACGACGACGACGAGGGCCGCTCGAGCACCCAGCCGACTGGCTTAAGCTTCTGCGTCCGGTTCACCGACGGGCAGACGGACGACCTGCTCGACCTGTGGGTCGGCGAGAAGGAGTCGGTCCGCGAGGTCAAGCGACGAGTGCGTCCCTCTCTCTGCCCCTCCCTCAGCTGCTCCTGCGCCGAGCTGACTCCTCCGTGTGCAACAGCTACGTCTCCTGCGGCCCAAGACGCTCTTCGAGGACGACAAGCCACGGCGCCTGCGCCTCATCCAGCTCGGCCGCCTCCTCCCCGACGGCGTCTTCCTCGTCCCCTACACGGCGCAGCTCCTCTCGAAGCGCGCCCAGCTCGACCAGGCCGGCGTGAGCGATAATGCCTTGCGCGAGGGCCTGCAGGCGGTCGGGAGGGGGCTCGGCAAGGTCGTGAGGGGGACGGCGAGCGCCGTCAGTGGGCCGGCGAGGACGGCCGAGGGCGAGGATGATCTCGATGCGCTCGAGCGAGGGGCGGCGGGAGGATTGGGCGAGGAGGGAGAGGAGGACGAGGCGCCGCCAGTGCAGGAGGAGGAGCAGATCTGGCTCCACTGCTCGGTCGGCGACGTCGAGCAGGACGAGGACCCGAAGGAGGAGACCGACCAGGTCCGTCCCCCCTCTTCGCGCCTCTACAGCCCATTCACGGCCTCCTCTAACGTCGATCTATCCCCGCAGACGGCCCAGATCACCCCTCTCCAAGGCTTCGACCGCCTGCGCGACGCCGGCTTCTCGGACGAGGACATCGAGCAGCTGCGCACCGAGTTCCGCGAGACGCACGGCGCCGCTGCGGCGGCGGCCGAGCCGGGCGACGACGACGAGCATCAGCGTGCGCTCGAGGACCAGTGGTTGAGCGGCATGACGGGAAGCGAGGAGGCGGCGGGCGCAGAGGCCGGTGCGTCCTCTCTCTCCCTTTTCGCGCTCTCTCGCTCTCACTTCGCTCCCCGACGTACCGAGACCTGACTCGACCTCTTCCTTGGTGTCCTGCAGCGACTTCGGGCAACTACTACTCGCTCCTCAAGGGCATCTCGATCGGCTTCTTCGTGCCGTTCCTCCCGCTCTTCTTTTTCCGCGGCCAGCTCTTCACGAAACGGTGCGTTGTCCTTTTCCTCGCTTTGTCTCATTCTCGACTGTTTCGACGAAGGGAGCTGACGTCTCTCGAGCGCCCTGCAGGACCCAGATGGCCATCGTGCTCGGCGTCATCATCAACCTGGTCCGTCGTCTCGCTCTCCTCGCCTCCGTGCGCGCGCCCTCGTTCGCAGGTACTGACGCTCTCCCCCCTCTCTCTTCTCTGCAGGGTTTCGGCTTCCTGCGCCTGATCGGCTAGATCCCTCGTACCGGCGCACGTACCCCCTCTCGGCGCTCTCGCGCCCGCCGCTCGCTCGCCCCCCTCGTCGAGCCCTGTATCGCAGCCGTAACTTTCTCATATTCGCGCGCACGCTCTCGAGAGATACAAAAACGATGAGAGGCGCGATGAAGAGCTTGTTGCAATGCTACGCATCCGCCTCCTCCGGCTGGGCGCCCCGGACCTCGTACCGCTTGCCGCTGCGACGCAGGAACGAGAGAGCGAGACTCAGCGGCCGCCGACGTGCTCGAGCTCGATGCACAGAGAGAGAGGAGGACGCACCGGATGCCCCAGACGCCCCAGTTGGTCTTGACGGCGACGCGCGGGTCAAACTCTGCGACCTCCCACTTCTCGCTGCCAAACACGTTCTCGCCCGGCGTGACGAGCCAGTCAAACTCGCCCGCGATGCCCTCGGCCTGGTCGAGCGCGACGACGTCGCGCTCAATGTCGGCGGGCGAGAAGCCGGTGCAGAACAGGGCGCACTTGGTCTCGAGGAGGCTCTTGACGGTCGAGCTCCAGTTGGTCTCGAGCTGCGTCTTGGTCGGGTCGGCCTCGTCGGGGAAGCCGAACCCGGGGCTGAAGGCGAAGAAGACGTCCTGGTACGGGTCGAAGGGCCCGAGGACGTCGTGCACGTCCGAGTAGTTGCACCGCAGCGACGTGACGGTGAGGCGGCCGTCGTGCTCGATGCGCGTGTGCGACGGGACGCCGTACACCGACGACGACGCCGAGGCTGCGTCGTCGGCGGCCGAGGAGGACGAGGGGGAAGGGGAGGGCGAGGACGAGAAGGTCGAGCGGGTCGGTGCCGGGGCGGGGATGTAGGCCTCGGGCCCGATGAAGACGAGGTGGAGCGGGATCGAGGGGAAGAGGTGCGACAGCTGGGCGAGGACGTGCGAGGGGAGGCTCGACTCGGCGCGCGCGCCGAGGACAAAGATGCGTAGCGGCGCGGGCGGGAGACCGGCCTTGGCGGCGCCCTCCTTCTCGGGCGGGTGGAGCGTGCGGCGCAGGGCTGCGCGCAGGGAGGGAGCACGAGTCAGTTCTTGAGCTCGAGCTCGAGGAGAAAGATAAGGCGCAGGCGAGCGAGAGGAGGACGCACCCATGAGGGAGCGCAGGCCCTCGGGGAGGAGGCGCTGGTTGCGGAGCGTGTAGGGCGAGTTCTCGTGGAGGACCGAGCCGATCGTGATCGGGTACGTCAAGAGCTTGGAGACGTGTCGCCGTGCGCGCTCGGTCTCGATCGAGGGGAAGCCGCGCGTGTACAGGAAGACGTCCCAGTTGCCGAACGAGACGGCCTCCTCGTACGGCTGTTCGCCTGCGGGCAGCGTCGGGAGCGAGTCAGCCCGAGTCGGGAGGGAGGGACGACAAGATAGAGAGAGAGAGAGGACGGACCTGGGAGGCGGAACTCTGTCAACTCGCGGCCGCTGCGCAGGTCGTGCTCGTCCTCGTTGGCCTCGCGCAGGCGGGGCCAGTAGCGGCCGTGGTTGGGGTCCTCCCTCCAGCGCTGCTCCGAGGCGTGGGTCGGGAAGCCGCAGTCGGGGCACTCGAACGCGACGTGGACCTTGTCGCCGTGCTGGTCTTGCGAGACGGGGCAGTAGGCGAGTTGGCGGATGCGGTCGCCCTTTGCGCGCATCTCGGGGAAGGGCGACTGGGACAAGGGGTGGAAGAGGTTGTCCTGGGTGAGGAGGGGCTTGGGCGGGGCTGCGTCGTCGAGCTTTGTCTTGCCCCAGCCGAAGAGGGTGCGGCGAGGCGGCGAGTGCGAGGCGGCGACGAGGGGAGGAGGAGCGCGGGATCGCAGGGCGCGGGCCGAGTGGGCGACGCGGGAGGCCATCGTGGTAGGCTGTGCGCGTGCTTGTAGGTCGCTGCTGGACTCGCTCGAGCTGCGAGAGGTCGAGGAAAGGGAAGAGCGCGTCGGTCCTCTCATCTCCGTCGGGAGGCGGAGAGCTGATCTCGGTGTGTCGCTCCCACAAGGCAGAGCCAGCTCCCGAGTGCCCAGATCTACTCGCACCTGCTCATCAACACGACTCGCCTTGGCCGCACCCTCGCCCGTGCCGTCCTCGCCTCGCCCCCCTCGCCCCGCCTCGCTTCCGCTCGAGCGCAACCTCGTCTCGCCCGACACCCCTCAAGCTCGACTCTGCGACGTGCAACCATGGCCGACCAAGTCCCCGACTTCGAGGCCGGCGTCGCTTACTGGGCCGCGACCAACGCGACCGTCGACGGCGTCCTCGGCGGCTACGGCGAGTGCGTCTTCCCCTCCTCCCTCGCTCCCTCGTCCCTCCCTGAGCCCATGCTGACGCTCAAAACACACACAGAGGCACCCCGGTCCCCCGCCTCGACGCCACCTCGTCGCGCCTCTTGATCCTCTCGCTCCTCCCCTCCCTCTCGACCATCACCCCTCCGCACCTCTCTCGCTCGTCCACCTCGAGCCCGCGCCCGTCGCGCCCGTTCCGCGCCCTCGACTGCGGCGCCGGCATCGGCCGCGTCACGCGCGACACGCTCCTCCCGCTCTTCGACAGCGTCGACCTCGTCGAGCCCGTCCCGGCGTTCGTCGCAGAGGCAGAGCGCAACGCCCGCTCGGGCCGCGACGGCTGGCGCGCGCTCGCCCCCTCGTCGTCGTCGGCGGGCGAGGGCGCAGGAGCCCGAGCGAGGAAGAGCGTCAGGATCTGGAAGGCCGGCTTGCAGCACTTTGACCCGCTCAGGCCCGCCGTGCCCGTCGCCGACGGGTCGGCGAGCGCCAAGGTCGAGCTCGCGGCGACGGTCGGCAGCGAGGACTTTGCCTGGCCCAACCCGGAGCGGGAACTCGATCTCGCAGAAGAGGGCTACGACCTCGTGCGTCCCTCCCTCTCTCTCTCCCCCTCGCTCTCGCTCGTCGCGGTCCCGCCTGACCTCCTCGCCCCTCCCTCCCGCGCGCAGGTCCAAGGCCAGTGGTGCCTCGGCCACCTCTCGGACGCCGAGCTCGTCTCGTTCCTCCAGCGCGCGCGCGCCGCCCTGCGCGTCTCGCGCACCGACGGCTCGTGCGAGGGCTTCGTCATCGTCAAGGAAAACGTCTGCTCCGACCAGGCGGCCGACGGCGCGGGCCGGCTCTTTGACGACGACGACAGCTCGATCACGAGGTCCGACAGGGCGTTCCGCGACGTGTTTGAGCAGGCCGGGCTCGAGATCGTCAGGAGGGAGGTCCAGCTTGGGTTCCCCGAGGGTGCGTCCTCTCTCGCTCTATAGCCTCGTCTTCCTTCTCTCCGAGGGCAGCACTGACTCTCGACGTCCTGCAGAGCTCTTCCCTGTCGTGTCGTACGCCCTGCGGTAGCACTCGCCGACGAACCCCTCTCCCTCCTTCCTCGCAAACGACGAGCGCTTTCATAGATCTTCCTGCTTGCGCTTCCTCTCAGCGTCTTGAGCAGAGCAGAGTGAGAGCGAGATAAGACTGATATGACAACAAGGACAGCGTGAAAGTAACAAGAGAGAGAACCAGATCCGCCTCGAGAGCTCGAGCCCCTCCTCGCCCTACTCCACCTCAGAGCACCTTGGGCACGTGCGCCTTGAGCACCTCGTCCTCCCTGAGCGCCGCAAACAAGTCGCCCTCGTCGACGCACGCCCTCACGCGCTGAAACACGTCGAGCCGCTGCGACTCTGCGGCGACGAGGCGCTGGGCGTGCAGCCCGGCGACGACGGCGACGAGCTCGGCGCGGCTCGCGGCGAACACGGCGCGCGCGTCGACGAGCGCCGCCTGGCGCACAAAGTCGCCGTGCCACGCGAGGATCGTGTCGAGCTCGACGTCGGGCACGCCGGCGCGCTTTGCGCACTGGGCGACGGCGAGCAGGAGCACCTTGGCGTGCGTCGACTGGCGCCGGATGAAGGTCGCAGGGCCCGTGCGCGTCATGTCGTTGTACGCCGCCGTCGCGTCCTGGATCGTGCACCGCACGGGCGCGCTCGCACCCGCGCCCGAGGCGAGGCGCAGGGCGACGCGGTCGAGCGTGCGCCGCGCGACGTCTAGCGCCTTGCGCGCGTCGCCCGAGATGCCGGCGACCGACTTGGCGATCTTCTGCAGCGCGACGTCGTCGAAGAGAGGCGGCGGCGCCGGCGACGAGGTCGAGGTCGAGGTCGAGGAGGGGAGGGCGACGAGTGCGAGTCGGGCCTCGAGGATGCGCTTGAGCTCGGCCCAGGTGTAGGGCTGGAACGGGATGCGGTTCGTGCCTGTCGTCGCAGAGAGCTCGAGTCAGCACGTGCACGAGCGAGGGAGACGGAGAGGCTCGAGCGAGGGAGCGAGGGAGGAAGACGCACCGAGTCGGCTGCGGATCTTGCCGCTCAGCTCGCGCTCGGGCAGGTCCATCGTGTTGGCGACGGCGACGACGACGAGCCGCGAGTGGGCGACGTGCGGCCAGTTGAAAAAGTTGTACAGGACGTCCTGCCGCTTGGTGAGCATCTGGTCGAGCTCGTCGACGAGGACGACCGTCGTCGGGCGTGCCGGGTCCGGGTTGGCAAAGTGGTGCTCGAGGGCGGCGAGGGCGGCCTTGGGCGACGTCTTGCGCGGGGTCGACGCCGAGGACGAGGCCGAGGAGGACGGCGCGAGCGCCGACCAGAGGTGCGAGAAGGCGGCCATGGGCTCGCTGATCTTCATGCCGTTGATCTCGACGAACGTGAACGAGTCCATGTCCTGCAGGGGAGAGTGTGCTCGGCGTCAGTCGGTATCCTGCAGCGGTGCGAGGAGAGAGAGAGAGGAAGAAGCGGACGCACCTCGTCCTTCTGCAGCTCCCTCACGACGCTGTGCACCGTCGCCGTCTTTCCAGTCCCAGGCACACCATGCACGTAGAGGCACCCGCCCGTCCTCCCGAGGATGGCGTCGCCGAGGAACTGGCGGATGCGCTCGCGCTGCTCGTCGCGGCAGGGGAGCGACTCGGGCGTGGCCGACACGTGCAGGAGCGCCTTGGCGCGGTCGAACGGCGACAGCTTGGCGAGCTCGCGCGCGTCGAGGAGCGGCGGGAGCGCGTTGGCCGAGGCGGCCGAGGCCGTGCTCGAGGTGGTCGAGCCCTTGGTCGTGCGCGACTTGGCGGCGAAGCGGCGGCGCTTGGCCTGCCTGCCCGAGTCGGCGGTTGCGGCCGAGGAACGGGCACGCTTGACCTTGGTGACGGTCGAGGCGCGGCGGGACGAGGTAGAGGACGAGGCGGGCGTCGGGAGCTGGCGAGCCGAGCGCGGTTTGGGCTTGGTCGGCGTGCGCAGGACGTCGTCGTCGTTGTCGGACGAGCGCGCGTCCGAGTCGCTCGACGAGTCGTCGTCGTCGTCGTCCGAGGAGGAAGAAGAGGCGTCCGAGTTGGCCTGCGAGGGTGAGTACGTCAGCTGTGAGCGAGAGGTACAGGAGGAGGAAGCCGAGGAGGGGAAGGGTCGACGCACAAAGGTGTCCTCCTCGTCGTCATCGTCGTCGCTCGACTCGTCCGCACTCGCTCCTCCCTTCTGCGCCCGCTCGCGCGCCTTGCGCTCCTTGGTCGCCCTGACCTTCTCGGCGCGCGCCCTCCTGCGCTCCTCCTTCTCGCGCTCCTCGTCCTCGTCCACCTCGTCCTCCTCGCTGCTCGCCTCCATGGCCGGCTCGACGTCCCACCCATCCTGAGCCACCTCGCGCTCGCCCTCGCCCATGCGGCCCTCGTACCACTCGACGGCGCGGCGGCGCATCTCGTCCCACTCGACCACGCCCCAGAAGCCCGCGCCCGCGACGGGCTTGACGTCGTACACGCGCGTGCAGACAAACATGGGCACGGGCCGCTGGTGCGCCGCCGTGATGGTCGTGTCGGCGAGCGCCGAGGGCGAGAAGACCTCGGCCGACGAGGCGATGGTCGAGAGGGGGACGGCGTCGCTGTGGAGCGGGGTGCGGAACGACGCGGCCGACGAGAGGAACGACGAGGAGCCGCCGCGAGAGGAGGGCGAGGGGAGGGCCGAGGAGGTGGTGCCGCGGCGCTTGGTCGGCGAGGAGGACGAGGGCGACGAGAAGGGGTTGGCGGCCGCCTTTTGGCGCAGCAGGCGCGACTCTTGCAGGTAGGTCGAGTCGGACGTGAAGTAGAGCTCGTACTGCGTGCGTGCGAGAGACCGTCAGCGATGCAGGTCAAGGTACAGACCGTCGTTACAGAGAGAGAGAGAGAGGGAGCGGACCGGCATGACCTCGCCAAACTCGTCGTGGTCCTCGTCGGGGCCTTGCTCGCCCCAAACTGCGCCCGGGCGCGCGAACCAGCGGACCATGGCCATCTTGCGGCCGCGCACGTCCTCGAACAGGCGCGTGATGACGGCCACCTTGTCGCCCGCGCGGAGCCCGTCCTCGTGCCGCCAGTTGTCGTCGTCCTCGTCCTCGTCGTCCTGCGCCACCTTGGCCTTGCCCTTGCCCTTGGCGCGCGGGTGCTTCTTGGTCGGGACGAGGTACGAGGGTGGGGCGAGGAACTTCTGCTTGAGTTTGGCGAGGTCGTTGACGACGACCGTGTCGCCGACGCGGAACTCGAGGCTCGACTCGAGGCCGGTGTCGGGGTCGAGCGAGGTGCGGGTGAAGGCCGGGTGGTCGGTGTCGTTCGAGATGCGGGACGAGCGAGAGGCGCGCTTGGTCGGGGTGGTGGTGGTGGTCGTGGTGACAGGCGAGGGGAGGAGGGGCTGCTGGCGCGAGGTGCTGGCGGGGGTGACCCACGAGTCGGTGGTGGCGAGTGCAGCGGGCATCCTCGCAGCAGTGAGTGTGCGTGGCAGTGGTGGTAGGAGGGAGAGAGGGAGAAGAGCGAGCACAAGGAGGGACGAGGTCGAGGTCGAGATGGCTCGCTCCCCCGCAAAACGCTCGCGCCGAGGCGCGCTCCTCGTCACCCTCTCTCTCCCTCTCTCCACGCTCGCGAGACCGCCCTGCACACCTGCTGTGCCTGCTCAGCTCGACCGGCATCGTCCTCGGCTGCGCTCGCCTCCCGGTCATGCCCATTCCGGCCTTGCCCGCCCAGCCTCCGCCGTGGCCCGCCTCGCTCTCTCGAGCTCCGCCTCGCGGTCGACCAGCTCACGGCACTCTTGCTACGACTGCATCCTGCTCGGCACAATGTCACCTGGATCTGGTCACGTCTCGGCCAAGCGCGCCAGCACGAAGTCGGCTAGCTCCAAGGTGAGCCCGCCCCACCTCTCGCCGGCCTCGTTCCTGCTTCCTCCCACGCACGGCGGCGTGCTGACTCGAGCGCACATCTCGGAATAGAGCGGTACGGGGAGCAGGGCGAGTGGGTCCAAGCGGGCGGGATCGGGCGCTCATGCTGCAGGGTGCGTTCCCGCCCGCTCTCTCTCTCTCTCTGCGCGTCCACCCCGCCCTCGCCTTACACGCTGACGCTCATCATCGCGCAGGACCTCGGCCGACGCCAACGACGAGGAGCACCCGATCAACGGCGACGCGTTTTTCAAGATGTGCAACAAGATTTCCGAGGACGCCATGCGGATGATCCTCCTGCTCAACATTGCGCAGTCCCAGGGCATCAAGCTGTCGCCGAACGCAAAAGGCGCGATCGCGGCGCTCGGCATCGACGTCGTGGAGCTCCAGCAGAGCCTCCTCGCAGCTCTCGAGGTGCCGCCGCCGACCGAGAAGGAACCGCCCGCGCGTTCCGAGGCGCCCTCGCCCAAGCCCAAGGCCGAGCCGTCCGACGACGACGACCGCGGCGTCGGCAGCAGCAGCACGACGAGCCGTCGCCGAGCGCGCGACGAGGAGGACGAGGCTAACGATGAGGCGGCGCAGCGGGCGGCGAAGAAGAAGGGCAAGCGGCGCGTGCACGAGTCCGAGGAGGAGTGACCTCGAGCGCTCCCTGCCCAAGATTTGTAGCCTCTCTCGTGCCAGCAGTACTATCAGTTCGACCTCTCGCAGCGAGAGAGGCAGCCGTTCGAGCTAGAGCGAGAGCAAGAGCGAGAAGCTTGTGAGCACCTCGTCGAGCGCCTCGTCGAGCCAAGTCATCGAGCGCCCCTGGATTGCACCTTCTCGCCGCGCTCCTCCCTCCTCCCTCCTCGTTCTACACCTCCGCACCCGCCGGCGTCCCCCTCCCGCTCGCCGGGCTCCCCGCGCCGCTGCGCCCGGCCGCACCTTCGACCCGCTCGCGCCGGTCCCTCCGGATCGCGAGCCCGAGCAGGATCTTGTTGATCGTTGCGCGGATCGCAAACTGCTCCTTGGCGAGGATGCGGACGCGCTGCGAGCGAGAGAGAGAGAGGGCGCCGTCAGCGAGTCTTCAAGGGGCGAGAGAGGGAGGGAGGAAGGGCGAAGCGCACCTTGAGGAAGCGGTCGAGGTCGATGTTGGCGACGCCCGAGTTCAGGCCGCGCCCGAGGGCGTAGATCGTGTCCTCGAGAGCTGCGTCTTCGGCGACGAGGTCGAGGAGCCTGCAGGAGAGGGTGCGACAGCGAGTCAGCGCTCTGCCCGAACCTCAAGCTGCGACCCGCCGTGGCTGATCCACAGTGAGCGCACAGCACGAAGGAGCGCAAGGGAGAGCCACCGACGCACTGGGTGTAGACGACCGTGCTGCCGCACACGATCTCGTCGACGTCGACGCCCTCACCCCTCGCCTCGTACTCCCTCAGCCGGCCCTCCGCCTCGCCGACGACCCCCTCATACCGTCCCCTCACCGTCTCGCACACACTGCGCACGGCCTCGAGGCGCGCCATCTCGTCCTCGATCGCCGGGACCGCCTTCTCGAGGTCGACGCGCATGAGGTCGAGCTGCGCGAGGTGCGCCGCCGACGTGCTCGCGAGGTGCGACAGCGCCGACGAGAGCTTCGAGTGGACGCGCGTGCGCAGGGCGAGGAGCGCCGGGTTGGGCGGGACGGGCGGCGGCGCAGAGGTCGTGCTGCTGCTGCTGGTGCCGTGGCCGTTGGCGCTCGGGGCGGGACCGGTCGAGACGGTCGAGGGCGACGACGGCGAGCCCGGGACCGACAGCGCGTCGTCGTCGGCGAGGTCGAGGATGTTGAGCGGCGTGTGCTTGGGCTTGGTGGCGGCGGCGATCGGGCGACGCTGCGGCCCTCGGGCAGTTTTTGGCGCGCCGTTCGTCCTCGGCGGCGAGGTCGTCGCCGAGCCGGACAGCGAGGACGCGCTCGGCTGGTAGTACGCCTGCTGCTGCGCCTGCGCGTGGTACGGTACGGCGGCGCCGTACGGCACGGCGGGCGCCGGGACCGGCGGCGGCAGGCCGTAGCCCTCTCCCGCTCGCGCCGACACGCTCGTGTAGTGCGACTCGAGCGACGCCTGCCGCGCCGGGCGCACCTCGCGGCCGTGCGCCTGCACGCGCGACTCGGACACGGGCTCGAACGCCGAGCCGTCGTACGACGACGCCGAGGCGTGGTCGTGCGGGTACCGCGACGACGGGGGCGCCGCCTGGACCTGCGACTGGTACGACGCCGTGGCGCCGCGTGCGCCGTACTCGCTCTCGAGCTCGAGCTCGGACGACGCCGAGCTCGGCGGCGGCATGTACGATCCGTACTCGCCCGCCGCGCTGTACTCGCTCGGCGGCGCGTCCTGCTGCGAGACGGGCTCGCTCGACTGCTGATGCTGCTGCTGGTAGTGCTGCTGGTGCTGGGGGCCCGGCGAGGCGTACGGCTCGCGCTCGCGCTCGGACAGGTGCCGCTGCCGCGCCGAGGCGGTCTGAGCGGCGCGCGCGTGCGACGAGTACGAGTCGACCGAGCCGTGCGAGGTGCGCCGAGCGTGCGCACCGTCTGCTCCTTGGCGAAGTGCGGGCGACTGCGCAGGAGGAGGAGGCGGAGAGGCGTACGAGGCGTACGAGGCCGCCTCGGACGGCGCGGGCGAGTAGGCGCGCTCCTGCTGCTGCTGCTGTTGAGGCGGCGGACGGCGCGCAGGCTGGACGGGCGACGAGCGGTACGTGTGGTCCGAGTCGATCGACGCCTGGCGGTAGTGCTCGTCCCGCACCGGCTGCCGAGGCTGAGCGGACGGCGCCGGCGACGAGGTGCGGGCGGTTGACGACGCGGCGGGCGAGTACGGCCGCGGTGCGGGTGGCTGAGGAGGCCGAGCGACTTGTGCGTGCGGCGGGTACGGCGAGGCGAGAGGCGGCGGCCCCTGAGGAGGAACAGGCGACAGGTGCGGCGCCGGCGGCTGGTGCTGCTGAGCCGGGTAGCCGGGCGACGGCTGCGGCGGCGGGCCAGCGCTGCTGCCCGGGTACGGCAGCGGCGCAGGATAAGGGCTCGCGACGTGCGGCACCGGTGGCGGCATCGGCGGTGCGCCCGACGACGTCGGGTCGAAGCTGGCTTGTAGAGCGGCCGAGCCGGGCGGCGACGGGCCCGGCGACAAGCCTGCGGGCGGGACGGGCGGGCGCAGGGGCTGCTGCGGCATCGGCGGTGGTGCGGGAGGAGGGGAGCCGTAGGCGAGGGTCGAAGATCGGTGAGGAGGAGGAGGCTGAGGCGGTTGCGCTGGGTAGGCGGGAGGAGGGCCTGGAGGTTGCGCCTGCGACGTGACAGCTCATCAGCGAACGTTCTTCCGAGCGTGACAAAGAGAGCAGGAGAGAGGAGGACGCACGAAGGAGCCTGGCAGTCCACGAGGCAAAGGCGGCGGCGCAGGTGGACCACCGACGCCGGGAGGAAGCGGCGGCCGCGCCGGCGCGTCAAAGCCCGACCCGCTCGAGGGCCTCGCAGGCGCGCCGAGCGATACCGAGCTCGGGCGACTGCCGCCTGCCTGCGGCGGGAGCGGCGGCCGAGGCGGAAGGGCGGACGACGACGAGGCGACGCCGTTCGCGCTCGGCGGCGGCGGTGGGCGCGGCGGAGGCGGCTGCGGCGTGCTGTGCGAGCTGCTGCCGGTCGCCTGCGGCTCTACTGCTGCTTGTGCTGGCGGAGGCGGTCGAGGCTTGGCCTGGACGGGCACGACCGGGTACCGGTGCGAGAAGACGGGGATGAGGTCGGCGACGAGGCTCGTCAAGGAGCAGCCCTGCGGACGGACGCGCAACTTCAAGGTCAGCGTTTCGACCTCGCGGAGAGTGAGAGCAAGAGCAGAAGAGCTGCACGACGCACCTCGGACTTGCGCTCCCAGTTGTCGAGGTACGGCACGCCGACCTTGCCGCTCGCGTCGACGCTGCGCCCCTTGCGCACGGCGAGCGTCTCGCTCGGGACGACGTAGACGATTGGCGGGCGCGAGGGAAAGTCGAGCGGGAGCCAGAGGCGGACCGGGCAGTGGTAGGTGCTCGCGCCGACGGGGACGGGGACGACGCCCGTGAGCGAGAGGAGGAGCTCGACTCGGCCGTCGTCGTACGCTGTGGGCAGGGTAGTTGGGCGGGTCAGCTCGAGCTTGGCATCAGGATGATGGCAGAGAGCGGGTGGACGCACTGTAGTCGTCCTGCTCGGGGTTGAGGAGGCCTCGATAGGCGTCGAGGAGCGCGAGCGACTGGGTGACCGTCTCGTCCCGGCGTGGATACTGCGGGCGAGGGGAGCGCGGGTCAGCGTCGCCCGGGCGATGGACTACTAGACGACGCACATGGCGAGTGAGGGCGGCCAGGGTGCGATCCATCCTCGCTCGCGAGGACCCAGGCCAAGTGGGGGAGATGAGGGAGCGCGAGTCCGAGGCGAGCTGGGCTGGTGCGGCGGACGGTAGGCGGTGGTGCTGAGCTGCGCGAGAGTTGGCCCTGGTGGTGCAGGTCCGCAACGGCGGGCGAGCGAGCGAGTAGGAGGGCGGACCAGCCCGGACGACGACGACGAGGCGACGAGCGGCAAGGTGTCTCAGCGACTCGCTCTCGTGTGAGCTGCTCGCTGGGTGAGCTCATCTTTCAGGCTCTCACACGGCGCACGAGAGGGACAAGGCAAAAATCCAGAGGCCTGCGATGCAAAGTGCGAGGTGCCGCCTCCCCTCCTCCTCCTCCCTGCTCCCTCCTCGCTCAGGCCGCGTTGCTCGCCTTCCACAGCTGCGGCTTGCGCGCTTTGCGCAGCACGTTGACGGCGCACGACCCGCCCGGCCCGCTCGACGCGCCAAACTGGAGCACGACCGTCTCCTCAAAGTCGACGGCGGCGCCGCCCTGCTGCTGTTTCGCGACGGCGAGCTGCTTGCGCGCCGCGACGACCTTCTTGGCGAAGTTGACTGCGAGCGTGTAAATCGTCAGGACCGAAGCGCGGAAGAGGGACGAGGCGAGAGAGAATGAGAGAGAGGACGCACAGCGGTCGAGGTCGGTCGGGACGTTGAACCTCGCGTCCTCGATGACCTGCTTGACCATGGCGAACGGCAGCCTCGCCAAGACGGGGATCAGCTCCTGCTGCGCCGCCGCCGCCGTTTGCGGCTCGAACGCGCCGAGCTCGTCCGGCAGGCACACGATGCGGTCCATCAGGAGCTCGCGCAGGCGCTGCTCGTGCGCGCCCGCGCCCGCTGCGCCGCCCGCGCTACCGCCCCACCCGGCGACCGAACCCGGGAGCGGCAGCGCGCCGTTGACGCCCGCGGCACCGTTGGGCACGAGCGGGCTGCTGCGCCCGGACGACTCGCCCGGTCCCGCCTGCGCCGCCCTCCCCGCGCCCGCGCCCGCGCCGGCGTCGCGCTCGACATAGTCGACCCAGCGCCTCACCTCGTCGGCCGACCTCGCGCGCCGGACCGCCTCCTCGCACAGCGCGAGGGCGCGCCTGGCGAGCTTGTCGAGCCCGAGGAAGTGGGCCGTCGCGAGGACGGCGGGCGCGGTCGAGTCGTCGAGGTGGCGGAGGACCGAGGGCGAGTACAGCGACGCGAGGACGAGGCCGAGGGCGTGGGGCGTGACGGCTGGGTCGGGGAGGGCGAGCGGGAGGACGACGGGGCGCATGGCGGGGCCCGAGGAGAGGAAGGCGGCCGAGAGGAGCGAGTGGAGGACCGGCGAGCGCGAGACGAGGAGGCCGTGGAGGGTGAAGACGCCTTCGCCGCCGTCGGCGTAGGCGACGCGCAGGATGCAGTCGGCGAACGACTCGTGCGGCTTGACCCACGCGTCGAGCTGTTCGAGGAGGAGAGGCGACGAGTCAGCTCGGGATTTGCTCGAGGGAGAG
>Ga0308169_10002834_pt1 | contig 17501 bp, 16 predicted proteins | sample PhyBR1_2_FD_202139 | JGI IMG/M metagenome (GOLD analysis project Ga0308169, IMG submission 202139) | Phyllosphere microbial communities from UC Gill Tract Community Farm, Albany, California, United States - DLSLSB.R1 | ecosystem: Host-associated > Plants > Phyllosphere > Unclassified | place... | reverse complement strand
GTCCTTCTTTGGATGAGGGACCGTGACCAGTCCCGGTTTGGTGGGGTGCTTGAAGTGATGGTGGCTGCCCCGAACCCCGCACCAGATACCAACCGTCTGCAATGATCTGGCTTATCAAAAATCGGCTATTCACAACACCTCCGTGTGGTGTTCTTGGTGGGTACTATACCTACTGGAAATTAATGATCAACACTATAACCACCAAAGACGATCTCGGAAGGTTCGCGCAGTCACTGCAACGAAGTCTAGAAGTGGCTTTGCACAAGGGCGGCAGCGAGGCGGGGCGGGTTTATTTCGGGATGTGAAGCCGAACGTAATGCTTGTGTGGCGAGGGAGCTTGCTCCCGCTGGGGTGCGAAGCAGCCCTCAGTGTTTTCGGCACGATTTGCCGAGCTCCCCTCTGTGAGTCCGATCAGCCTGTCCCAGGCCCTATGACTGCTGCACAAACGTCAGCCGTACCGCGAAGCCAATCAAGAGACTGCCGAACAACCACTGCTGCACGCGCTGGGCCGAAGGCGAACGCTGGATCCAGCGGCCGAGCGCTACGCCGACTAGCGCATAGGCACTATCGAACAGGAAACCCACGCTGACCAACACCACGCCCAGGATCGCGAACTGTTCCAGTACCGGCCCGCTTGTGGGGGCGATGAACTGCGGCAACAGGACCGAGCAGAACAGCAGCGCTTTGGGATTGAGCAAATTGGTCAGCAGGCCTCGACGAATTGCCTGGTATCCACTGTGCTTTCCTGTCTGGGCCTCCCTCTCTTCGAAGCTGGACCACAATGGCGTGCGCAAGCATTGGAAACCGATCCACATCAAATAGGCTGCCCCGGCCAGGCGTACCAAGTCAAAGGTCCACGGCGCAGTCTTGAACAACGCCGAGAGCCCCAACGCCGCCAGCGCAACATGGCATCCCCGAGCAATCCCCAGGCCTACCGCGGTTGCTAACGCCGCGCCCCGGCCCCGACGGGCGCCAGTTTGCAGCAACACAATCATGTCCGGTCCTGGCAGCAGGAACGCCACCGTCAACGCCATCAAGAACAACCAGAGCTCTGCCATGTCGAACCTGCTTTTTGCGATGAATGGGGAGGTGCCAGTCTAGAACCGATGGGCAGGGCAGGTGGTTGCGAAGTCAGCTTCTAAAGCCTTCTGATTTGGCATAATCTGCCACGAACTCGCCGGAATGAATCGGAAACTGCCAATCTATGAAATTAGACGCCTTCGATCGCAAAATCCTCACCGCGCTGCAAAGGGACGGTCGCCTGAGTAACGTGCAGCTGGCTGAAGAAATTGGCCTGTCCGCCTCCCCATGCCTGCGTCGGGTTCGGATGCTCGAAGAGGCCGGGGTGATTCGCGGATACCAGGCCATCCTTGATCGGGACGAAGTCGGCCTGGGGTTGACGATTTTTGTCGGGGTCAAGGTTGAGCGACACACCGACGAACGAGCCGAAGCATTTCGCCAGGCGGTCACGGCGTTGCCGGAAGTGATTTCGGCGTTTCTGGTGTCAGGCGAGTCGGATTTCCTGTTGCAAGTCGTGGTGCCGGACTTGCGCGCCTACGACCGTTTTGTCACGGGACATTTGTTGAAGCTGCCGGGCATAAGTGACATCCGCAGCAACTTTGCGATTAATACGGTGAAGACACCCGGGGCGTTGCCGTTGGGGCATTTGCCGGGGGCTTGAAGATTTCTTTTGAGAGCTTCGCACGCAAGCGGGGATAGGCTCCCTCGCCACAGGGGCCTATCGTCTAGCTTCCCTGGATAGGTTCCGTTGTTGGACTAGCGCAACGTCTGGCGATGGCCTTAAGCATGCGCCGACGGATAAGGCCGCTGACGGGGCGAATGAGGTACCAGTACGACGTAAAACGGCGCAGCGCATCGGCGTCGAGGCAGTGGACCCGCGTCTGCGTGGTGACTCTCGTCAAGCCTGGCCGCAGCAACCGGCAGCTGAAACTGATGACCAGCTTCACCTGCCCCGGCTCGTTGAATATCCGGAACGCCTCGGCATCAGCGACAAAGACCTGGCCGTAATCGGCTTTCCAAAGCTTCCCTGCGAGCGCGTAAGCGATCTCCGTGTCGCCATTGCGCTGGAGTAGGGTGAAGTTATCCATGCCGAAAGAAGCGGGTCGATCAGCTCTGCGATGTCGAAGCTGACCCAACAGGCGCATCGGTAGCTCACGAAGCTTGATTGCATATCGAAAAAACCGGTCGTTTTCAGGGCGATGGGCGAGGATTGCCGCCATGGCATGGGAAGGATCTGCGGGTATGTCTAAATAATGCAATTCGCTGAAGTGATACCTAGGAAGGTGCGAATCGATAAGTTGCATTCAGGCGTTGCTCCGTGTTTTACGCAGTGTGACTTTCACTGGCTCAAAACCCTAATTTCAGGCTAAACATGACCGATGAATGCGGGATCGAATGATGGGTGATTGGGCGTCAATACTGAACAGTCCATCCAGCCCGAGCGTGCTTATCCAAGGCCGTGGCCTTGCAAGCTGACCTGACCACAGCCGGTGCCGTGGAAAAGCTCTTCAGTGATGCCGTGGCGACAGTTGGACGGCCGGATATTGCGAACAGCACGATGAGCAAGATGCCAAGCTCCCTCACCACGGCATTCATTTTTCTCATTACTATGTCCGAGGTTGGCTCTACCAAAAACAAGCGCTAACAAGATGATTTGACCGAAAAGCAGTTGATCCTCTGTCGTACGCAACTCGCTGAGTTTGCCTACAAATTCATGGGGCGCCGCCCGCTATCTACAACTGGGCAGATAGGAAATAGTGCTCCGCAGATGGACTATTCGATTGGCATTGCGATCGACGTCCGACAGATTTCGCCGGCTGCGCAGAAAGCGACGCTTAGGGCGATGGTTTAAACCCTGGAAGGATGATCAATGCTTCAGAACGACCGCGATAATTTAGAGCTCGATAAGCTATTGATCGAAACTCGAAAGTTGTTGGCTGAGACTCGCAAGCTTACAGCCGAAGAAACGAAGCTGAAGCATGAAGCTTTCTGGTACCCATACGCAGTAGGGGCTGGGGTAGTGACCGCCATTGTCGCCTTTACGAGTGTTTGGGTTAAAATCTGAGTGCTGGATCGCAACAATGCGTCAATATCACATGGCTCAGGATTGCTAGAAACGTTTCAATGACTCAGCAGGGCCCCGCGACCTCGGAGGAGAAAAGAGATGTCCACACATCGAAGTCATCAAGCAAGCATTGAGCAATTACATCGAGAAGTAGAGGCTTTAGCGGAAGAGATGAGGCGCCCGGCCCCGACCACATTCCGCGTTACGTGGTTGCCGTTCAGCATCGGTGCAGCGTTCGCTCTGACCGTGTTCGTCGTCGTCGCTTTTGTCGCTAAGCATGTTTGAGCAGCGGCGAGAACGTGCCGATCATCAGCGTCCGGAAGATCCAGCTGCGCGACAATCGATTCGTAATCAGTGACCAGGGCATCCGGGATGGCCCGATCCATGAGCGCTGAAGTGCGGTTTACTTGATCGACCGTGAGATCTGGTCGCTTCACCAATAGATTGCGCTTCCATTCATCGTGGATCTGCGCTGACCAGCGCGCGCGATACGCACCGGTCACTGCAAGACGCATCAAAAAATCACGCAAGGGTGCAGGGTAGAGAACATTCGCGTCATAAACTGCCGTGTAAGGTGAACGCCTGATTCGTACACCATCCCCAGCACCTGCGCCTAAGTGGCTAGCTCATCCTGAATCGCGTGACTGTCCTGTTCACGTCGGTTTTTGTATTCCATCAAGTCAGCAAACTTGAGCAGATCAGCCCCTTCCTGGGGGGCAGCTCTGCATGAATCGGAACAACTTTAACGGTGTTGCCCAACGCAAGCTCGCTCAGAGTTTCACCGAGTAGGCGAATTGCATGCGTGGGTAGTTCTACGACTTGCCGTTGTGGAAATGGCTTTGAGGTAACACATGTTTGGAGGCGTTTTTTGAGCGATTGGCTTTGTCGACTCCCTACGTAGGTACGGCTTGATTCCCACACTATGCCTGCACAGGCACCAAACGGAGGGTAGTGGTCATACGAAGGTCGGTAGGCCGGGCATCGGAACCGGCGTCCCCGGAGGGAGCCCAGCGCATGGCCACCATAAAGCGCCGGCCTAGAGATGGCCGTGCAAGGTGACACTATGCGTCGATGCGGAGGGGCTACCAAACCCGATCGCTGTTTTTCCAGCGACCGAAAAACGATAGAACCCACTCCAAAAACGCACAAGCCGGCGGATTCTTACGTACCTTAAGTCAAGTCTCGGATATAAAAAAACCGGCCATCAAGGCCGGTTTTTCTTTTCCTGCATCCCCCGTCGATACCAACGTGGAAAAAATTCGATTGGAGCGGGTGAAGGGAATCGAACCCTCGTTATCAGCTTGGGAAGCTGGAGTAATGCCATTATACGACACCCGCTCAGAGCGGCTGACTTTGTACCAGATGTGGGCGCGGATTTGAAGTTTTTCTTCACTTCGCGGCGGTCATTCGTCTACGCGAGCCTCAAACCAGAGCGGTCGTTGGCGGGCAAGCCCCATTGCTGGAGGGGCAGCAAGGGGCTTGCTCGCCAGGACTCGTTTCAGATGGCCAGTGCATGGTAATCCTGCACGTAGTTATAGCGCGGTCGGCTTTCGTGGTGTTCCGGTGTGAGGAAACCCAGCAAGGCGTTGCGGCTGTCCCGGCACGCGGCCTTGTGCTCCATGTCCAGGAAGTGCCCGGTGGCTTGTAGCGTGTTGAAGGTGCTGTGCTGCACGTGGTTGGCGAAGAGCCTGGCGTCCGTGGCCGAGGTGTATTCGTCCCACTCGCCGTTCAGGAACAGCACCGGGACGTTGATTTTTTTTGCCGCGTTGATGTAGCACTGCTGGTCGCTGTGGAGCACGTCGCTGATGTGGAAGTGCATCTGCCCGTATTCATGCTCGGCCAGGCTGCTGACGTGGCGATAGTTGAAGCGCTTGAACAGCGGCGGCAAATGCTTGCCGATGGTGCTGTTGACCAAGTGCCCGACCCGGTCGCCGTCCAGGCTACCCAGGTAATCCACGCCGCGTTCCAGGTAGTCGCGCATCGGTGCATTGAGCACCGGTGAAAACGAGCTGATCACGGCTTTCTCGATGCGTCGCGGGCGTTGCGCCAAGGCGCTCAGCGTGGCGGCGCCGCCCCAGGAGAACGACAGCACATGCTCGGCGGCAAAATGGTCGATCAGCTCCAGGAGAATCTGCCCTTCGATCTCCTTCGTCAGCATTTTCTCGTGCAGGTTGTGGGCCTTGGACTTGCCCGCGTAGGGCTGGTCGTACAGCACGACATTGAACTGCGGGTAGAGGTTTTTTGCGGTCTGTGCAAACGACGCAGTGGTGGCCATCGAGCCGTTGACCAGGATGATGGTCTTTTGTGCGGCGTCTGCGCGATAGAACTCCGTGTAAACCCGATACTGACCCTGTATATCCAGCACAGCGATTTCTGGCCTCATGTCATAAGACTCCTAGGCAAGCGGGTATGCGCGCAATGAGATTGCACGGGCAATGTGACAGGTAGGCATACGCCTGGAAGATAAGGCCCATGTCGATCCGCAAAACGGTCGACGGGTATTGTTATAGGCGGGCAGTCTGCCGGAGGGACAAGGCGGAACCTGAGGGTTCTGGCCGGCAAAAAGTTTCTTGGAAGTATGTTGTGACTCATCGGTCACATTTCGGCCGACGGTCTGATTCAAGCAGGGGGGCGGCCGTTGCGCAAGTGCCGCGCAGCAAATTGTTCGACACTTCTGCCCAGCGGTCGCCGGACTCAGACGAGACGGACTTCCTCAGGGCCCAACGCGCGGTACTGGCCCGGCTCCAGAAGAGCGTCCAGCAGCAGTGGCCCCATGCGTTCACGGTGCAGGCGCAACACCTTGTTATTGAAGTGGCCGAACATGCGTTTGACCTGGTGATAGCGCCCCTCGACGATGCTCAGTCGCGCCGATCTCGGTCCCAGCAGCTCCAGTTGCGCCGGTAAGGTGGTGAGATTTTCAAAGGCAAAATACAGGCCTCGGGCAAAGACCTCAGCGTACTCGTCGGTGATGGCCTGCTCGGTTTCGACGTAATAGACCTTTGGCAGTTTGGTCTGCGGTTGGGTCAGGCGCCGCGACCAGGCGCCGTCGTTGGTAATCAGCATCAGGCCGGTGGTGTTGTAATCCAGGCGCCCGGCGATGTGCAGGTCTTCCTTGTCCGGTTCCTCCAGACAGTCGAGGACGGTGCGGTGTTGCGGATCGCGCGTGGCGCTGACGCAGCCGGATGGTTTGTGCAGCATGAAGTAGCGCGTCGGGCGGCCCGCCTGCAGCAGTTGATCGTCGACTTCGACGCGACTGAATTCACGCACTTGCGCATGCGGATCGTTGACAGTCTGGCCGTCGATCCGCACCCGACGTTCCACCAATAGCAGCCGGACCTGTTGACGGTTGAAACACGGCAGATTGCTGAGGAAACGGTCAACGCGCATGGGCAGTACAGGCATGAAGGCAGAGGGCGCGCATCTTACTCGATCGGCCGGGGCCTGGCTTGCAGGTGGGTTTGGACCTGGGCGCAGCGCGGACACAGGCAGGATTGATCGCGCAGTTCGGCCGGCAATGCTTCAAGCACCGCCGGGTCGATACTCACGCTAAAACACCAGCAGGGCCGGTCGGCCGTTTTCGGATTGGCCAGCGTGCAGTCGTTGGCGCTGCCGCAGGCTGGGCAAAGGTCGGGTTTATTCATAACTGGAGTGAGGCAGTTCCACGCAGGTTCGATTGCATCCGGTCTGTCGGGCGCGTTGCAGCGCATGATCAGCCCGCGACAGCAGGCTGTGCAAGGTGTCCTCGTCCTGCAAGGTGGTAAGGCCGATGCTGACAGTGACAAGCAATTGCTTCCCGCTGCAGAAATAACGCTGTTTTTCGATGTGCTGACGAATTTTCTCTGCGATTTTCAGACCGGTCTGTCCATCGGTGTCCTTGAGCAGGACGACAAATATCTCGTAACCCCAGCGACACACAATGTCCGAGTGCCGCAGGCTTTCAGCCAGGTTGCGCGCGAATCCGGTCAATAGTTGGTCGCTGACGATATGGCCATGAGCGGCGTCCAGTCGCTTGAAATCGTCCAGTTCCAGCAATAGCGCGGTCAAGGGCTTGGGGTCGCGCTGGGCTTCGTGCAGGGCCTGGACGGCCAGCAGATCGAAGCCACGACGGTTGGGCAGTTCCGTCAGGCTGTCGAGGGTCGCCTGGGCATCGATACGGTGTTGAAAATTGTTGATCAGGCGATAGAGCAGTGCGAGCGCAGTCAGCGCCACGAGCAGGCCGATCAGCAGGTTCAGGTACAACGCCTTGAGAAGGTGCTCGCGTACCGAGGCAGGTGCTGCGTAATAACCCAGCAATGAAATGACCAGGAAACCCGCACCGAGCAGCGCCACTGTGATCAGGAGCGGCTTGCGCTGGGCGTACAACGGCGAACGGAGCGACATGGCGATTCCCTTGGCGCAGACCCAATGAAATCAGTCTAGTGGCCTTGTAGGAAAAAACACTCGGATTTGCAGGTTTGTAGGAACGTGACGAGGAGCAAATGCCCTCGCCACGGGGCCGATATTATTTCAGGCTGTGGAGATAGGCCCGCCATCCTCCCAAGTAGCTGATGTCCCTTGCCCCTTCCAGGCCATACGGCTCACAAATGAAGCCGCTTTCCCAACGACCATCGGCCAACTGCACTTTGCCCAGTCCCAACGGTGCGGGGATACCGCTCAGGAACGAGCCCAATTCACTGCTTGGCAGCTCCCAGACTTCGACTTCGATCGCCACGCCGCCCTCATTCACCCGAACCATTCCAGGGCGCAAGGGTGGGCCGCCGGCCAGGGCGTAGAGGTGATAGTGCGGCGAGCTTTGGGTGGCCTCGATCAAACGGCCACCGCGTTGCTTGAGCTGCCAGTTCAGCGCCAGCCCGTCCAAATGTGCGCCGCACACCACCAGCCGCGCCCGGTCGTGACGCGCCGCACTGGCCGGTATTGGCAGCGTAGGGTCCTGCTGGCGCTGCAACGCATCGGCCACGCTCAGCAGGTATTGATCGGTAAACGCTCGACCGAACAGCGTCACGCCCCAGGGCAAGCCGTTGGCCATGAACGCGCTCGGGACAGCAACGGCGGCGTAGTCCAGCAGGTTCATGAAGTTGGTGTAGTAACCCAGTTCCGAATTGCGCAGCACCGGCTCTGCTGCCAGTTCAGCGAGCGTCACCGGGCGGCCGATGGTTGGAGTTACCACGCAATCGAGCGTTTCCATGAGCCGATCGCAGCGCGCTTTCAGGGCCTGTAGACGGTATTGGGCGCGGAAAGTCTGAACGCCATTCACCGTAGGAGCCTTCGCCAGTACGGCGCGAATGACCGGCAATACGGCCTCGGGCTCACGCTCCATCAACTCACCGGCAACGCTGTAGCGCTCGGCCACCCACGGTCCTTCGTACAGCAGGCGCGCGGCCTCGAGGAAGGGCGACAGGTCGAGTTCCACCGCTTCGCCACCCAACCGTTCGAGTCGCTCGACGGCTTCCAGAAACAGGCGCGGCCCTTCTTCGCAGCCGAAAAACGCCAAGTCCTGTTGGCGTGGCACACCGAAGCGAAAGCGTCGCGGTGCGCCGAATGCCGGGCCATCGTTCCACTGCGGATTGTTGCGGCTGTATTCATCGCGTGGATCGAGACGGGCCGTCATCGCCAGCAGTTGGCTGGCTTCCCTTGCCGTTGCGGTGAAGGTCGTGACGCAGTCCAGCGTGCGACAGGCCGGGACCACGCCAGCCGTGGAGATCAATCCTTTGGTGGCTTTCAGTCCGACCAAATTGTTCAGCGCCGCGGGCACCCGGCCGGAGCCGGCGGTGTCCGTGCCCAAGGCAAAACTTGCTACTTCCAAGGCCACCGCCAGAGGCGAGCCGGCGCTGGAACCGCCCGCCGGATAGTCGGGCAGCACGCTGTTGCGGCAAGCCCCATAGGGCGAACGAGTGCCATTGAGCCCGGTGGCGAACTGGTCAAGGTTGGTCTTGCCCAGAGGGATCGCGCCCAAGGCCAGCAATTGCTCGACGATGGTGGCCGAGCGTTGCGGCACATAGGCATACGCCGGGCAGGCAGCGGTGGTAGGAATGCCAGCCAAGTCGATGTTGTCCTTGATCGCAAAGGGCACGCCGTACAAGGGCAGGCTTTCCAGGTCCTGGCCTTCCAAGGCGGCCAGGTAGGGCTCCAGTTCCTCAAGCGTCAGCAAATGAATGAACAGATGATAATCGGGGTTCAGTGCCGCGGCTTTTTCCCGCAGGCTCAACAGCAGCGTACGAGGCGTCAGGTCGCCGCGGCGATAGGTGTTGCGCAGGTCGTCCAGGCGAAGAGAGAGGTTCATGGCGTTGATCCTTTGGTTGAGTTCAGTCACGTTCCAGCACCACCACACGCTGTCCGGCGCGTACCGCCGAACCAGGCTGGACGCGGACCTCGCGCACCACGCCGGCCACCGGCGCGAGTACCGGGATTTCCATCTTCATTGACTCCAGAATCACCAGCACATCACCGGCGGCGACCCGCGCGCCCATCTCCACCTGGACCTGCCAGAGGTTGCCGGCGATGTGGCTGTCGACGCTCAATTGATTATCGGCCAACTGCGCGTCTTCACTGGCCACGGGCGTGGCTTCTTCACTGTCGAAATGGGCTTGGCCGCTGGCAATCCAGCGTTCGCGCTCGGCGTCGAAGGCGCCTTGTTGTTGGCGTCGGAACGCGGCGATGCTGTCCGCTTCGCGGGCGAGAAAGCCTTGGTAATCGGCGAGGTTGAGCTGGCTGTGCTCGATCTTCAGGTCGAAGCGCCCCAGCGGGAAATCCCGGCGTATGTGCAGCAGTTCATCGGCACTGACCGGGTAGAAGCGGATCTGGTCAAAAAACCGCAGCAGCCAAGGTTTGCCGTCGAATGCGGCGACGTCCCGATAGCGATTCCACATCTGCAGCGTGCGCCCGACGAACTGATAGCCACCCGGGCCCTCCATGCCGTACACGCACATATAGGCGCCGCCAATGCCCACCGAGTTTTCCGCGGTCCAGGTCCGCGCCGGGTTGTATTTGGTGGTGACCAGCCGGTGCCGTGGGTCCAATGGCGTGGCGACCGGCGCACCGAGGTAGACGTCCCCCAGGCCCATCACCAGATAGCTGGCATCGAACACTGTGCGCTGCACTTCATCGAGGTTGGGCAGATCGTTGATGCGCCGGATGAATTCCAGATTGCTCGGGCACCAAGGCGCGTCCTTGCGCACGGTGGTCATGTATTTTTCGATGGCGAGCTGGCAGGCCGGGTCATCCCAGGACAAGGGCAGGTGCACGATGCGCGACGGCACTTGCAGGTCCTGCGCGGCACACACCGCGTCCCATTCACCCGCGACGATGCTCAGAAGATCGGCCAGGGGCATCTGTTCGGGTTGGTAGTGCACTTGCAGCGATCGAATGCCCGGCGTCAGGTCGATCACACCGCGCAGTTGCTTGTGTTCCAAGGCCTGCATCAAGGCGTGGGCGCGAAAGCGCAGCACCAGGTCCAGTTCGGGCGCGCCGATTTCCAGCAGCAGATGGGTATCGCCGGACAATCTCGCCACCAACCGAGTGTCGCCGTGGCCGATGTCCAACACCACAGGCGACACCCATTTCTGTGTACACCCAAAACCTGTGGCGAGCGAGCTTGCTCGCGCTGGGTCGCGAAGCGGCCCCATCTCTTTATCGGTAGGATTATTGTCTGGCGAGTGCTGCGCACTCGAGCGGGAGCAAGGGAAGTGTGTCGCCAATGACCGAGCGGTTGATATGTCCACCGGCACAAACTGTACTTTGTCGCCGGCCTTGAGTTGGCCCAGTTGCCAAAGGTCCGCCTCGATCACCGTCACCGGGCAGACGAACCCACCCAGGCTCGGGCCGTCGGGGCCGAGGATGACGGGCATGTCGCCGGTGAAATCCACGGCTCCGATGGCGTACGGGTTGTCATGGATGTTGGACGGGTGCAGCCCGGCCTCGCCACCGTCGGCGCGCACCCATTCGGGTTTCGGCCCGATCAGCCGGACGCCGGTGCGACTGGAGTTGAAATGCACCTCCCATGCCGTGTCGAAGAACGTCTGGATGTAGTCTTCGGTAAAATATTCCGGCGCGCCGTGGGGGCCGTAGATCACGCGGATCTGGCGCAAGGGCGGCAATTCGAGGGCCGGCGCGCTCATGGCCGGCGCCACGGTGTGCGCTTCCAGCGCTGCCAGGTGCAGCACGTCTGCGGTGCGTAGCGCCCGACCACCGTGACCGCCGAACTGGCCGAGGGTGAAGGTACTTTTACTGCCCAGATAATCGGGTACTTGCAAGCCGCCTTGCAGGCACAAGTAGCTGCGTGCTCCTGCTCCCGAAATCGTGCCGATGGCCAGCGTAGCGCCGGCGCCAATCGACAGCGGCGTGTTCATCGGCACCGTTTCGCCATCGAGAGTCAGCGCAATCTGCGCACCGGTCACGGCCACTCGTGCCGCGCAATTGAAGCGCAGCAGCGGCCCGCTCATGGTGATTTCCAACGCGGGCGCACCTTCTTCGTTACCCAGCAGGCGATTGCCCAGGCGCAGCGAGCGGCTGTCCATCGGCCCCGACGGCGGCACACCCACGGCCCAATAGCCGAGGCGGCCGGGGTAGTCCTGGACGCTCGTCTGGGTGCCGGGGCTGAGTACTTCCAAGGTATTGGCGCGATAGACCAGCGTCTCGAGGCAGCGGGTCCAAGGCTGGCCGTCCGCGAAAGGCGTATCGAGGAGAATCTGTTGCAGGTATTGGCGATTGGTTTCGACGCCGTACAGCAGGCTTTCGTCCAGTGCCTGGTGCAAGCCCAGGCGCGCCTGTTCACGGGTGGGTGCCCAGCGAATGACCTTGGCGATCATCGGATCGAAGTAGGGCGGGATCTGGCAACCGGCTTCGACCCAAGTGTCGATGCGCAAGTGCTTGCCGTCGGCCTGGGGAAATTTCACGGCGGTCAACAGGCCAGGGCTGGGCTGGAAATCCCGGCCGGGATCCTCGGCGTACAGGCGTGCCTGAATTGCATGGCCCTCGGCTTTCAATCCCTGGCTCAACTCCCTCAGTGGCGGCAGGTCACCGGCCGCCAGTTTCACCATCCAGCGCACCAGGTCCACGCCCCACACCTGCTCGGTGACGCCGTGCTCCACTTGCAGGCGGGTGTTCACTTCCAGGAAATAGAAGCGCCCCGCATCGCTGTCGAACACGAACTCCACGGTGCCGGCGCTGCGGTAGTTCACAGCCTTGGCCAGTTGGATCGCTGCGGCGCAGAGCGCGTCGGCCATGCCTTCGGGCAGATTGGGCGCCGGGGTTTCTTCAAGGACTTTCTGGTTACGCCGCTGTACCGAGCAGTCGCGCACACCCAGGGCGATGATCTCGCCCGCGCCATCGCCAAAGACTTGCACTTCCAGGTGCCGGGCGCGTTCGATGTATTTCTCGATGAACACGCCGGCATCGCTGAAGTTGTTCTGGCCCAGGCGCTTGACGGCTTCGAAGGATTCGCTCAGCTCGGCCGCGCTGCGGCATACGCGCATGCCGATCCCGCCGCCGCCCGCGGTGCTTTTGAGCATCACCGGATAGCCGACCCGCGCTCCTGCCTCCAGCGCGGCGTCGAGGCTGTCCAGCAAGTCGGTGCCTTCGAGCAATGGCACGCCATATTGGCGAGCCAGGTCGCGGGCAGTGTGCTTGAGGCCGAAGACGCGCAGTTGCTCCGGCGTCGGGCCGATGAAGGCGATACCGGCGGCTTCGCAGGCTTCGGCGAAAGCGGCGTTTTCCGAAAGAAAACCGTAGCCGGGATGAATCGCCGTTGCGCCGCTGCTTCTGGCGATTGCCAGGAGCTTGTCCACTGCCAGGTAAGTGCCGGCCGCTGCGCCTTCGCCCAGGCAGTGGGCTTCATCGGCTTGCAGGATATGCAAGCTCGCCTCGTCGGCCTGGGAATACACCGCCACGCCTTGAACCTTCAGTTCGCGCAGGGTGCGCAGGATGCGGCAGGCAATGGCGCCACGGTTGGCGATCAGGATTTTTTCGAACATGGCGTTACCCCTCAGGCACGAATATCTGCCTGACCTGGGATGCGGGCCGTCCCGCAGTTTTCGATGGCCGCCGGGGTCGTCCCCGGTGGCGAAACTTCCAAACACCTCATCCCCTGTGGGAGCGCGCTTGCTCGCGATAGCGGTGGGTCAGTTGGCGGCGATGTTGGATGCGCCTACGTCTTCGCGAGCAAGCTAGCTCCCACAGGGCATGGGTGGTGTTAATAAAATCTGCGTTTATTTGATGCATTGCCCCGACCGGCTCTGGCACAACGCAAACAGCCAGCGTCGCAGGCGGGTGAGTTTCAGTCCCATATCAAAAGCTCCGCCGGGGTCGGGTTGTAGGCATTGCACGGGTTGTTCAGTTGCGGGCAGTTGGAGATCAGGACGATCACGTCCATTTCAGCCCGCAGGTCGACGTATTTGCCTGGCGCCGAGATCCCGTCTTCGAAGGTCAGCCCGCCGTCGGCGGTGACCGGCACGTTCATGAAAAAGTTGATGTTCGGGCCGATATCGCCCTTGCCCAGGCGACCGTCGTGGACGCAGGCGCGCAGGTAGTTGTCGCGGCAGCTGTGCATGTGGCGTTTTTCCAAGGCGTAGCGCACGGTGTTGCTTTCCTGGGCGCAGGCGCCGCCGAGGGTGTCGTGGCGACCGCAGGTGTCCTCGACAATGGTCAGCATCGGATGGCCGAGGTTGGAATAGAGCACGCTGCCGGTGTTCAGGTACACGCTGTTTTGTCGACGCAGGGTGCGTTGCACGTCGTAGCGTTCCTTGGGGTTGGCCACGCTGTAGAACAGCGTATCCACCGCCTGGTTGCCTTCCAGGTCGAGGATGCGCACGGTCTGGCCGGCCTTGACCTCTGTCAACCAAGGTTCCCCGGCGGGAATAGTGACGCGGTAGACGGCCGTTTCCGGCTGCTTTTGTGCGGTGGCGAGAGCAAGTGACATGGCGGCGATCCTCAGGCGAACAGACGGTCGGTGTTGATGAAACCGCGCTGGTTTTCCGGGCGCGAAAGACGGCAGTGCTCGGCGACGCTGGGGTCGGCATTCATCCAACTGAGCTTGATTGGTTGCGGTGCGTAGTGCGGGTTCGGGTCCATCGGGTGTTGCAGCGCGGTCAGCACCACCAGAGTGTCCATCGGCGCATACAATTCGATGAAGTCGCCGGCCTTGGCGTTGCCTTCGACGAAGTGGAAACTGCCGGCCTCGTCGACATTGACCCGGCTGAACAGGTTGAGAGTCATCAGCAGGTCAGACAGGCCCAAACCCCATTTGCCCAGCTCCACCAGCAGGTTGTCGGTGCCGTTGCGAAAGAAACCGTTGCGCAGTTCCTGATAGCGGCCCTGGCCGTACTTTTCAGCGACTTCCTCGGCGCAGAGCACGCCGCCAAGGCTATCGCTCCAGCCACAGGTATCGGCGGTGATTGCCAGCAGCACCCGCCCCATGTCCGAGTACAGGCAGTGGCCGGTGGTGAGCTTGGCGGTGTGTTGGCACTTGAGGCTGTCGGGGAGGTTCAGACGTTCGGTTTTCTCGTTGGCGTTGAACAGCATCAGGCTCACGTTGGCACCACCGCGCAGGTCGGTCAGGCGCAACAGCTGGCCGCGCTTGAGCACGAAGGAACGGTGGCCGCCAGCGGGCAGCAGTTCTTCGGCAAAGGGTTCGAACAAGTGGGTTGAGTCGGTCATGGAAAACTCCTTTCAAGCGATACGCAACGTGCCGGCCAGGTCGGCGGGCAGGGCGTCGACGGCGGCACGGGCGGTGCGGCGGTCGCTGTTCAGTGGGATGTCATAGGTGATGCGTGCGCCATAGGCGCCGGGGGCATGGGGGTCGACGCGGACCTTGTCGAACACCAACAGGCGGGTGCCGAGGCTGAAACCTTCGGACAGGTCATGGGTGACCATGAACACCGTCAGCCGGGTTTCGCGCCACAGATTGAGCAACAAGGCGTGCATGTCCTTGCGAATGCCCGGGTCGAGGGCGCCGAACGGCTCGTCCAGCAGCAGGACGCGCGGCTTCATGATCAATGCCTGGGCGATGGCCAGCCGTTGTTGCATACCGCCGGATAACTGCGCCGGATATTTGTCCAGCGCATGGCCGAGTCCGACCTTGTCCAGCAACTGCGCCGCCTCTTCCCGGGCCTGGCGCTTGGCGCTGCCAAACAGGCGCCCCAGCAGTGGCGAGCGCGGCAGTTCCAGGCCCAGGGCGACGTTGTCCAACACCCTCAGGTGGGGGAACACCGAGTAGCGTTGGAACACCACGCCCCGGCTGGCGTCCGGCTCACCGGCCAAGGGCTCGCCATCCAGCAGAATCTGTCCGCGACTGGCGCGCTCCTGGCCCAGCAACAGCCGCAGGAAGGTCGACTTGCCGCAACCCGACGCGCCCACCAGCGTGCAGAATTCACCTTCGGCGACACTCAGGTTAAGGCGTTCGAGCACCACCTGGTCGGCATATTCCTGCCAGACGTTACTCACCGTAATGAAGCTCATGCTTTCGCCCCTTCATACCAAGGGAACGCTTGGCGGGTCAGGCGCTTGATGCCCCAATCCATCAGCCAGGCAAGCAGGGTGATCCACACCACATAGGGCAGGATCACGTCCATGGCCAAGTAGCGACGGACCAGGAAAATCCGGTAGCCCAACCCATCGGTGGAAGCGATGGCTTCTGCGGCGATCAGGAACAGCCAGGCCGAACCGAGCATCAACCGCAGGGATATCAACAGGCGCGGCAGCAATTGCGGCAACACCACCCGCAGCATCAGGGTCCAGGTTGACGCGCCGAGGGTCTGCGCCTTGATCAGCAGTTCGGACGGAATTTCCCGGGCGCGCTGTTCCATGTCCCGGGCCAGGCAAGGCGTGACGCCGATGACAATCAGCATCACTTTCGACAGTTCACCCAGGCCGAAAACGATGAACAGGATCGGCAGGATGGCCAGTGGCGGCACCATCGACACCACTGTGAGCAGCGGCGACAACGGCGCGCCGAGCAGCGGCAACGTACCGGCGGCCATGCCCAGGCACAATCCGGCCAGGGCGCTGATGCCCAGGCCGATTGCCAGCCGTTGCAGGCTCGACGCGGTGTCCTGCCAAAGCAGGTAATCGCCGCTGCGGGCATCCGCGGTGAAGGCCAGGCGTTTCACCGCATCGACCATTTGCACGGCGCTGGGCAGCAGTTTGTCGTTGGGGTTGTCCGTCAGGCGTTCGGCCGAGCCCATGAAATAGGCGAACAACACCAATGCGAACGGCAGGATTACCAGCAACAGGCGGCTGGGGCGATCCGGGTAGCGGTTGATCAGGCGCATGCCAGCTCCTCCGGTTTACAGCTTGGCGTCGGCGGCCTGCTGGACGTAGGTCGGGTCAAAGCGCAGCTTGAGGTTGGCCTTGTCGCCCTGTGTCTCGCCATTGGCGAAGGCCATGCCGACCGCGTCGGCGTCCTTGGCGCCTTCGCCCAGCAGGCCGTGCTGGAAGGAAAACTCGGCGACCTTGCGCATTGTCGTGGGCAGTTGCTGGCTGGTGGCGAAGCCCAGTGCTTCCTTCGGCGTGGCGAACAGCTTGGTGGTGTCCAATTGCGACTGGAAGCCGGCCAGGTCGGTGCCCGAGGCTTTGGCCATGTGTTCCAGTGCGGCCTTGCTCGCGGCGTTCTTCGCGTTCATCAGCGCCACTACTTCAAACCAGGCGCCGGTCAGGGCTTTGCCCAGCGCAGGGTTGTCATGGAGGGTCTGGGTATTGACCACCATCATGTCCATGATCTCTCCGGGAACCTGGCTGGAATTGAACACTTCGCTTACGCCGGGCTGGGCCTTGATGTCTGAGAGCATCGGGTTCCAGGTGGTGACGGCGCGGACCTGGTCGGTATTGAAGGCGGCGGAAATATCCGCGTCGGAGGTGTTGACGACTTTCAGGTCTTTCTCGGTGAGGCCAACCGAATCCAGGGCACGGGCTAACAGGTAATGGGAAACCGACAGTTCCACCAGGTTGACGTCCATGCCCTTGAGGTCTGCGACGTTCTTGCCGTCGCCCTTGAGGACAATCCCGTCGTTGCCGTTGGAGAAATCGCTGACGATCAGCGCGGTGCTGTCCACGCCACCGGCGGCCGGAATGGTCAGGGCGTCCATGTTGGTCATGGTGCAACCATCGAACTGACCGGCGGTGTACTGGTTGATGGATTCGACGTAGTCGTTGAGCTGTACGACATCGATCTTGATGCCGTACTTCTTCGCCCATTTGTCGACGATGCCTTGGCTACCGGCGTATTCCCAGGGCATCCAGCCGGCGTAGATCGTCCAGCAGACGCTGAAGTGGTCTTTTTCTGCGGCGATGGATGAAAAGCTCGCAAGGGCCGAGACGGCGGCGAGGAGCAGGGCAGATAGACGAAGCTTGAGCATGGTGGTTCTCCAGTTGATCAAGGGCGGACAGGAGCAACGCGGCACCGCGAACGGTGGCTTGTCTCCCGGGC
>Ga0308169_10002832_pt1 | contig 17523 bp, 17 predicted proteins | sample PhyBR1_2_FD_202139 | JGI IMG/M metagenome (GOLD analysis project Ga0308169, IMG submission 202139) | Phyllosphere microbial communities from UC Gill Tract Community Farm, Albany, California, United States - DLSLSB.R1 | ecosystem: Host-associated > Plants > Phyllosphere > Unclassified | place... | reverse complement strand
AGAACTGGGACCTCTCGCCCTCGCCTTCGACCGCGCAGCGCATCCTCGCCCAGTGCCTCGCGCTCGACCCGTCCATCTCGTCCGACGGCACCCTCGACGGCATCCACGTCCTGCGGCACAACGTCGGCCTGCGCCCTGCGCGCACGGGCGGCCCGCGCGTCGAGGTCGACAAGCTCGTGCTGCCGCTCGTGCGCTCGACCGAGGCGGGCTCGGCGCTCGCGCTCGGGACGGCGCGCTCTGCTGCAGGCAGCAGTGCGTCGGCGAAGCGTGAGGTGACGCTCGTCCATGCGTATGGGTTTTCGAGCGCCGGGTACCAGCAGAGTTGGGGCGTCGCGCATGACGTGCTCGCGCTCGTCGAGGGCGAACTCGGGCCGCCGCAGGCCTGGGGTGGCAGGGCCAAGCTGTAGAGCGAGTCGAGTGCAGTGCATCGGCGTCACCGGACGGCAGCAGTGTCGAGAGCGCGACGGCCTTCGCAAGTTGGCTCGGGCCGCGGTCCCTGCGCCGCTCGTTCTCTTTGCTCGCTCTCTCTTCTTCCTCGCTCCGCGTCGCTCGTCTCGAGCGTGTCGAGTGCGGCTGCATACAGCTTTGCAGCGCGAGCGCCTTGACTCGTGCGACGACGAGAAGGCCCGCGAACCTCGAGCGCAGCTGTACTTGTTCCTCCTCGAGAGCAGCTGGTGGCATGAGAGTGGGCGTGCTACAGCGTAGCTAGCATGCAGCTGCGCTTTGACCTGGTCCCTGCGCAAGTCGAGGCTGCGCCGACTTTCGCTCGCTCGCTCTCGGCATAGCGACCCCGAGCGATCGCTCCGGCGCCGCTTTCTCTCTCTCACGCTCCTCTGCTCTGCTCTGCACCTCGCCTGCACCTCGCGCCACATCAGTACCGCACCGCACACCCACCCCAGCAGCCCCAGCATGGTCCAGGTGCGTCCCCTCCCCTGCTCATCGCCTCCCCGCTCCGCCGGCTGACATCACGACCTCGCTCGCTCCTCCCTCGCCCTCTTTGCCGCCCTCTACAGCAAACTATCGACCCGAACGACCAGTCGCAGCACTACCGCGCCACCGTCGCAGGCGGCGCAAAGGGTGGCTTGGCCGGCCTCGCCGTCGGCGGTGCCGGAGCAGTGGCGCTCCAGCGTGCGGGCGTCAAGGGCTTCACCCAGCTCACGCTGCCGCTCAAGGCCTTTGCTGTCACGTCCGTCCCCTCTCCCCTCCCTTCGAGCCTGTACGGCGACACGAGCTGACCCTCCCTCCCTTCCTCCCTTCCTCCCTTCCCTCCTCCTCCTCCTCCTCCTCCTCCTCCTCCTCCGCCCGCTCGATCACCACGCACTTTCACCCTTCCAGCGCACTCGGCACGGCCAGCTTCATCATCTCGGCCGACAAGGCGGCGCGCGAGTTCGAGCTGTCCAAGTACGCGACGGGCTCGGGCACGGAGCTTGAGCGCATCTCGCACGAGCAGCAGCGCCTCGAGCAGGAGGCCGGGATCGCGCCCGGCTCGAAGAACAAGGGCGCGACGGGACCGGTCAGCACGAAGGAGGCCGTCATCGAGTGGGCCAAGGAGAACAGGTGGACGGCGATGGGCGTGACGTGCGTCCCTCTCCTTCTCTCCTCGGCGCGCTCGGTCTTCCGCCGCCGAGAACGATGCTGACTCTTGCTCGACGACCTCCTGCAACAGCTGGGCCGGCTCTATGGCTGCCTCGGGCGCGTACATCGCCGCGACGCCGCTCTCGTTCGCTCAGAAGCTCGTCCAGGTGCGTCTGCCTCTCGCTCTCTCCCTCCCTGCGCGTACGGACCTCGCTGACGTTCTCCATCGTCGCCCGCAGGCCCGCATGGTCTCTCAAGGCGTCACCGTCGCCGCCCTCATCGCCTCGGCCGGCCTGAGCCAGATCCCGAACGCGCAGTCGGGCAAGTCGGACGACCAGATCAAGCGCGAGGAGCGCGAGGACGGCATGTACGCGTGGAAGAAGGGCAGCCCGCACACGCGCAGCGACGCAAAGTCGACCTGAGCGCGTGCGCCGAGACGCAGGAGCGACTCGGCTCGGCTCTCGAGCAACCCGACTCGGAGCGCCTCGACTCGGAGCAGCTCCCTCCTCACCTGTACCATCCATAGACGTTGAATCGACTGCAGTACATACACACACACATAGTCGCTCGCGCATCTACACAGAGAGAAGGAAGGAAGCTCGTCTGCGCCGACGGCGAGCCGACCTCGAGCGCCATCACCCGCTCTTCTCGCTCGCTCGCTCCTCGCTCACAGCTTGGCCTTGACCCGCACCGGCCCGGCCGTCTCCTCCCTGACCGAGTTGACGAGCGTGCCGCACCCCTCGACAAAGCACCGCACGTCGTCGCCGTCGCGCATGAACGGGCTCTGGTCGACGACGTCGCCGGGCGCTTTGCGGCCGAGCGCGATCGGCGAGCCCGTGAGGATGAGGGAGCCGGCGGGGAGGGTCGTGCCGTGCGAGAGGCGCGCGATGAGCTCGGGCTGCGGGCGTGAGGGAAGGAGGAGGAGGAGGGGCGCGAGCGCGAGGTCAGCTCGAGCGCGCGAGCGAGGAAGGGGAAGTCGAGGAAGGGGAAGTGGACGCACGATCTTGATGACGAGGTCGGCCGTCGTGCCCTTCTGCGCGAGCTTGCCGTTGACGTGCGTCGTGATCGTGAGCTTGTGCGGGTCGGCGCCGAGCGAGCTGGGCGAGACGAGGCAGGGACCGAGCGGGCACCAGGCTGCGAACGGCGAGCGAGATCAGTCCTGCGCGCGCCGTGAGCTGCAATGGTCGAGAGAAGGAGAGATAGGGCGCACTGTCGTAGCTCTTGCCCATCCCCCACTGCACACCCTTTGCGCACAAGCCTCGAGAAGAAACGTCGTTGACTGCGGGCGAGGGTCGGCGTCAGGTTCCGAGCGGTTCCCAGGGCAGAGAGAGCGACTCACCAACGCAGTAGCTGCAGGGAGGGGGCGTCGAGCGTGTCAGTAGGAGGCATGGCGCGAGCTCGAGCAGGACGAGGAACGCACCCGCCGACGTAGCTCATGGCATCTTGCTCCTGGACGTCCTTGGCGTCCTTGCCGAGGACGACGCACAGCTCGACTTCGTAGTCGTTTTTCTCGCCCTTGGCGAGCTCCGGGAGGACGATGGCGTCGCCCGGGCCGGCGAGCGAGTTGGCCGCCTTGAAGAAGACGACGGCGACGTCGGGCTTCTGCTGGGGCTTTGCCGGGTCGGCCGAGTACTGGAGGCCCATGCCGCGGATCGAGGGGACGTCGTGCGGTGCGAGAGGGGCGAGGAGGCGCTGGACGGTGAGGGAGCGGCTGGCGGGCGAGGGGGACGAGGTCCAGGGGGACGACTGGTTGGCGAGCGGGCGGGCGGTGATGGGCTCGCCCTTGGCGTACAGGAGGCCGAGGTCGCCGTGCTGGTCGGGCTCGCCGTAGTAGGTCTGCGGAGGGGAGAGGTCGGTCAGCGGTCGCTCGCTCGAGAGGTGGGGACGGGGTGGAGGAGGAGGGGAAGGGGGAGCGCGCACCTTTGCGTCCTCCTGTGCGACAAAGCGGATGAGGCGAGACCAAGCAGGAGCAGCCATTGCGTGTAGGGCCTAGCAAGCAGGAGCGAGAGCGAGAGGGAGAGAGCGAGGGGAACTTGGTCTCCGCCTCGCCGCCGACGCCGCCGACGGCCCGCCGAGCCGCTCGCGCCCACTCCCTCCACCCGCACTCGCTCGTGAGCACTCATGCGCTGAGTGGCCACCCTGCGCACAAGCTGCACAGCCCTGCGCAACCACTACCGCTGCGCCCCACCCCACCTCTGCATCGCTCGCCGACTTCATCTCTCCCCGACGACCGGCACCACCCACCGCCTCCATCACCCCCTGCGACAGCCTTCCAGCAGCCTCGGATCCACCCTCGTCTTCACCTGCACCCGCCCTCTGCGCGCTCAGCCGCCCCGGCTCCGCCTCACCTCCGTCCTCTTCCTCCGCCCTCGCCGCCCCATCGCACCCGGATCCAGCACCTCGAAGCACCAGCCCGCCGACCGATGGGACGCGCTCGGTGACTAGAGCATCGTGTACGCTGAGGGCTGCGGCAGCAGAGCGAGGCGAGCTGTCGAGAGCGCTCGACTAGAGCGGTCGGGCTCGCCGCGCGCGGTGGACGAGCGACGCCGAGCAGGAGAAGCAGCACGCTCATGCCGAAGCGGGGCCTCGACGAGGGTCGAGGCACGTCAGCACGGCATCGCACGCTGGCGACCCCTGCTGGACCGGGCGTGGAACGACGAACTGCGGCTCGACCTCTCGACCGTCGGCCGTCCTCGCGGTGCATGCGCTTGGTGCGAGCTCCAGGCCTGCCAAGGCCGCGCCATATCAAGCTCTACCCGTCTTGCTACCGCTCGCTTGGCGCTCGCTGTACCGACGCAGCCGGGTCGTGCTCTCGTCGTAGCTCCGCTCTGGACGGCGCGCTCGTCGGCCGACGTCCTCACACCTTCGCGCCGGTCCCGGCGCCAAGCCCGCTCATTACCGCTGCGAGCACACGCTCTCGATGAATCGCCGTCGACGCGCACAGGAGCTGGTCGTCGCTGATTGACGAGGCGCGTCTCCTCTCCGCAGCGCGGCATCACGCAGGGCCGCTCCCGCGACGGTATGGCCTCCTTCGTCGCGCTCCAGCACATCGCCTAGGACGATCACGAGCGCGAGAGGTCGCCCGCAAGAGGAGCTCGCGCTGCGGCGAGAGGCAAACGTGCTCGTCGAGGTCGTCGGCGCGGGAAGCGGTCGCGCCGCGCTCCCGCATCACCTTTCGCGCTCGTAGTTTTGTTTCGCTCGAGTTGCAGCCTTCGTTGGGTCGTATCGGCACTATCGGTCTGCGCAGAGAGGCTCAGGAAGGCGGTGCTGTCGAGGTGAAAGGCGAGCCGCTCCACCCGCGGAGTCCACCGGCAGCTCGGAGCCGACGCACCTCGCTCTCCTCGACAACCCTCGCCCGCTCCTCGACAGCGCTGCGAGTCGTGCCACCGATGGCCACAGCAGCACCCGCCGCGCACCTGGCTGCGCTCCTCGCCCCGCCATCGCTCGACCAAGCCCGCACCTCCGCACGCGGCCACCTCTCGTCGGCCCTCCCCTCGCCGCTCACGGCCTCGCAGCTCGGCCCGACCCTCGCCACGCTCCTTGAGCAGCAGCAGGCCCGCGCCACCCAGCTCGAGCACGACCTCGAGGCGTCGCGGGGCACGAGTGACGCCCTGCTCGCCTCGGCGCGGGGCCACCTCGAGCGGGTCAAGCAGCGCACTGGGGCGCTCAAGGACGGGCACGCCCAAGTCGATGCGCGTCTGCGCAGCGCGCGCGACAAACTCGTGTCGGGCCTCGAGGCGCGCGGCGAGGGCGACGACGGCCCGACGCTGCGAGAGCGGCTCGTCGAGTTGAGCGAGCAGCGCAAGGAGCTCGAGGCGGCGAGGACCTGGTTCGGCGCAGTCGCAAAGGCAGAAGAACTCGGGTGCGTCGCTCTCCCCCCTGCCACAGCCGTCGTCGAGTGCGTGCTGACCCCCTCCTTGACCCCGTCTCGCAGCTTCACCGTCCTCCGCTCGCTCGAAGCCGGGTCCCTGCCGCAAGCTTTCCGCGCCTACGTCGGCCTCATCGAGTACATCAAGGCCGTCTATGTCGACAGCGAGTCGGCCAAGGGCGCCCAAGGCGGCGCCGGCCTCGTCGCCCTCACCTCGCACCTCGTCGGCATGGCCAACTCGGTGTGGAGCTCGCTCGTCCGTGTCCTGTCGAGGTGCGCACACGCTCCCTCCTCTCCCTCTCTGCGATCTCGAGCCTGACGCCGTCGCCTGCCCGCTCGCAGTCGTCTGCTCGGCAAGCTCGAGGTGCTCGGGTGGCCTCAGCCGTTCGAGGAGGCGCTCGACCCGTACGAGGACGCCCGGGTCGCCGAGTTCCAGACGGCCTTCGCCGACCTCCTCACGCTCGAGCTTGTGTGCGTCCTCTTCCTCCGCGGCGAACGGCCTTGAGCGCATCGAGCTGACCCTGTTCCACCTCCCCCTCAACGCAGTCAAGCCAACAACCCGATCCCAGGCCCGCCCAAGACCGGCGTCCTCGCCTCGACCAAGCCCAAGCCTCTCCTCGCACTCGCGCCGCTCGTCCACCCGCTGCTGCTGCGCTTCAAGTGGCAGTTCGAGGGCGACAGAAGCACGAACCGCATCGACAAGGTGCGCCTCTCTTTCTCCACGTTGGCTCTGTTGCGCGCCGAGCCGTCCTGACGCTCGACTCCTTCGCTGCAACAGCCCGAGTACCCGCTTTCGCACGTCCTCAACCTCCTCACGGCGCACGAGCGCTTCTTCGGCGAGGACATCCAGTACCTCCTCGACTCGAACGGCTTCGAGCACATCGACGCCATCGCGAGTCTCTCTCGCACTCGTTCGCTCCCTGTCTGCGACTTCGTGCTGACCCTGTAACCGCCGCAGAACGAGTTCACGTCCCTCCTCCTCCCTCCCCTCGCATCTCGTCTCCGGCACCACCTCCCGCAGCTCCTCTCGATGCCGCCCGTCCTCGCCCACACGGTCTACCAGGTCGTCGAGTTCGATCAGCAGCTGCGCAGCCGCGGCTACCGCCCGAGGACTTGGCCGACCGTCCTGCGCCCGGACGAGGTACCGCCCGAGGAGGACGACTCCGAGTGGGAGGGTCTCGGCGAGACGATCCTCGGACGCGACGAGTGGTTCGGCCGATGGCTCGACGGCGAGCGCGAGTGTGCGTCCCTCTCTCCTTCTCGGACTCGTCGATGAGGGTGATCAGCCCCTGAGCGAGGGAATGAAGGGGGCGGCGATCCGAGACACCCTCGTCCCCGGACCCCTCCTCACGGCTACGCCTCGACTTCTCGCTGATCTTGTCCTCTACCTCGCGCGCAGTTTTCGACCAGCGATATTACGACTGCATCGCCGCCGCCGACGCTTGGCACATCGTCCCCGAGGTCGACTACGACGTGGGCGAGAGCGGCAGTGGGACGAGGCCGACAAACTCGGCGCTCAGAGTCAAGGAGCTCGCAGAACAGCTCGCAGGTGCGTGCATGCTTCTCTGCGACGGTCTCTCCTCGACGACGACGCAGGACACTGACCCTTCACCGACGCGCCGCCCGCAGAACGGTACCGCCCGCTCCCGCTGCGGCACACCCTCCCCTTCCTCCTCTCGCTCCACCTCCCTCTCCTCCAGTCGTACGCGGCGCGCATCACGTCGGCGCTCGACGCGTTCGAGTCGCTGTCGTTCGGCATTCTCCCCGGTGCGCTCGGTCAGACCACGGCGGCGACTGCGGGCGTCGGCGGCGTCGTGCGGCTCGTCCGGGCCGGTGTCAGTGCGAGGTGGATGAGCGAGCGGTGCGAGGAGTGGGGCGAGGATGCTGTGCGTCGCTCTCGTCCACCTCGTGCAGCCCGAGGACGCGCACTGACCCCTCGAGAGGCCCGACTCGCAGTTCTTCCTCACGCTCTACGACTACCTCTCGACCGCCACCGCGACGCCGGGCAAGCTCGACGACACGCTGCAAGACGCCACCGAGGACGTGCTCGACAACAGCGAGGGCACGACGTTCGACCGCGAGCGCAAGACGTTCGAGTCGCTCGCCGAGCGCAGCGAGGAGCTCATCGTGCGGCACTCGGTCCGCGAGGTGGTCAGCGACCTCAAGCCCTACTTCAACAAGTGCGTCGCCTCTCTCTCGCTGTCTCGCTGCCGAGCGTCGTGCTGATGACGCTCTCGTGCGCGCAGGCGGTGGAACGTCGCGATCGGCGAGGACGACTCGGCCGACCTCTCGCTCAGCCCCGAGCTCATCGCGCCCCTCTCGCTCCTCTCGTCCCTCCTCTCGACGCTCGTCCAGTCGTATCCTCCCTCGACTCGCACGACCCTGTACCGCCGCATCGCCGCCGGCCTCGCCCAAGCCCTGTTCGACCGCCTCCTCATCTCGCACGGCTGGACCGAGTCGTCGGCGCGGCAGCTCCAGTACGACCTCGAGCACGGCTTCCTCGTCGCGGCGCGCGAGGCTGGCATGCCGCCGAGGGGCCTGCAGCGAGGGTGGGACGTTGCGCGCGGGGGTGCGACCGTGCTCGCGCTCCCGGCCATGGCGAGCCAGCAGGGCGGGTACGCTCCGAGCGGCGAGTGGACCTTCTCCAAGGTGATGCAGGTCGTGTTCGACGACGAGAGCGCGGGTGCGGCGGAACAGGAGGAGGGCGGGAGGTTCGCCGAGGTCATGGATGACTTGGGCGTCGGCGAGGCGCTCTCGAGGAGCGAGGTGCAGCAGCTCATGCGGCGCAGGCCCGAGTGCTGGAGGTAGCGTGACGCTGTAATCGGGCTCTTCGTCGCTCTCGTTCTTCTTGCTCGAGAGCAGGACTTGCACTGACGAGGCGACTTGAGAAGGCCGCTTTCGTTCGCACGGACCTCGCCGACCAGAAACGTGAGAGCGGCTCTAGGTTGTGCATGTCCACCGTGTGCTGTTCCGACCCGCCCTACTCAAGTACAAAGGCATCCAGCCAGAAAGGAAGGGGTACAACAGAGCGCTGTGCGCGCGGTGACGACGAGAGGGAGGAGGGAGGAGGTGAGGAAGAGGAGAGGGGTGTGGGCTAGCTCGCCGCGGCCGAGGCGTCCTCGGCGTCCCTCAGCGATCGAGCAGACTGTCGGCGAGAGCCGGAGGAAAGGCCAAGGGACTGGCGGCGAGCGAGGGCAAAAGTCCGTGTAGGGTGAGGGGCAAAAGAGGGACCGAGGCGAAGGACGAAGGGGGTACGAGGACGAGAAGAGTCGACGGGCTAGTTGCCGTAGCAGTACTGGGACTGTCGGTCCTCCGTGCGCCTGCTGTAGTAGCCGGCCGGGCAGCCTGCGACGAGAGAGAGCGCTCGGGTCAGCTCGAGGAAGGGGCGGCGAGCAGAGAGGGGACGCAGAGGAGGACGCACTGAGGATGCAGACCCTGCCTCGGCACAGCGGGACGCCGATGCCGTTGTACGACGGCGGGCAGACGTTGCCGAGCGTGCCGCAGTTGGTCGGCGAGGTGATGAGGCTGACGCACGTGTTCTGCGGCGTCGCGACGAACCCGTTGGCGGCGTCGCACACGAGCGTGCACTCGTTGGCGCCGGTGCACAGGAACGCGCCGTTACTCGTCGTACCGCACGCGGTCTCGCCGCAGGACGACGCGCTGTGGATGCAGACGCCGGCGGCGAGAAAGTAGCCGGGCTGGCAGCCGACTGCAGGAGCGAGCGAGCGAGGGGCGAGTCAGTGTAGCTCGATGCACAGGAGACGATCGCAGATAGACGACGACGTACCGGCGCACAGGTGCGTGTTAGGATTGCAGATGGCGGCGCCGTTGACCGGGATGTCGTTCGGGTCGGTGACGGCTTTGGCGCAGACCTTGTCTGTTGCGACGAGGGGGGGCCGAGAGTCAGCAGGGCACAGCAGAAGACGTCGAGCGGGAGCAGGATGTACTCTGGGCGCAGCGGTAGCGCTTGAGAGCGCGAGCGAACAGGGCGCGGCGGGCGAGCGTGCTCTTGGTGACGCCCTCGCGCTCGTACGTCTCGGTGATGTGACGCTTGAGGAGCGCGTGCGCCGGGTCGTCGTCCGAGCCTGCTGAACGCCTCGCCTTCTTTGCGGCGGCGACCTTGGCGCGCTTGACGCGCGCCGCCGACCTTTCGCGCGACTCGGGCGAGCGCTTCTCGACGGGCGACGCGTTCGAGTAGAGCGACGGCTGCGACGTCGAGCGGTGCACGAGCTCGCTCCCTGTGACGCAGAGGATGGTGAGAGGGAGGGAATGATCAGCTGGCTGTGCGCGCGCGCGAGAGGAGGAGGGAGAGCGGGGAGAGGCGGCTCACCTTGCAGGAGGATGCCCGCCTGAGCCACAGGCGCGAGAGCGAGGACGACGAGAGCGAAGGCCGACAGGAGCCTCTTGAGCGACGGCATCTTGAAGGAAGAGGAAGGAGTAGGCGGAGCGAGGTAACGGAGGGAGGGAGGGGAAGAGGGCGACGAGGAAAGCGTGCCAGAAGGGACGCAGAGGAGGAGAGGGGTGACGAGCACAGTGTTTGTTTGCGAGAGCGCGTTTGAGAGCCAGCACGCCAAGGGCGTGCCTCGAGACGACTCCTCTCGCTCCGTGCCGGGGTTGAAGCATCGGGAGCGGAGCGCGGGACGAGCCTCCGAGCCTCGCAGCACAGCATCTCGTCGTCGTCGTTCAGCAAGCCAGTGCAGCTCGATCGTGTTCACTGCACGTATCTGCGGTATCTGGGTCGGCAGGAGGAAGCGGTGCGTTTGAAGTCGACGCCGGAAACAACGAGGGCGGACGCGTTCCGAGCGTGACGGCTTTCGCGCTTTCGCCTTCGCCGCTTTGCCTATCTCTACGCAATGCAGCTGTCCCTCGTCCTTAGCTGCTCGCCGCATTTGGGCCGACCGGGTTCTCGCGGCGAGCGCTCACCTTTCACGCTTCGCTCCTCCTCCTGCGCTGGCACTCTTGCCTTTGCGTGCGTGCGGGCCCGCCTGCACTCAGAAGCGACGAGCAGCATCTTTCGAGGGTGTCGCAGGTCAGCTGTGCGCCTTGCAACCGGGTGCGGCAGCCTCGATCCGGCTTTCGACCTTCCCAACCGAGCGCACGGACCTCTTCGCGGTCGACGAGCCGAACAAGGGACGCCGCAGCTTGCAAGATTTCTCGCGCAGACGCCCCAGTCAACGTTGAGAGCAACCGTGGGCTGGGAAGCTGCCGAGGGCTCGTCGGGCGAGCACGAAGCCGGTGAGCGGGGGCTAGACTCGAGAAGGCTCAACTTGAGAAGGTCGACTTCTCGTCGCGCTCTCGAGCTCGACAAAGCCAGAGGCGGTGATTCTAGGATTTACAGGTTCACCGCTATGCGCGCCCTAAATAGTAGGAGGGGGAGAGGAGGTACATGGTGCCGTAGGGGCGAAGGAGAGTGGGAAGGACTGCGGGTACTGCTGGGGGAGCGCTAGAAGAACAAGTGAGGGGATGTGCTGGCCCGTCCGCCCTTGGCTCGAGTCCCAGCATCTGGTCGCGCTCTCGACTTCCCCCTACCGAGCCCGAGCTCGAGAGGAGGAGGCGAGGCGGCGAGTCCAAGGTCGGCGAGGAGAGAGGGAGGGGAAGGAGCGAACGTCGACGGGGTGCCCAGATACAGCGAGCGAGGAGCGCCTCACGCTTATGCGCCGTAGCAGTAGAGGGCGCTGCCGTCGAGCGTGCGACGGAGAGAGGTGCCGAGCGGGCAGTCTGCGCGCGAGGGGAAGAGAAAAGGTGAGGGTCAGCTTCCAAGTCGAGCGGTACCGGCGACGAGCGAGGAGGAGAGACGCACTGAGGCGGCAGGTGCCGTTGCGGCACGAGGCCTGGCCGACGCCGTTGTAGGACGCCGGGCAGACGTTGCCGACGGCGCCGCAGTTGTCGGGCGACGAGCGGGTGCTGATGCACGTGTTGTCGGCCGCGACCATGTAGCCCTCCGAGCGGTCGCAGATGAGGGTGCACTGGTTGGTGCTCGCCGGGCAGATGAAGCTGCCGTTCGGGGTCGAGCCGCAGACCTCGCCGCCGCACGTCGGCGTGTTGGCGATGCAGGCGCCGTTCTGAAGCGTGAAGCCAGCGGCGCAGCCAACTGTGGGGAGAAGAGCTCGTCAGCTAGTGCTCGCCCAAGCTCGAGGAAGAGAGAAGACGGCGACGTACCGGCGCAGAGGTGAGAGATCGGGTTGCAGACGGCGCGGCCGTTCGAGGGGAGGTCGCTCGGCGAGGTGACGGCCTTGGCGCAGACACGGTCTGTGCGCGAAAAGAAGAGGAGCAGGGTCAGCTCCTGAGCCTTCAACGTCGTCGTCGACATCCACGAGGAGGAGAGAGGACGCACCGGTACCGCAGCGGTAGCGCTTGAGGGCGCGAGCGAAGATGGCACGGCGCTCGAGGTCACGCTTGGTGACGCCCTCGCGAGCGTGCATCTCGTCGATGTGGCGCTTGAGGAGGGCCTGGCTCTCGTCCTGAGCAGCCATGGCGCGCTTGGCCTTCTTAGCGGCGGCGAGCTTGGCGCGCTTGACGCGAGCCGACGACTCGTTGCGCGACTCGGACGAGCGCTCGACGAGCGCCTCGTTGGTGTAGAACGACGGCTGCGACGAGCGGCGGACGAGGTCGGCGGCTGCAGAGAGGGTACGACGGCGACGATGGGCAGGTTGGGAGAGGGGATGAGCGAGGGTGGAGGTCAGCTCGCTGCGCTGCGTCGTCGAGAGATGGGCGAGGGGAGGAGCGACGACTCACCCTGGACCGGGGTGGCCTGAGCGACGGGCGAGATCGCGAGGGCCGCGAGGGCGAACGCAGCGAGGCAGGACTTGATCGAAGGCATGGTGGACGGAAAGGAGAGGTAGGATCGAAGGCACTAAGGTGGCGAGACGAGGAGAGAGAGGTGAGGGAAGGAGGAGAAGGAGCGAGAGGTGGGCCGGCTCGAGGAGGATGGACGGAGAGGGAGAGGGGGAGGGATGTGAACGAAGCGAGGCTGGGAAGGGCTCGATGGAAGAACGGGGCGCGGAGGAGAATTGTGACCACGAAATGGAGCTGGCAGGCTGGGAAGTCCGCCCAGCGCACTCGGCGCGTGGGTTGCGAGAGGTCAACGTTCTCCGCGATCGAGGCCGAGGCACCTTCCGCTGTGGGCGTGGAAGAACTCGTCGGTCGGCGATAAAGCTCAACGGACGAAACGAACGACCTGCCGGACTGGGGAGGCCCGACCGCGGTCGCTCCCCCTTGCAGGCAGGCGGTGCTAGAAATGCGGAGCTCCTAGGCCGTCCTCTCGTGCGCTTCCCCAGCTTTGTGATGGCTGCATGCATATGCTCGTCCGGCCAGCGGGGCATCGACCCACGTTGGGCACCGAGATGCGCCCGAGCGCGCGAGCGGCCCCCAGACTGTGCGTGCGCCGTGCGCGGAGGGCGAAGGATCGCCCGCTCGAGCCTCTCCCTCTCGAGCTCTCCCTTCCGGCGCGCGCGCAGGCCCTGAATGCCGAGCTGGGGCGCGTGGCTTCTACGTTGCAACGAGGCGGGTCCCGTAAAGCCAGCGAGCTGCGACCGGCGCACGCGGCGTTCATCAGAGCAGCCGCCGCCCGAGCGGCCACGCAGGCCGAGGCGGCTTTCCGGTGGACAGCGATTCGACTGATCAATCGTGCGAGCGCCGAGCTGATCGCGCTTGCGGCCACGCTCCCCCCGGGAAGTCTTCCCCTTCGCGACCGGTTCCGGCGAGGCGAGGCTGGCCGCTTCCGCCGAGCGTCGACCGGGACAGGCAAGGCGTCGAGGTGCAGCCCTGCCAGCGGTCCATGCTCCCCGCTCAGCTTGCCTTTGTCCTGACAACTCGCAGATGCCTTGCTCATCCTTCGCAGTCGAGCTGGTGTCGGCTTTGCGCGCCGTGACGCAAAGCCGAGCTGCTGCGAGGTCAAAGCGACCTTCTCAAGTCCGGGCGAGCTCGCCCGAGGAGCGCAGTCGAGGCTAACCCAGGCTGTCGCCGAAGGTTGCTCCTCGAAAAGATTCGAGGCGCTTTCCCTCCTTCTCTCGGTCCGCAGCGAAGCCTGTCGTCGCAGCTGCCGACCCTCGAGCGGACCGGTGCGTGAGCCGCTCGGGCCCACGCCCAGCGCCCGCGACGTCAACCAGCGTAGGCGACTCGTTGCGTGCACAGCTCGTCTCGATCTTCTCAGGGTGCTATGGCAGTACTCTGCGAGCTTTGCTCGGCGCCGCAGTGCCATTCATCGCGACGGCGAGAGTGCTCCAGCTCGGAGCCTTCTCAAGTCGCGCTCTCCCTTCTCAGCCCGCTTTTCACGGCCGTCCGCCCTCCTCGCAGCGAAGCGCATGCTGTGCATTGCGAGGTTGCTCTTGTTCGATCGACGATGATGAAGTCGCGGCGGCAGCAGCGGACCCGGCGTCCTCGCCCTTGACGGTGCGAGCTCCGCCTACCGGATCCGCCTCGAGGGAGGCTTGCTCTTCGGCAGCGGCACAAAACGACCTTTGCGCTGCACTCGCTTTCGTTTGCGTCGCTCCTCGGAACCGAGCGTAGCTACATACTGTAGGATCCTGCGAAGGGCGACGACGCGAGCCAGCCATCGCCGCCTCTCTGCATCGCTCGTCCGGAAAAGGAGACGCGCAGGAGCCAGGGGGCCCGGCTGCCGTCGGCGCAGAGTCCCACGGCGTCGCACCGGTATTAACACCGCCGTCCACGGTAACGTCGAGCCGCAGCGCGCTTGGACCGCGGGCGAGCCGCACAACGAGAAGTGGCGACGCAAGGGTTGACCTTTCCGAGCTCGAGAGAGAGCAAGGCGAGCACGATCTGTTTAAGGGAATTTGTCGAGCCGCGAACGGCTAGAGCGAGCATGTGCGAGCGCCGCGTCCAGGACGAGGTTGACCCGGCTCGAGCGTTCGAGCGTGCGCGAGGTTGACATCGCGCGCGCGGGCGAGTCGCTAGCTCCGAGGAGAAGGGCTTCAGGCCGTCGCCGCGCCGTGATTTCCAGCGCTGCGCTCGGTCTGTCAGAGAGATACCAAAAACCCACTACACGCCTGTCCGGCCGTCCGCCTGAGAGACGAAAGCCAGCTTCGGGACTTGGCCGGCGAGACCAAGCTCGCAGCCCCGTCCGCTCGACAACACGCTCGCATCGCACACTGCTGCCCGAGACTGCAGCTCGACCTCACCAGCAGCACCGCCTGAGCCACCCGGCCCGCCCGCACTCACGACCGGCAGCAGAATGGCAGAGTTCGCCCGCCTCGTCGTCCCGAAGCCGCCGCGCACCTCGACCGAGAACCAGCAGCAGAAGGAGTCGGTCTACTGGCGCAGCTTCAAGGTGAGCTCTCATCCCAGCTCTCACGCCCGCGAGCGACTCGTACAGAGCGTGCTGACCTCGACCCTCCTCCTCATCTCTTGCTCCCCTCGCCTCACCCTTCGTCTTCCTCCCTCAGTCTCCCACGTTCCTCAAGTCGTACGCGCCCATCACCCATGTCCACTTCTCGCCATCCTCGCCGCACCGCTACGTCGTCACGTCTGGCACCCGCCTCCAGATCTACTCGCCCAAGACGAACCGCGTCGTCAAGACCATCTCGCGCTTCAAGGAGACGGCGACGAGCGGCGAGATTAGGACCGACGGCAAGCTCTGTGTCGCAGGAGACGAGGGCGGTACGGTCCAGGTGTTCGACATCAACAGCCGTGCGATCCTGAGGACGATCCGCGCTCACAAGCAGTGCGTCCTGCTCCCTCCTCCTCTCTCGAGCGCGAGCCGCGGAAGTTGACGCATATCTTGTCTCGCAGGGCCGTGCACACGACCAAATTCTCGCCTGGCGCAGGGACGCAGATCCTCACCACCTCGTCCGACACGACCGTCCGCCTCTTCGACCTCGCGGCCTCGGCACCCCTCCGCACCTTCTCCTCCCATACCGACTACGTTCGCGCCGCCTCCTTCGTCCCCTCCTCCCCCTCACTCGTCTTCTCCGGCGGCTACGACTCGACCGTCCGGCTCTGGGACTCACGCGTCCCGGACAACGAGGGCAGCGGGTGCGTCTGGGTCGGCCGGCATGGCAAGCCCGTCGACGCCGTCCTCATCGGCGAGCAGGGCACGATGGCCGTCTCGGCCGGCGGGCCCATCATGCGCGTGTGGGACCTCCTCGGCGCGTCGACGTCGCGCTCGGGCGCGCTCGACGGCGGGTACGACGTCGAGGGCGGCGCACGGGCGGCGGCGCAGGCCGACGACGTCGAGGAGGACACGGGCACGCAGTACTGCCTCAAGGCGCTCAGCAACCACCAGAAGGCGATCACGACGTTGTGCTGGGCCGAGTCGGAGCAGGGCGAGAAGAGGGTGTTGAGCGGCGGGCTCGACGGGCTCGTCAAGGTGTACGACCCGCAGGAGAACTGGCGCGTGCGGCACACGATGCGGTACGGCGGGCAGGTCATGAGCTTGGCGGTCTCGGTGCGTCTCTCCCTCCTCTTCCTCGTCGCGCCGACCCTCTCTTACCGCAAGAGCTTACTCTCCCGCCTCGCGCGCTCGCAGCCCAACAACTCGCACCTCGTCGCAGGTCTCTCGGACGGCTCGCTGTCGATCCGCACCCGCGCTGGCGTGGGTCGGAAGGCCGGCGTGCCCGTCGAGAAGGTGACGCCCTCGTTCGACGCCATGCTCGCCGGCATGGGCCACGGCGGCGTCGTCTACAGCGGCAAGCAGGCGGGCGAGGGCCTCAAGGCGACGTTCGAGGGCGAGGTCAAGGTGTCCAAGGAGCGGCGGCGCAAGCTGACCGAGTGGGACCGCATGCTCAAGAGCTTCCGGTACGGCGACGCGCTCGACTCGGTCATGCGCGGCGACGTCACGCCGGCGACGGCGTTCGCGCTCATGGACGAGCTCATCCGCCGCGACGGCCTCCCCATCGCGCTCGCCAACCGCACCGACCTCACGCTCGAGCCCGTCCTGTCGTTCCTCGTCAAGCACATCACGCACCCTCGGTACTCGATCCTCGCAGCAGACATTGCGAGCGTCCTCGTCGGTGCGTCCCTCTCGCCTCTCTCATCCTCTGTCGGCGCTCGTCGAGCCTGTCCTGACTGCCTTGCCTTCGCTCGCTCGCCGCAGACATCTACACGCCGACTCTCGGCCTCTCGCCCCTCATCGACACGCTCTTCTCTCGGCTGCGGCGCAAGCTCGACGAGGAGCTCGACTTCCAGCGCGAGCTCACCCAGGTCCAGGGCGCGCTCGACATGGTCTTCTCGAGCAGCGTGCCCGTCTCGGTGCGGTAGAGACGAGGGGTCCGAGCACTTGTAACGTCGAGCGGGACCGCCTCTGTTGTCACATCTCTTGACTATGGATCTCGAGAGTTCAGAGCGTCGAGACGCCGTTCGACGAGGTGAGCCGACTTGAGAAGGCCGGCGCTCGGGCCTCCTACTCCTCGAGCGCCTTGCTCTTGGTCAAGCTCGTCGCGAGCCTCTGCATCGAGAGCGAGAGAGGCTACCGGTGCTCGTTTCAGCACGCGAGAGCGCCAGCGGCTCGGTGCGCGCTGCAAGCAAGCTCGCCGAGATGGGTGAGCGAGCGCTCTTCCTGCCGGCTCCCTGCTCCTCGTGCCGCTGCTCTGGACCTTGTCGAGTACGTCCTGAGCGGGGCAACCCGAACGGAAGTCTGTGGGCGGCGCAATCGTTGTCTGGAGCAGGGCGAGGAAAGCTAATCAGGAATAGGAACGCGCGCCCAAGCTTTGATTAGGCGGGCCAGCAGAGCTAATGCCGATTACAGAAAGTCAAGCCCGCCCGGCTAATGCTCCTCCTCGCTCCTCGTCCACTCGCCCTCCCGACTGGGCACACGACTTGGGCCTCGGCTCCCGACCTGCACCACTCGCCAGCACCTCTGTGCTCCGCCTACACCACCATGCGCCCTCGCCCTCGCCCCAGAGCGACCTCGGCGCGTCCTCATCAGCCAGCCTCGTCGACCGACCTCTCTCGACACCGACGGCGACTTTCGGACTCGTGCACGCCCTTCGGCGAACTCAAGAAGGTGCAAGGCGCGCTGGGAGCAGGACGGGCGGGCTCTGCTGCAGCGGGAGAGCAGGTGCGTCCTCGTCCTCCCCGCCTCCTCTCCCTCGCTCCCCTCCGCACCCTCGCCTCGCGCACGCCAG
>Ga0308169_10002831_pt1 | contig 17527 bp, 16 predicted proteins | sample PhyBR1_2_FD_202139 | JGI IMG/M metagenome (GOLD analysis project Ga0308169, IMG submission 202139) | Phyllosphere microbial communities from UC Gill Tract Community Farm, Albany, California, United States - DLSLSB.R1 | ecosystem: Host-associated > Plants > Phyllosphere > Unclassified | place... | reverse complement strand
CGTCCATCTTGCTCGCGCCCTCGGCGGCGGCGCCGGCGCGCTCCCTGAGCTCGCGCACGACCTGCTCGAGCTCGGACGTGCCGCCGCCGTGCTGGGCCGCAGCGGCGGCGCGCTCGGCGTGGTCCGGGTCGGCGGCGCCGAGCGAGAGGATGTGCTCGATGTCGGCGGGGAGGGCGCGCAGGGTCGACGAGGGCGAGGTGCTGGTGGTGGTGGTGGTGCTGGTCGAGGGGAGCGGGAGGGCGGGGACCTTGAAGGTGTCGCCCGCGTCGTGCTCGACGGCGAGAGGTGCGGTCGCCGAGAGGCCGGCGACGACTGCCGTGCCGGGGTCGGCCGGGTCTGCGGCAGTGTCGCTGGACGGTGCTGGTGCAGCGAGCTGAGCGCCCTGTGCGTCTGCGGGCGTGTCGACGGGCGAGTCGGGTTGATGAGGGTGAGGCGGTGAAGGCTGGGTCGACGAGGCGACGTCGGGCGCAGGGGCGTCTGTGCGCTGCTGTGACTGGCCCTGACCCATGTTGGTGGTGCTGGCTAGAGTGGTGGCTGGCTCTCTGGAGCACAGCGGTGAGAGGGAGAGACCAAGGAGCGATGAGGACGAGCTCGCTCTCTCGTCCCGGACCCTCCTCGTCTCGCACACCCTCTCGAGTGCAGCAGAGCACCGCGTAGTCGCACCTACAGCACCTCGACACGCCCCCCACAGCCACCCGCAAGCTCGCCACGACCACGATGTCACCCTCCCTCGTCCTCCGCTCCCTCATCTCCCGATCCGCCGCACCCGGCCTCCAGACCGCCAGCCGACCAGCAGCAGCAGCAGCGCGCACCTTTGCCACCACCCGCACCGCCCGCGCCGACCCGCCAAAGGTCCCCGTCGCCCTCATCTCCAAGATCCGCTCGGCCCGCCCGGGCACCCCTCTCTCGCTCGCGCGCTCCGCCCTCGTCGCCGCCAACAACGACCTCCAAGGCGCCCTCGCCTGGATCGCCGACCAGGCCGCCGAGTCGGGCGCCAAGAAGGCCGAGAAGCTCGCCGGCCGCGCCGCCGAGCAGGGGCTCGTCGCCGTCGCCGTCCTCGCCGATGGGTCCGGCGGCGTCGGCGTGCGCGCCGCGCTCGTCGAGATGCGCTGCGAGACCGACTTTGTCGCGCGCACGGACGAGTTCCGCGAGCTGGCCGAGGGCATCGCGCGCAGCCTCGCCTTCTTCGCCGAGCCGACCCCCTCCTCGTCGTCGTCGTCGTCCGCGACGACGGTCCCGCACCAGCTCGTCCAGCTCGACCCTAAGAGCCCCGCCCTCCTCGAGACGCCCGTCGTCCCCTCGCCGCACAAGGTCGCCGCCCTCGCCGCGTCGGGCGACCCGGCGCCGCACGAGACGGTGCACACGAGCCTCTCGTCGCTCGTCTCGCGCCTCGGCGAGAACATCCGCCTGCACCGCGCCGCCTCGGTCGCGCTCGAGCCGACCATGCCCTCGGACGAGCCCACGTCGCGCGGCGTCTACCTCGCGTCGGCGTACCTCCACGGGAGCAAGACGCCCGCGGCCGCCGCGGCCGACGGCGTCCAGTCGGGCCTCCTCGGCGGCCTCCTCCTCTCGCGCGTGCCGGCGAGCGCCGCGCCCAAGGTCGACCCGCAAGAGGTCAAGGGCCTCCTGCGCGCCCTCGCGCGCCAGGTCGTCGCGCTCCCGACCGCGTCGATCCGCGGCGCGGGCGCCGCAGCCACGAGCGCGAGCGCGAGCGCAGGCGCCGAGTCGGGCGAGCCGAGCACGGCGCTGTACGACCAGGCGCTGATCACGATGGCGTCGACGCCCAAGTTCGAGTTTGAGCAGGGCAGCACGGTTGGCGACGTTCTGAGGCGGTGGAGCGAGGCGCGCGGCGTCGAGGGCAACGGGCTCGAGGTGGTCGAGCTCGCGCGGTGGGAGCTCGGCGAGGCGCTCGAGGGCGAGGGCGAGCAGGCGGCCGAGGCGCAGGCATAGAGCCGAGAGGGCGCGTAGAGCGGTGCATCGAGATCAAGAGCGGGCGTCGAGCCCGCACAGCAGTTCCCCACTCTCTCTGCCGAGCTTCGTGTGAGTCTGCGCGAGATACTCTGCAGCTAGACGAGGGGCACTGATGCCAAGGAGAGCAGAGCAGAGCAGCGCTCGCTCGACGAAAGCATCCGCGGCGGCCAACTTGGGAAGGCCGCGAGCGCTCAGGCCTCCGTCCGTCTCGCCGCCTCCTCCTGTCCGCTCGATAGCGCTCGATTGGTGCCCGAGCTCCTTTGGCTCGGCGACGGCCTCCGGAGCAGCCCGTCGCCGGTAAGCGTTGCCGTCGCAGCTCGGGCTCAAGCTTTCCGCCCTCTTGCTCCTCGCTCTTCTCGCACGCCTCGCTGCGCTCGAGCAAGCATGGCCTCGATCGAGCTCACCGTCTCGGCGATCCTCTTCGACTCGGACGGCACCCTCATCGACTCGACGCCCGCCGTCCGCGCCACGATCCAGCGCTGGTGCGCCGCGCAAGGCGTCGACCCGCGCGCGTTCGCCGCCGCGCAGCACGGCACGCGCGCGCGGGACCTCCTGCGGCGCTTTGCGGTGCGCCCGAAGCGCGGGAGCGAGATGAGCGAGGTAGAGCTGGATGAGGCGGTCGAGGAGCTCGAGAGGGAGGTCGGGAGGACGGCGAGCAGGATGGCGCAGCAAGGCGAGGGCGGGATCGTGATGCTTCCGGGCGTCGCAAAGCTGCTCGAGAAGCTGCGCGAGGGCGCCGCGAGCTGGGGCATCGAGACCTCGGGTGCGTCGTCGTCCTCGCGCTCGCTCCGCCTCGAACCCGCTCATCCTCTCCTTCGCTCGCAGGGACCCGCACGCACGCCTGCGCCGCTCTCGTCGCTGCGGGCGTCATGTCGAGCTCGCTGCAGGTCCCTGTCTTCGTCACGGGCGAGCTCGTCAAGGAGGGCAAGCCTCACCCCGAACCGTTCCTCGCCGGCGTTGCAGGTGCGCACGGTCCTCCCCTCCTCTCTCCTCGCTCTCCCGACCGTTCCCTCGACCGTTCCCTGACTCTCTCTCCTCGCCGCAGCAATGCAGAAGCTCCAACCCTCGCTCGATGCCAAGGACGTGCTCGTCATCGAGGACGCGCCCGCCGGGCTGCAAAGCGGCGCCGCCGCAGGGTGCTGCGTCCTCGCCGTCTGCACCGGGCCCGTCGCCGCCGCCGACGTCGTGCAGGCTGCAGCCGAGATCGAGGGCGCTATCGTCGTGCGGGACCTGAACAGGTGCGTCGCTCGTCGACTTCTCGAGCAGGACCGAGCGAGCCAGCGAGACTGATTCTCCCTCTCGTTCTCGATGTCCCTGCAGCGTCGAGGTCACCTCGTGCACGCCCGAGAGCATCACCCTGCGCATCTCTCCTCTCTCTCCGTCGTAGCCGCTGCGAGATAGGGTCAAAGGAGCTGCATTGCGAGCTGCGAGTTCAGCCCAAGAACCCTCTCGGCGGCCGGCCGTGCATCGACATGGGCGGCGGCATGACGCCGCGCACGAACATGGGCTGGCCGCCCGGCGCGAGGCCGTGCTGCGGGAGCGGGCCGAGGGCGCCGAAGCCCGGGCCGGGCGAGTCGTTGCGCGGCGCGACGGGCGGTGGGGGCTCGACGGGCGCTTTGAAGTTCTGCAGGGGCCGGTGCGGTGGAATCAGCTCGTGCTCTCGCTCATCGTCGTTGCCGAGGAAGCCAGAGGAGAGGGACGGACCGTCTGCTTGCCCTCGCGGTACACGTCCTCGAGCGTGTCCTCCCACGACCCCTCGGCCTCGAGGCGCTGGTAGTGCTCGTACAGCTGCAGCGCCGTCCTCGCGTCCTCGATCGAGTCGTGCGTGTCGGCCTGGATCGCAGAGTGGAGTACGGCGTAGGCGAGGAACCGCAGCGAGAGCTTGCGCTGCCGCGCGGGGAGGTGGTAGATGTTGACCGTGTCGATGATCTGGTGCGGCGGGACGTAGATGTCTGCGCGGCGAGGGAGTGCGTCAGAGGACGCTCGACGCAGTCGCAGCAGCGAGAGAGAGAGAGAGAAGGACGCACTGATGATGCGGAAGTCCTTGTTGAGCCCGTGCCCGATAAAGACGCAGCCGAGGTCGACGAGCATGCGCAGCTTCTTGTAGGCCACCTTGAGCGGGACGAGCGTATGCCGCGAGTGCACCGGGTCGAGGTCGCCGGCTGCGAAAGAGAGAGAGAGGAAGAGAAGAGTCAGCTCGAGCCGAGTGGGAGAGAAGGGGACGGTCGACCAAGAGAGCGAGAGGACGCACCGCGGATGCCCGAGAACTCGGTGAGGTAGTCGACGACGGGCTCGCTCGTGTGGATGTGGTCGTCGATGAAGGGGATGCCCGTCTCGGTGCCCTCACCGCGCAGGACCGACACGCGCGCGAGCGTCTGCCGCGACGGCCGCAGGACCTTCTTGGTGCCGTCCGAGTGGAACTCGGCCTCCTCCTGCTGCAGCGAGACGAACTCGGCGTCGATGGCGACGAGCGTGCCTCGTCGAGGCAGCTCGTCGAGGCGGAACGGCTGGTGCTTGATCATCGAGCGGTCTCGGTTCCTGCAGGCGCGAGCACTGGGTCAGCCTCGCCTCCTCGCGCAGGTCGTGCCGAGGGAAAAGGTGGGAGACGCACTTGGAGATGGTGATGTCCTCGCAGAGGATGGCCGGGTCGCTGCGCAGCGGCAGGTCCGAGAAGTCGAGCATCTCGCTCGAGTCGACGCGCTCGTAGAAGAGGACGGCCGGGATCTGCGAGGAGGTTTCGCTGCGTCAGTCACGAGCCTCAAGGAGAGACAGAGAGAAGAAGATGACGCACCTTCCACTTGCCCGGGAAGCTGAGCGCCTCGTCTTGGCTGACGGGTCGCACGAGGAAGTCGTTGAAGAGGTGCCACGACGAGCCCGGCTTCTTCTCCTCGTCCGACACTGCACGAGGTCGACGTCAGCATAGGTCTGGAGTACGGAGAGGAGCAGGCAGGGAGGAGAGAGGACGCACCGCGAGCGAACGAGACGAGGTGAGGTGCCTCGCCCTCGGCCTGGATCTGGACGACCATGGCCTGCGCGAGCGGTTCATCAGCCCGCGCCCGATGAGCCGAGCACGTACGAGAGAGAGTGAGGACGCACCCGCAGCTCGTACTCGACCTCGCCCTCTGCCGCCTCGCCCTCGGGCACCTTGACGACCGCCCCGCCGCCCTTGGCCCGCCCGAGCCTGAACCGGCTCAGGACGAACCTCGACCCGTCCTTCTCCCTGCCGTCCCTCCACAGCTCGAGCTCCTCGGCCGTGCGCACGCCCGCGTTGAGCGTCAAGACGGGCGGGAGGCGCGCCGCGTCCGAGGGGAGCGTGCGGCGGATGCGCACGTGCGTGTTCTGCCGGCACGACGAGCACGGGAGGCGCGCCATCGTCTCGCGCACGATCGACGAAGAGAGGATGGCCGAGAAGGACGTGGCGGGCTGCGGCTCGTTCGACATGGCCTGCGGGCGGGAGAGGGAGAGCGTCAGGGACCGTGCGCCGACGACCTGGAACGACGGCTCGAGGGAGGGACAAGGACGCACTCGTCGCGGGTACTGCAGGTCGATGACGTTGAGCCCAGTCTCGCGCTCGGACGTGACGCTGCAGTTCTGGCACGTGCTGAGCGACTGGGCGTCGACCTTGACGACCTGGGCGAGCGGCGCCTTGACGGGCACGCCGGCGGGCGCGTTCTTGAGGAGCGACGGCGGCGGCGACGGCGGGATCCGAGGCGAGGACGACGTGGCCGGGATGGCGGGTAGGGTCGACTCGGACGTCATGCACTCGAGGAGGAACCGGTTGAACGTCTGGATCAGGGTCGCGTACGCGACCGACTTTGCCGCGTCGTTCTCGTGGTCGATGAGGCCGAGCGCCGCGATCTGCGGGTTGGCGCCGAAAGCGCGCGAGAAGTTGGACGCCTGGCAGTTCATGCCGCGCGCGTCCTCGAGCATGCGGAACAGGAAGCCGGCCTCGCACAGGAGGCAGTTCTCCTTCGGGCACGCCTCGAACGTGTGGCTCTTGGCGACGATGCGCACAGGGCGCAGGTAGTGCAGCGCCTGGAGGAGCGAGTTGGTGTACGAGTTCGTGATGTGCGTCTCGAGGCCCGAGTGCGGCGTCTTGTTGTAGAAGCTGCGGGCGAGACCGGCGAAGCGTCAGCACTCGCTCGTCGCACACGCAGGCACACGCAGTGGAAGAGGCGACGCACGCGAAGTCAAAGTCCTCGATGCCGAACCGGCTGTACTTGATCTCGACCTTGCGGTAGTACTTGGGCATCTCGTCCTCGCCGTTGTGCTCCTCCTCGGGCTCGGCCTCGGTCGTCGCCTGCGCGCACGTGGAGCAAGAAGGCGTCAGCGATGCGCTCGAGAGAGCGGCATGTAGTCGGGCGAGGCGAGGCGAGAGCGAGGGCGACGCACCGAGTCACCGTGGTCCCTCCTCCTCTTGGCGTCGGCGCGCTCGCGCTCGCTGCGGAACATGGGCGCGTCGACGCCGAGCCGGCCCGCTCCCGCCGCGCGCGAGCCTCCCGAGCCTCGCACCTGGTTGCGGCGCACGGCCGACCGCAGCTGGGCCGGATAGGCGGCGTACCCGACAAAGTCGACCGTCTTTGCCGAGGCGGCGATCTGCGGGTCGATCGGGACGCGGCGGTGCGACGCCGTGTGGGTCGTCGTCATGTGCTGCGGGAACATGCTGAGGAGTGGCGCCAAGTAGAACGGCATGCCGACCGAGTTGAGCGGCGTGTCGTCGCGCCAGTCGACGCGCTCGGGGAGGTCGACCGTGTCGGGCAGCTCGACGTCGCCGTCGTACCGGCAGAACTTGGCCTCGCCCTCGGCGGGCTGCGCCGACCACAGGTGCAGGTAGCCCTCGGCGTCGCCGAACGCGAGGCCCTCGCCGGTCGGCGAGATGGCCATGGACGTGAGGCCGCTTGGCGTCCCGATCTCGAAGACCGAGCTTTTGCCGACGTCCTTGAGGTCGAGCATCTGGACCCGCCCGTCCGAGCTCGCGACGACGACGTTGCCCGACAGGCGAGGGTGGAAGCGCACGAGCGCCGGCGGGGTCGGGAAGGGGATGGGCGAGAGCGGGCGCAGGTAGCGCGTGTCGAACAGCTTGAGGTACGGGTCGGGGAGCGGGAGCCCTTGTCTGCGAGCGTCGTCGAGAGCATGGGTGCGCCGTCCTTGGTGCGACGCCGAGGGAGCAAGAGGGAGGGACGGACCGCATGGTGAAGCCGACGGTGACGATGTAGTTGCCCTCGGTCTCGAGCTGGCTGATGCCGCCCGTGTGCGCGAGGACCGTCTCGCCGATCGTGAAGTCGGGCGTGCGAGTGTCGAGCAGGCACAGCGAGCCCGTGATGGTCGAGCCGACGAGCTGGCTCGACCGTCGCAGGTGGACGAACGACAGCGGCGAGGTTTGCTGTGGATGCACCAGAGTCAGCGCGTGGTCACCGCCGGCGCTTCATCACAGCGTGCGGCGTCGTAGCTGGAGAGCGCGGCGAGGCGCGCAGGACGAGAACGAGGGAGTCGGCGACGCACCTTGCGGACGACGGAGCCTCGAGAGAGGTTGACAACGAACATGTCGCTGCCCGGGCCCGTTGCGACGATCTCGGACGAGCGCGAGGGCGTGTAGGCGAACGTCGTGAGCGGTGCAGGCGGATCGGTCCTGCAGGACGAGCAAGGTGGGGGAGGGAGCGTCAGCAGGGCTCGACGAGGGCAAGGGCCGCGAGAGAAGACAGAGCGGGGACGCACTCGACGCTCCACAAGGTCATGCCCCTGCGGTTGGCGAGCTTGACGCTCCCTCCCCCGGCGCTCCGGCCGGGCATGCTGCCGCCGCCTCCGACGCTGAGGATGCCCGACGGGTCGACGCCCATCTCGCCGACGGCGCCCCAGTGCGCGCGGTAGCTCGTGTAGCGCCCGCCGAGGCCGGTCGTGGGCTGGCAGAAGTAGCTCGCGACGGTGCCGGAGGGTGAGCCGGCGAAGGCGAGGGGCGACATGGGGTCGAACGCGAGCGAGGTTGGCGGCGAGGGGAGGAACTGGGAGGGGAGGGGCTGCCAGACGGACCCCTCGTCGTCGCCTGCGCCATACTGGGCGTAGGCCATGGCCCGCGAGGCGGTCGAGGGCGGGTGTCACGAGGTCGGCGAGGTGAGGTGCGCGTTTGGCGAGGGTTGCGCGTGTCGAGAGTGGTCCTTGGCGCTGTAAGGTGCGCGTGGCTAGTCGCAAGGAGCCACTTGGCGCGGTGGAGGATGAAGGAGGACCAAGTCGTCGTCCTCGTCCAGATCAGCTCTCGTCGCGCCCGCTCCCCCCTCCGCTTCACTCTCTAGCTGCGTGCTCTGGCCTGTGATCAGGCCTAGAAGCCACATTCAAGCTCGCAGTGCCCTGCTGCACGTCGCCCGGCTCGCGACGACGCGTCGCTGCCCCCCTTCGACCGCCTCTGGCTCGCTCGCGTCAGAGGCGGCCGAGCCGGGGTACAGCGCTCGCAGGGCTGTGCGCTGCTGCCTCTTGGCTCCCTTCTCTTCACTTGCTCGCCCTCTCAGCTGCGCTAGCCCCAATCGCGTCGCCCCGGCCGCCGCCCTTCCCCTCCGCCTCTCCTCCCTTTCCCCACCCCGCCGCTCACCGCCCTCGTCCACGCCTTCCCGCCTCGCCATGAGCACCGACAGCAGCATGCTCAAGACGCCCGCCTTCGACACGTTCGGCAACGACGAGCTCGCCGCCATGGAGGGCATCACGGGTCCTCCCGCCGACCAGCTTATCCGCCTCAGCGGCATCCTCGACACCGCCGCCGCCGCTCAGCAGCCCAGCACCGAGCTCGCCGTCCTCGAGAATGCAGCCGGCGCTGGCATCCTCTCGGCCAAGCTCAAGGCGCAGCTGCCCGAGGGCGCAAAGGTCAAAGTCGTCGCCGGCGACGTCGAGCGCACCATGGTCGACCTCGCGACCAAGCGGTTCGAGGCGGCGGGTCTCGGCGACGTGCGAGCTCAGGTCATCGACGGCATGGTGCGTCTCGTCTCTCTCTCTCTCTTGTGCCTCTACTCCTCGCCGCTCCCGCTGACTCGAGACTCTCCCCCTCGCTCTGCGGCTCTCGAAAGGCCATCCCGTTCAGCGACGAGTCGTTCGACTACTCGTTCATCCACTTTGGCATCCAGCTGTATCCTGACCCGGCCAAGGGCCTCTCTGGTGCGTCCTGCCGCTCCCTGCGCCGCCCCCTCTCTCACGCGCACTGACCTCGTCCTCCTCCTCGCTCCCCTCCCTCTCTCGCCTTTCCCTCTCTCGCCGCCCGCAGAGTCCCTCCGCATCCTCCGTCCGGGCGGCACCCTCGCCCTCACGACCTGGCACACGCCAGGCTTCCTCCCCCTCCTGCAGCGCGCCGACCCGTCCTTCCCAATCCCTCCTCCGATGCAGCACCCGCTCGCGCTGCGCGGGTCCGCCGCATCCATCCTCATCGACGCCGGGTGCGCCCCAGGCAGCGTCCGCACCGAGGACGTGCGCGTGCGCGTGCCGTTCGACGGCGCCGAGGCGTTCTTCGAGCTCATGCGCAAGGGCATGAAGGGGCTTATCGCCGACGAGGAGCGCAACGTGCGCATCAGGGGCGCGATCGAGGAGATGTACGGCGAGGGGCCGTTCGTGCTCGAGTGGGAGGGGCTCGCTGTCGTCGGGAGGAAGGCGTGAGGCCGGGCGAGCTCGAGGCGCTGTATCTCTCTCGAGGTGCGACGAGCGGACAAGAATGAGCGGTACGAGCGTGGTGCAATTGCGAATCGTTGCCGTGAGAGAACTGGTGCAGAGGGAGGAGAGACAACGAGGAGGGAGGAGAACTAGGGCTCTACAGAACGGGCTCGAGCGCACGAGAGGAAAGCTCGCCGACGGGGACCAGCCCGCGGTCGGCATGAGCGACGAGTAGAGGGGGACGCTATGATCAGGCGCGACAAGCGCGCGCAAGGCATGTACAGGGGAAAGTGGGGAGGAGGGCGGCGAGGAGCTCAGTCGACCTCGAGCTTCGAGCCGACGCCTAGAGGCCGCTCCTTCTTGGTCTGCGACGACATGCTGAGCCCGGCGATGCCCGAGCTGAGCGGGTTGGCGTCCTTCTTGAGGAGCGAGCCGCTCGCCGCCGACGGGTCGGGCGAGTGGCGCGGCGAGTTCCTCGGCGACGGCACGGCGCTGAGGCGCACGTCCTCGAGGTCGAACAGCTGCTGCCCGACGGGCTGCGTCGCCTGCATGAGCGGCGCGGGCGGTGGTGCGCCGGGTGTCGAGCCGGCGTGCTTGATGCGCGAGCGCGTCACCTCGGCCGGCGTCGGCGGCGCGTGCTGGTGCTGGTGCTGCTGCGGCGGCGGCGACGCCGGGACGGCGAACGGCGACGACGCGCTCGACTCGAGGTTCGTGTCGGACGGCGTCGAGCACGCCGAGGACGACGACGACGACGTCGACGAGTCGGAGAAGGTCGACGTGAGGCCGGGGAGCGGCGCGAGCCTCGACGGCGCCGCGCTCGAGCGCTTGCTCGCCAAGGACGACGCTCGCGACAGCGACGACGCCGGCGTGTCCCACCCGTCGCCCTCGGGCGTGCCCTTGCGCGAGGGGGCTTTTTGCCGCGGCGCGTTGCGGTACGGCTCGAGCGTCGGCTCGACGAGCTCGTCCTGCGGCGTCGTGACCATGACCGGGAACGGGTACCCGGACGACGGCGTCGCGAGGCGCACGGGCTTGGGGCGGGCAGGCTGCTGCGCTGCCGCGGACTCGGCGGCGGCGGCCTCCTGGACCCGGCGGACGCTCGCGGCGTGCTGCTCAATGGCCCGCAGCGAGTCGTTGCGGCGGACGTGGTTGCGAGGCGGCGACGGCGAGTCGGCGCGCGCGCTGCTGGGCGGGTGCGCTGTGCTGGCGGCGGGCGAGGCGGTGGTGGCCATGGGCGGCGGCAGCCGAGGGCGAGCGAACGCGAGGGTGTTGTTTCGGCGGGGGCGAGTCGGCTGCGGCGTCGGCTCGAGGCTGGGTTGGCGACGGCTCGGAGCGGGGGCGGGTTGGTGGTGTGTGGTGAAGGAGAGAGGATGCTGCCTTGCGCTTGGGGCACAGAGAAGCGGAGGCAGCGCGAACGCCAGGGAGCTCCAGGGGGGCAGCGAGCCGCGCCGCAGTCGGAGATGACGACCTCGGCGGCGCGTGCGGAGGCGAGGCTGTGCAAACTCGCGCCGCGCGCCGGCTGCCGGCATGCCCACCCGGCCTTTTCTCGCCCCTTTCTGCTCGCTCTCCGCTCGCCTTCGCAAGAAACAAGGACGTCTCAAACGCGAGGCCGAGGCGGTGCGAGCGCTTGCTTCTTCCCCTCGCTTTCTGCTCGCCGCGGCGCCGCCGCAGACCAATCGCACTGCGGGCGGACCTTTCAATCTCGACTGGCCTTTTGCGCCTCGACGTCGTCGTCGCGCCGCTTGCGCGCACCGCCAAGCTCGCTCGCCCGCGCTCCTTGGCACCCTTGCAGAGAGCGCTTTTCAAAACGCTCAGCTCAGTTGTCGCCTGGGCCTGCGCATCACCGACGAGGCTCAGGCTTGTTCGCAGCCGAGTGATCCGCAGCTCCGACCGCGAGTTGGCAGGGAGCGTCGGACTCGGGGATGTGCTGCATCTCGCTCCGAACGGCTGCTCTCGACTCGACCTGCACCGCCTGTGCACCGCTTCGGCTCGTCGTCGTCGAGGCTTCTGGAGCGAGGCAAGCCGGACTCGAGGGAGGACGACCGCCTCGTTCGCTGGCGCCGCAGTCCTGCTCGTTCTTGCAGCGAGCTGCGATGCTTCCAGCTCTCTGAGAAAGAAGCTTGACAAGAGCTGCGGACGAGGACGAGGGACGGAGCGCACGACCGAGAGGGAGATGGCGAGGAGGTCGGTGCGCTCGAATCCAGCTCGAGGGCGACGAGCTCTGTAGCTCCCTCGCGGCAGAGCGGCCGCAGAGAGGTAAGAGAAGCTAGCTGCGCCATCTGGAGCGAGCGAGACGGCGAGGAGGCGAGAGGAGGTCCGAGCGACGACGACGGCTCTCGCTCGCACAGCTCTCGCCGCCCAAAGCGCCGCAAAGAGAGAGTGAGTTCGAGAGAGGACAGCTATATTTCGTCGTGCAGCGCAGGGCAAGGCCAAAAAGGGAGGAGGGAGAGGGAGGAGGAGTGAGGGAATGAGGAGGAAAGGCGGTGGAGCGAGGAGCAGCTCGAGGTGGTCGTCGTTCAGAAGGTTCGTCTCGTCTGCTGCATCTGCTCACAAAGAACAGATCCACGAGCCGTGTAGCGATCGAGCGTCGGTAGCGACCAGCTGCATGAGGCGCCGCCGGAAGAGGAGGCCCGAGCGGCCACAGCAAGAGCCTGTACCGCTCGAAGCGAGCTTGAGCTCGACGACACGACCCTGCATGGCCCGCTGCACTCGGACCAGCAGCTCTGAGAGCCTAGTATGGCGAGAGCCCGACAAGGCTGCGCTCGCACAGGCAAGAAGAAGTCGAGGCGAAACGGAGCCCGTTCGAGCTGCTCTCGAGGGAGGGGACGAGCTCTCTTCGTCGTCGAGCTCCTTTGACAGCCCGGCAGCGGCAAGCTGACATCTGTCGAACGCCGCCGACGGACGGCCGAATGATCGGGAGTTGAAATGGGCGGAGGAGGATTGTCCGCGGGATGGTCCGAGGAGGAGCGGGCGACTGTGAGCGGCGACAACACGCGCAGCGGGCCGGTGCAGCGAACCAGCCGCCTCGTGTAGACGTCCTGAGCTGCTCGAGGGTGACCATCACGCGCAAGGCGCAAAGGCGAAGGCTCGAGGGAGCGTCGAGGTGAGAGGAGGAGGTGGGAGCGAGCGCGAAATGAGGCGCGGTGGCTGGGGTGGACGAGGACGGCGGCCGGCAAGGCGGTCCGAGCGACGTTGCGAGGGTGCAGGAGCACCTCGCGAGAGGGAGAGCGCGGCGGGCGAGGTCGGGGACCGCTCGATCCGTTCTCCGGCCGGAGCTGGAGTGCGCCGCCCGCGCGCGCGGAGCGGTCGGCCTCGCACGCCGCCTCCTCCTCCCCCCTCTCCTCCTCGTCCCTCAGCCTCACCAGACTCAGGGTGAGCTCCGAGTTCCTCTGATCGCTCCAGCGAGCACGTTCGAGCCGCCGAGCGGTGCACACGCGCACCCCCTCGGCGGCGTCGAGTGGGGACGAGCGTCGGCCGGCGACCAGCCAATTCGCGCCCACGCTTTCCCTGGCGCTCCTCCTCCCTCAGCCCTCGCCGAGCACGGTGCCTAGTGCTGACCAGAGCGTCCCTTGCCCCCTTGCCTCGTCACAGAGCCGTTCCACCATGGTCCTGCTGCCCTCTGCCCGCGCTGCCATGCGCTCGCCCGCCCTCTCGCGCTCGCTCGCGACCCCGGCCAGCAACATTGGCGCGACCAAGGTCCCCATGTCGCTGTTCGACAAGGACCGCTACATCAACTACCAGCGCATCGAGGACAACCTCGCCGTCGTCCGCCAGCGGTGCGTCCCCCTTCCTCGTCGTCGTCGTCGTCGTCGAGAGCCGCGCGAGCGAGGTCGGACCGCGGGTCGGCCCCTCCCACCTTGCGCGTGCTCTCGTCGGCCTCGCTCTCACCCTCGAGTCGAGCGCGACACGTGCTGACTCTGCTGCGATTGTCCTTGCTCGTCGTCCCTCGCAGCCTCAACCGCCCTCTCGCCCTCTCGGAGAAGATCCTCTACGGCCACCTCGACAACCCGCACGACGCCGACATCCGCCCTGGCGCGTCGTACCTCAAGCTCCGCCCGGACGTGCGTTCACTCTCCTCTGTCTCGCAGGACGGCCGAGACGAGCTCGCGCTGACGCTCGCCCCTCTCCTGCTCGCAGCGCGTCGCGTGCCAGGACGCTACCGCCCAGATGGCTCTCCTCCAGTTCATGTCGGCCGGCCTCCCGACCGTCGCCGTCCCGACCACCGTCCACTGCGACCACCTGATCGAGGCCCAGGTCGGCGGCCCCAAGGACCTGGCTCGCGCCAAGGACATCAACAAGGAGGTCTACGACTTCCTCGCGACCTGCACCGCCAAGTACGGCATCGGCTTCTGGAAGCCCGGCTCGGGCATCATCCACCAGGTGCGTCTCGTCTCCGTCTCGTCGAGCTTGCCGAGCCGGCCGAACGAGCGAGAGCTGCGACGCTGACTCGAAGCTCGCCGCGCCGCTCCTCGCAGATCATCCTCGAGAACTACGCCTTCCCGGGTGGCCTCATGATCGGCACCGACTCGCACACGCCCAACGCTGGTGGTCTCGGCATGATCGCTGTCGGTGTTGGTGGAGCCGACGCCGTTGACGTTATCGCCGACCTCCCCTGGGAGCTCAAGTGCCCGAAGCGGATCGGCGTCAAGCTCACCGGCCAGATCTCTGGCTGGACCACGCCCAAGGGTGCGTCCTCCTCTCGCTCTCGTCGCTCGCGCCGCGCCGGTCGAGCAGGAGCTGACGCCCTTCCTCGCTCGCCCGCTCGCAGACGTCATCCTCAAGGTCGCCGGCATCCTCACGGTCAAGGGCGGCACGGGCGCCATCATCGAGTACTTCGGCGAGGGCGTCCAGTCGCTGTCGTGCACGGGCATGGCGACGATCTGCAACATGGGCGCCGAGATTGGCGCCACGACGTCGCTCTTCCCCTACAACTCGCGCATGGGCGACTACCTCGACGCGACCAAGCGCGGCGACATCCGCAAGTACGCCGAGTCGTTCCAGCACAACCTGCGCCCGGACGAGAACGTCGACTACGACCAGGTCATCGAGATCAACCTCTCGGAGCTCGAGCCGCACATCAACGGCCCGTACACGCCCGACCTCGCGACGCCGCTGAGCAAGTTCGCCCAGGCCGTCAAGGACAACAACTGGCCCGAGAAGCTCTCGGTCGGCCTCATCGGCTCGTGCACCAACTCGTCGTACGAGGACATGTCGCGCGCGGCGTCGATCGCCGACGAGGCGGCGGCGCACGGCCTCAAGGCCAAGTCGGGCTTCACCATCACGCCCGGCTCGGAGCAGATCCGCGCGACCATCGAGCGCGACGGCCAGATGAAGTCGCTCGAGCAGATCGGCGGCACCGTCCTCGCCAACGCGTGCGGCCCGTGCATCGGTCAGTGGGACCGCCAGGACGTCCCCAAGGGCACCGCCAACTCGATCATCACGTCGTACAACCGCAACTTTACCGGCCGCAACGACGCCAACACGGCGACGCACGCCTTTGTCGCCTCGCCCGACTTGGTCACCGCCATGGTCTTTGGCGGCTCGCTCACGTTCAACCCGATGACCGACTCGCTCAAGGGCGCCGACGGCAAGGAGTTCAAGTTCTCAGACCCGTCCGGCAAGGAGCTCCCGCCTCGCGGCTACGACGCCGGCGAGAACACGTACGCGGCGCCGCCCGAGGACCGCGCGTCGGTCAACGTCATCGTCGACCCCAAGTCGGACCGCCTCCAGCTCCTCACCGCCTTCAAGCCGTGGGACGGCAAGGACCCGAAGGACCTCCCCGTCCTCATCAAGGCCGTCGGCAAGTGCACCACCGACCACAGTGCGTCCCCTCTCCTCGTCGTCGTCGTGCCTCTCTTGGCGCTCGAGCTGACCCTCGCCCTCTCTCGCTCGCAGTCTCGGCCGGCGGCCCGTGGCTCAAGTACCGCGGTCACCTCGAGAACATCTCGCAGAACTGTGCGTGCGCGCTCTCCTTCTCGTGCTCGTCGTGCTCGTCGTGCTCGTGAGCTTGAGCTGACCTCGTCTCCCTCTCCCTCCTCCTCTTCTCCCTCCTCCCCCTCGCCCTCCCGCCCGCACGCCCTCCTCCTCGCACCGTCACGCCGATCGCCTCAACGCCCGACGAAAATCGCCGCCGCCGCCGCCGACCTCGCCCGCACGGACCCTCGCCCTCGCCTCGCTCCTCGACCTCGACCTCGCCCCGACCGCCGCCCTCGTCGCACGCACGCACGTACGCACGTACGCACACGCCTGCGCAGGCCTGATCGGCGCGATCAACGAGGCGAACGGCGAGGCGAACAAGGTGCAGAACCAGGTCACGGGCGCGTGGGGCGGCGTCCCCGAGGTCGGCGCGTACTACCGCGACCACGGCATCGGCTGGGTCGTCATCGGCGACGAGAACTACGGTGCGTCAAGGGGTTTCTCTGCGGTCGAGTCGAGGTCGGGTCGGGTCCGTCGGGCGAGGAAGCTGACCCTCCCCCTTCTTCCTTGCTCGCAGGCGAGGGCTCGTCCCGCGAGCACGCTGCTCTTGAGCCTCGCTTCCTCGGCGGTACTGCCGTTAGCGAGTCTCCATTTCGCGCTCGCTCGTCTCGAAGGCCCGACGCTGACCCGGCTCCTCTCCTTCCCCTCCCCCCCTCCCCCTCCCCCTCTCCCCTTATACAGTCACCCGCTCGTTCGGTACGTTCATCTCGCAGCGTGCATCGAGCTGAGACGGCCGAGCTGACCCCGCCCCTCGCCCCTCGCAGCCCGCATCCACGAGACCAACCTGAAGAAGCAGGGCATGCTCCCGCTCAACTTCAAGAACCCGGCCGACTACGACCGCGTCAAGCCCGACGACAAGGTCGACCTCATCGGCATCAAGGAGCTCGCCGAGGGCTCCGAGGTGACCCTCCGCGTCCACCACAAGGAGTCCGTCGCCTTCCCCCTCCTCCTCCTCCTCGTCCCTCGTGCTCCACTGACGCCTCCTACCTGCAGCGGCTCTACGGAGGAGCTACCATTGTCGCACACTTTCAATGCGGGCCAAATCTCCTGGCACCGCGCCGGCTCGGCGCTCAACCACATGGCCAAGGCCAAGTCGGCGTGAGCAGGTCCGACCTCTCCCTCCTCCTTCCCTCTCCCTCCCCCCTCTCCTCCTCCCTGCCCCGACGTGCTCGTTGTTACCCACCTGCACGTAGCCTAGCCTCCCCCGGTCGTCCCCTTTTGCATCCCCTTCCTCGACTCGCTCGCCTGCTTGCCTCACCGCCTACCCTCCTCCCTCCTCTCCCTTTTTTGGCCTTGCCCTGCGCTGCACGACGAAACATAGCTGTACTCTCTCTCTCTCTCTCTCGCTCTCTCTCTTTGCGCGGCGACTCAGGCGAGAGCTGCGCGAGCGAGAGCCGTCGTCGTCGCTCGGACCTCTTCTCGCCTCCTTGCCGTCTCGCGCCCGCTCGCTCGCGCTCTTCTTCGCTCAGCTCGCTTCACATTGCGCAGCTAGCTCCGTAACCTCTCTGCGGCCCTCCTGCAGCGGGCAGGGACCGTCAAAGCTCGTCGCCGTCGAGCTCGACTCGAGCCCGCCGACCACCTCGCCGTCGCCTTCTCGGTCGTGCAGCGAGCTTCCGCCGACGTCGCAAGAAGAGCTCGACACGCACGAGCGAGCGTCGAGAAAAGGCGAGACGAAGATCGCAGCCGTCGAAATTGGCGCGGAGGAGGGGGCGCTTCCGGACGAGCGGGAGCAGGAGCCGCCTCTCGTCGCAAAAGGTGCCGATCTCGGGCTCGTCGTGGAGAACAAAGACGACGACACGTCGTGAGTGCACCATCACTCATCCAGAGGGCGAGACGAGGACAGAGCGCGGCGAGGGAGGGGGTGCCAGCGCAGAGGGCGGCGGCGCGCGCGCGATGTCCCACTTGGCTCGTCGCGCGCCCCTTTCTCCTCCTCCCTCCTCCTCCTCCTCCCACCCGCTTC
>Ga0308169_10002828_pt1 | contig 17539 bp, 8 predicted proteins | sample PhyBR1_2_FD_202139 | JGI IMG/M metagenome (GOLD analysis project Ga0308169, IMG submission 202139) | Phyllosphere microbial communities from UC Gill Tract Community Farm, Albany, California, United States - DLSLSB.R1 | ecosystem: Host-associated > Plants > Phyllosphere > Unclassified | place... | reverse complement strand
GCAACTCCTTCGCGATCATCCGCGCCGAAGCCAACCTGGCGCGCATTCCGGCCGACCTGGAGAAGCTCGCGGTGCGGGTGATCCACGCCTGCGGCATGGTCGAGGCCATCGACGGCCTGCATTTTTCCGAAGGCGCGGGCACGGCTGGCCGCCTGGCACTGGCCGCCGGTGCGCCGATCCTGTGCGACGCGCGGATGGTGTCCGAGGGTGTGACCCGGGCCCGTTTGCCGGCCAATAATGAGGTGATCTGCACCTTGCGCGACGACAGTGTGCCGGCGTTGGCCCGCGAGCTGGGCAACACCCGCTCGGCGGCGGCGCTGGAACTGTGGCGTCCGCATCTGGAAGGCAGCGTCGTGGTTATCGGCAACGCGCCGACGGCGCTGTTCTACCTGTTGGAAATGCTCGATGCGGGTGCGCCAAAACCGGCGCTGATCCTCGGCTTCCCGGTGGGCTTTGTCGGCGCCGCCGAATCCAAGGCTGCGCTGGCGGCCGACAGCCGTGGCGTACCGTTCGTGATCATGCAAGGCCGCCTGGGCGGTAGCGCCATGGCTGCCGCCGCCGTCAACGCCCTCGCCACGGAGATTGAATGATGCAGCAGCCTGGACGTCTGATCGGCCTCGGTCAAGGCCCTGCGCCTGCTGCGCGAGTCGCCTGTCGTGGCGTACTTCGTCGCCAAGGGCAAGAAGGGCAACGCCTTCGGCATCATCGAAGCCCATTTGCAGGGCGCGCAGACGTTGCTGCCGCTGGTCTATCCGGTCACCACCGAGGTGCTGCCAGCGCCATTGTCCTATGAGCAAGTGATCGCCGATTTCTACGACACCGCCGCCGAGCAATTGGCCGTGCACTTGGACGCAGGGCATGACGTGGCGGTGATTTGCGAAGGCGATCCGTTCTTCTACGGTTCCTACATGTACCTGCATGATCGTTTGGCCGAGCGCTACGATGCCGAAGTCATCCCGGGCGTGTGTTCGATGCTCGGTGGTGCCTCGGTGCTCGGTGCGCCGCTGGTCTATCGCAACCAGAGCCTGTCGGTGCTTTCGGGCGTGTTGCCCCACGAAGAACTCAAGCGTCGCCTGGCCGACGCCGATGCTGCCGTCATCATGAAGCTGGGGCGAAACTTTCCCAAGGTTCGCCAGGTGCTTCAGGAGCTGGGCATGGACGGACGGGCGCTGTACGTCGAACGAGCGACCATGGCCAACCAGAAAATCGTGCCGTTGGATGAAGTCGAGCCGATGTCTTCGCCGTACTTCTCGCTGATCATCGTGCCGGGCGAACGGTGGCAGGGATGATCTCAACGGTTCCGGCAATTGTCATCCTTGGCCCGGGCAGCCTGGCGACGGCCCGGCGAATCCAGCAGTGTTATCCCGACGCCTTGATTCACGGCCTCGCCGGCCGGGTCGAGGGCAGTGATCGGCAATACACTGAGTTCGGCACAACTTTGCGCGAGCTCTATCAGCAAGACACGCCGATCATCGCCCTGTGTGCGGCGGGCATCGTCATTCGAACCCTGGCGCCGCTGTTGCTGGAAAAAGGCGCCGAGCCGCCAGTGCTGGCGGTGGCCGAGGATGGCAGCGCCGTGGTGCCACTGCTTGGCGGCCTGGGCGGTGTGAATACCATGGCTCGGGACATCGCGGCAGCGCTGCAAGTCGCGCCCGCGATCACCACCAGCGGCGAATTGCGTTTCGGCACGTGCCTGCTCAATCCGCCAAGCGGCTACTGCCTCGGCGATCTCGAGCAGGGCAAGCGCTTCGTCTCCGACCTGTTGGCCGGTGAGCCGGTGCGCATCGAAGGCGCGGCGCCGTGGCTGGACCAGGCGCAGTTGCCGCAAGATGCACAGGCTCGGTTGGCGATCCGAATCGACAGTGCTGCAGGAGTGCCTGCGACGAACGAGTTGCGCATTTATCCCCGCAGTGTCGTGGTCGCGGTGAGCGCCGGCGCGACGGATGTATTGACCTCCATTGAGCAAGCGCTGGCCCAGGCCGGACTCGCGATGCAATCAGTGGCGTGCCTGTTGGTGGCGGAAAGCGACATGGTGCGCTCCGAGTTGCAGCAAGCTGCGTCGGTCCTGGGCGTGCCGCTGCGCTTCGTTACGGCCAACGGCAGTGTGGCGCAGTGGCTGGGCGATGCCATCGGCGATCGGGTATCCCCTCAGGTCTCGGGCGACGTTGCCATTGCCGTGGCCGCACAACCTCTCGATCCGCAACGGATCGGTCGCCCGCGCGGGCGCTTGGCGGTGATCGGTCTTGGCCCCGGCGCGGCCGAGCTGATGGTGCCGGCCGTACGCGCCGAACTTGACCGTGCAACCGACGTGCTGGGTTATGAAACCTATGTGCGCATGGCCGGGCCATTCCGTGCCGACCAGGTGCAACACTGCACCGACAATCGTGAAGAGATGCAGCGCGCCCGACATGCGTTCGAACTGGCCGCCGCAGGGCGATCCGTCGTGGTGGTTTCCTCGGGCGACCCAGGCGTATTTGCCATGGCGGCGGCGGTACTCGAAGCGCTACATGAGTCCAGCGATCCACGCTGGCACAGCGTCGACCTGCAGATTCTGCCGGGCGTTTCGGCCTCCCTGGCCACGGCCGCCCAGGCCGGCGCACCGCTGGGGCATGATTTCTGCGTGATGTCGCTGTCGGACAACCTCAAGCCGTGGTCGATCATCGAGAAGCGCCTGGACCTGGCGGCCGAAGCCGACCTGGCCCTGGCGTTCTACAACCCGATCTCACGCTCGCGCCCGTGGCAATTGGGGCGGGCGCTGGAGATTGTCGCGCAACATCGGACTCCCGAGACACCCGTGGTCTTGGGGCGCGATATCGGCCGGCCTGGCCAGACCCTGCGCGTCACCACCTTGGGGCAGCTGACCCCAGAGCAGGTCGACATGCGCACCATGGTGCTGATCGGCTCCTCCACGACCTGCGTATTTCCTCGCGCCGAAGGGGGTGAATGGGTATACACACCGCGTTGGTATGGTGACAAACCGCTTTGATGAACCCGGCGGTCTGTTCGGACCGCCGTCACTTGGATATTTCCGAGCGCCATGCTTATTTTGCGCAGCCTGTTCAACTGATGTAATGAAGTGGTTTTAATGGCTGGGGTGTTCGGTGTTAGTGCCTGGCTTGTAACAGTTGTTGTGGTTTTATTTGGACATTGTTGGGCTTACTTGTTAGTTGTGTGGCGGTAAAGAAGTAGGTTATTTTCTTTTCGGTTTAAACTTAAGCCGTTTTTTCTGCGGGGCGTAACTTGGCCTGGGAATAACTTTATTCTTGGGGATTAACTAATTTTAATGTTTGATTGTCTGCCGGTGGTTCGGTCGGTCGCCCCGTTTGTTTGTCTACAATAAATGGATGTGTTGTTAATGACTGAAAGTAAATTTTCATCGACGGATAGTTACGTCGATTTTGTGCGCTTGTTGAAGCTTAAAGATCTTGAGCAAGCATTGATTTCATACAAAGGCACCGATCAATATGATGCGGTGCTTCGGTATTACTTCGGCTGCATTGCGTTATTGGACTCCCCGCAAATGCTCGAGCCGCTGGGCTTGCTCAAGCAAGCCTTGGGAACTTTGCGGGGCGCCAGCCGACGGCGCCGTGCGACGGAACCAGCGTCGAGCGCCGGGGCCGCCGGGGCCGCGGACGTTGCACAGATCTACAACACCCTGGAGCGCTTCGAAACGCGCCTGCACAACAGCATTGAGCAGTTGAAACAACCCGCCACCGAAGTGCCAAAAAGTCTGCATTTCGTCTGGCTTGGCGGCGGCGTCGGGGCCATTCAACGTGACTACATCGCTATTTGGAAACAGGTGATGGGCGCGGCGGGTTATCGCCTCAATCTTTGGCATGACAGCGATGCGTTGCTGGCCTATGAAACCAATCGGATCATCGTCGAGGCCGCCAAGGCCGATGCCATGCTCCATGGCGGGGAGAGCAGTGTCGATGGGGTGGCGCTGGGCGACCGTTATGAAGAACGGACCATCGTTCTGAAACAGCAGATGCACTCGCATATCAAGAAGGCCGTGGAAAACGGTGGCAGCGCCGATGAGGCGAGAATAGATTTGCTGGCACGGGCCTATGGTCAGGATAAGGCTCGGTTGACGGCACTGAGGAACACGAACCGGCTCAGCTTGCAGGCATTGGCTGGAGATCAGCTGGCCCTGCGCGACCTGGCCGGCGAGGAAGCATCCCTGCAATTGAAGGACATCTACGAGCGTGAAATCAGCCTGCGCGGCAACTTTGCCGCAGCCTCCGATGTGGTGCGCATCGAAGCCTTGTTCGCCGAAGGCGGCAGTTACACCGATGTCGATAACCTGCCGCCCTTGTTGGAAGAGTTAGGCGGGGTGGACATCCGTGAATTCCAGGCGGATGCGCGCCTGGGGGTGCTGCAGTTGATGCTTGATCGAAACCCCGAGTGGATGCCTGGCCGGCAGGCGTTGCGTGGCCGATACACGAATTATTTTGACATGATCCCGTCGGAGCATCGCGGGGCGCTCGAGCGTTTCGCCAATAGCCGACCCGCATTGGGCCGCGTTTTCCGCACGCCGGTGGAGCGTCTGGCGCGCCCGGACGAACTGCGAGCGGTTGCCATACGGAATTCCTTGAGTAACGCATTCCTGATGGGTCACCCAGGGTCCGCGATGCTCCAGGCCGTGCTCGATCGGTTCCGGCTCAACTATGAAATCGTCGACGCCACCGCGCGCCTGGCCGATGAGCGCAACGTTGCCCTGACCGATGACAAGGCCATGTTCGAACTTGCGCGGCAGGTCGCCACAAAGGTGTTGGGTGCTTTTCATGAGTTGCCGCCGGAAGCAGAAATAGCTGCGGCTTGTCTAGCGCAGGCGGCTGCCACCTACTACAGCGACGGCATTCGCCCCCAGAGTGAAGGGACGATCTATCTGACCGGCCCCAGCGCCATGCGCGAGGGAATGAGGGCTTACCAAAGAGCGCATTTCACGCCTGGCACCGCTGAAAAGTGGCAAGCGGCAGCTGCCATTCCGGACTTCGCTACCGTCAATCGGGCCACCGAGGAGGAGCAGGATCACTCCTGGAAGGAAAACGAGAACGACCTCGGGCAGTGGCTCGAGAATGAAAAAAAACACTGGCAAAAAGGCCGTTTCAAGGCCCGTTATGCGGGGGAGATGGCAGAGCTGCTCAAATACCGCACCCTGCAGTTCGACGAAGGCTGGCCGGTAATCGAGGGGCGCCACGTATTGTCCACTGACCTGCTGCAGCACCTGGCCGATGAGCTGGGTGAGCCCTTCATGCAGGCGATGAATCGCGGCCACAGCGGTGTAGTGGCTTTCGAGAAGGCGATCCCCCTGGGCTTTGATGAGCGTCAGTCGATTCTCACCCAAGGCGCTGGTGTGTTGCCTCCTGCGTCATTGAGCGATCCACAGACGCAACAGTTGTCTACCGCTGAGCTTTTGAACCGGCTCGCCGAAGACCAATTTGACCTCGCTCAGTTGACTCCCTTGCAACGTCTGACGCTGGCTGCGTTGACGGGTGTCGAGGCGGTGGACAATCGCACTTTCGATGCGGCTCGTCCAAGGCTGGAAAACCTGATCAACACGTTCAGGAAACCTGGAACCGCCGGGGGCTACGCGACAATCGAGCGCGCGTTATATCAGCAGCAGGCGCCCGCATTCCTGGCCGGATTCGCCAGTGCGGCAGAGTACCCATCGAAGCATGACGAATCAGCACTGGCATTGAAGAAAGTCGCGCTGCAACAGCCCCTGACACTGCGCCAGTGGGGTGAACATGTGGCGCGGATCCAGCAGGCGGCGAAATTGGAACATCGTGTTCAGATCATCGAGCGCATCGGTGTCGTCCTGGACGGTTTTGAAGCCGGTACGGTCAAGCTCGTGCCCCAGGATCTATTGCTTGATGGCGAGGGCGACCGGGTGGGCGGCCGTTGTTATCCCCTCGCCCTGGCGATGGCGGCCGCTCTGTCGGAGGACAAGGCTGCGGTCAATACTTTGCGAGAGCGATTTTTCCTCGGGGTTATCGAGCCAGAGGCAAGCGACTCGGTGTCTTTCCTGGAACTGATGGAGTCGTTGCGTGACGTGCAGGTGGATGATGTCGGCCGTGCGCTGGCACGTTCGAACTTGGACGAAGTGGCGCGGATGCTGGAGACCAGGAGCACCACCGCTACGCTGATGCTCAACTCGGACAATCACGCCATGCTGGTGGCCAAGACGTTTGACGGCGAGCGGGGTACCTATCACTTCTACGATCCGAACTTTGGCGTCTTCGAATTCGAAGACCCGACCGTGTTCAAGCAGGCGCTGGAACAGTTCTTTCTTGAGCAGGACATGGCTCGTTATTACGCCGCGTATGGCGATGCGACGCGTCCGACTTTCGAACTGATCGAATTGGATGGCGCGCGAGTGTCGAACCTGTCATTACCCGGCGCAATGAAGGTCTCGCGACTGCTGAAGCCGGGGGCATTGCCAGGGCAGCCGTCCGTTCCTTTAAAACAGCGAATTGCCAGCGCCCGAGGGCAATCACTCCAGAAAAATCCCCGGCTCGGCAGTTGCCTGTCGGCACTGGACGGCCATTGGTTGGCGCAGCAGATCGATGAGGTGACGACCCACTTGGTGCAGGCGAACACGTTGGCCCCGGATCTTGTGCCGCTGTTCGATACCTTGGAGGTCATGTCGGATGGGTCGTATCAGATGCACATGGTTGATCCCGTCCATCCCGAGCAAGCGATCAGGATAAACACTCGAGACCCCCGGCTCCCGCGGATAAAAAGCTACATCTCGGAGCTGTTTTCGACCTTGGCGAATCGTTTTGCCGTTTCAAGCGATCCCTTGGAAGTGGGCAGCGTCCATACGCTGAATGCCGGTTTTGCCATACAAGCGCTATTGAACGCCCTACGGGGGCGTGAGGACACTGGCCGTCGCCTCAGCTGGGCGGTCCGGCTGCATGCCTATGTCAATTACGCGCAGCTGGTGCATGGCAACGTCGTGGATATCGCGGGGGTGGTGACATTGGTCCGGCAGGCGCTGGTGGAAGAGAAGTTGATCGCCCGTACGGTCGCTCCTGTGGTCAAGGCCTCGGTGGGGGTCAGTTTTAACGAGGCGGTAGGGGGGCTGCTGCAGTTGGCGAATGTCGGTTTCGACATTTATCAATTATCCACGGCACAAAACGAAGTTGAACGGACTCAGTTCGGTACTCAACTGGCTTTCGATTCGGCCAGCCTGGCGTTGTCGGTCGGCGCTTATGCTGCCGGCGCCACGACGGTGGGCGCGGTGCTTGGCGGTGCCTCAGTGATACTTGGAGGATTGGCGGTGGGCGTGGCGGCGGTGGCTCAGGGGTTCGCCGTCATTGCCGAAGAGGCCAAGCAGGTCGGGCTGTTTTTCGACGAAGTGGCGAACGCTCATCTTCACACCTATGAGTTCAATACCGCTCATGGCGCCTGGATGCCACGTCCCTCGCTGGTCGTCCAGACCGTGGATCTGACCAGCGCCTTAGTAGTACTGGACAGCGCCAGGCTCTATCCGCTGTATGATCATTTCGGTGTGCCGTCATTCACTGAAGACTACACGCGGGCGATCGACATCCGTCGGGAGCTGAACCTGCCACGTCGGGTCAGCTTCACACCGGGCGCCGGCCAGGCCATCGTCCTGCCCTGCACACCGCAAGCCTGCTATCGCTATGAATACAAGGCGCTGCCGTTTGCCAGCCGACGGCACGATACCGGTTTCGACATTGCACGGCGCCTGGAGAAAAAGAAGGCGGATGGCGGATGGCTGTTTCTGTTCTCTTTCTATTCTTTTCCGAGCGAGTACATTCTCCATCGCCTTTTCAACCCGGACTATCGCCCAACCGCAATTGAAGTATTGCTCGACGAGACCGATCGCTCGCTGGTGGTACCTGTTCTGCCAGCCAGTTGGCATGGAAAAATCTCTTATCGGATCCAGGGGGCCGGCAAGCGATGTGCGTTGCTGCTCAATCCGGGGGTGAGCCTGACCCTCGATACGTCGCGACCGCTGGACTCAACGTGGGTGCTGGACGCCTCATGGGCTCAGCAAAGCGATATCAGGATCGAGCGTGACGGCAAGTTGTTCATCGGTGATGTCCAAGTGGCGTTCACCGGAACGGGACGCCATAAGATCCTGCTCCGGACCGCCGACCAACGAACGTTCCAGGTGGTTCTGGGTACAAACCAGCTCAACGTCGTCGAAGATACGGTGCCATCGGGCATGGAGCGCCAAGCATTGAGGGAGCATCTCAAGTCCCTCGCTCGACAGCACCGTCTGGTAATGCCCTATACACCTGTTCACGACTACCAGGTTCCCTTCGAGAAACCCGGCGAGCCCCGATACATCACGGCTTGGTACGACGCCCGGGAAGATCGATTCCTTTGCATTCGCGAAGAAATACCGGGAGCCGATGATGCGGTGCTGGGGGCGGTGGCGGGTGGCTATGCCTGGTTCTACGACCCGCAGGATGTGAGGGTCTGGCAGATCGACGCTACCACCGGGTTGTTGATCCGACACTACTGGCTATGGTTCCCGTTGGGCGCGACTACCGTTATTAAAAGCATCGAGGCGGACGCGCAGGGCGTGATTCACGTCGCGCAGCAAATAGCTCGAGAGGGCAACACCTGCGAGGCGGCCTATGTCATTCATGAGGGGCAATTGCTGCTCAGTTCAGTCACCAAGGATTTGGATACCGGTTTGGAAGCGCTCCTGAGCGCCAGTGAGTTGCTGGGCGATTGGGCACAGGTGCTTGGCGAGGATTATGTCTATTCACCTTCCTTCGGCAGCGAACACACGTTTGATACCGTCCCGTGGCAACCGGCGCCCTTCGTGTCGATCTGCTGGAAGATCGACGACACCTACCGGGACATGGCCTGGATTCGCCGCAGCGATCGCCTGATCATCCGTCCCGTGCCAAGACCGAAGCATCACCGCGGCTGGCCCGACTCGATCAAGAACATGACCGACCTGACATTGCTGCCGCTGGCGGAGGAGGACGACATTTTCATGATCTATGACCGAGGCCGAAAGGAGTTGTGCCGCAGACAGCGAACCGTGGTGGCGGGCAAGGCAAGTTGGTCGACCCGGTGGACGCAGGACGAAAAGCTCCAGGGTGTCATCGCTACCGAGGACGGATACGTCATGCTGATGTCTGACGGCGTGTTTTTCAGCCTGACCCGCCAAGGCGTTCCGACGCTCGGCGGGGTAAACGAACACTGGTTCAAGGACCGGGCGCATTGGTGGTCTGCATTGCAGCCATTGGCTCGGCAATACACGGCTGAACGGTTTGCCGTTGTCGGTCTGAAAAATGCCGAGGGGCACGGAAAATTGTGCGCCTGGTATATCGGTGACAGGCTGCTGGTGGCTGACTTGGGACTGGCAGGTGAAATCCGCCTGCTGAGCGTAACGCCTGATGGCGAAGCCGCCTGGCTGTTCGATGTTTCCAAGGGTGAAGTCTACCGCCAGGCGTTTCTCGATCCGCAGGGATTGGAGGCCGCGTTTGGTCAAGGTTCGCGGTTGCTGGAGGCTGGCGCGATCCCTGTCGTGGAGCGTCAGTGGGGGCCTTGGCAGTTTACCGAGCTGTCAGTCGAAGGGCCTGGGCTGCGAGGCGTCACGTTCGAAGGCATTGTGGTCGCGCTGCTTGCCCATGAGCCGGCACGGATCATCGGCGTCACCCAGGAGTGGGTCGCCCTGCAAGGCGGCCGGGAACACGAGGGGCTTGAACAGTTGGCGACCCAGCCGCTGCGCAGCGCTCTACTGACGGTGGAGGAGCCCGATAGTCTGAAGTGGTTTGTCGCTGAAACGGGGCGCATCGTCCGAGTTCCCAGGACCGCCGTCCCGCAATCCTATGAGGTCTTGGGAACCCAGCGGCAGACCAACATATTACTTCATGAAAGCGCGAACGGGAAACTGCTGGCCTTTCCAGGGGCGGGACAGATGGGAACGCTCAGTTACGTCCGGCGTGAGGGCGAGGTGTTGGTTGTCGAGGGCCAGGGGATGAAAATTCGCGATCTCCTGCCGCTGATACCAGACGATGTCACGACCCTGGTCCTGCGCATGGGCCAGGAAGCGATGAGTTACCGTCTTTCAAAGGCAGCCTGGTTTCGTCTCAAATCGGTGATCCTCGACTGTCGCCAGCCACTGGCCGTGGTGTCGGCGATCCCTGGCAAGTTGATCTGGGAGCTCGATGAGCCGGACGAATTGCTTGTGAGCCATGTCGATGAACACCTGGTGATCATTGATCCGAACAGCGAACACAGTGTGATTCTGCGTGACATATATGCGAAGGATTTCAATGCTCGCAGAGAGGTTCTGCTCAATTTTGGTAGGAATCGACAGTACGCGGTCTCGACACTGATCGCGCGCCTGGGCGATTTGCCAAGTGCCCGGGGCGGAACCACGCTCCAGGAGTTGCTGAAGGAACTGTCGCCTGTGGAGGCCAACCTGGTGAGTTGATCACTCGTCGGTTGAAAGGCCGAAAAAAGGTTGCAGGTTTGCGCCTGCAACCTTGGAAACAGTCGTTCAAGAGCGGTCATTTCGCAACGTAAATCGCCTCATCAGGCTTTCATCCAGTTTCTTTTTCATCATGGCTCTTTTGCTGTCCAGTTCGCTTCTGTCCAGTCTCAGGTAGGCCTTGCGCTGAATGATTCTGGCGGAGCTCTTCTCCCATTCCCAGAACAAAAAACCGTGTTTTTTTATGTGGACATCTAGTTCGAGCTTATACAGGGCGATATTGAGGTTGCCCTGTGAATCGTAGCGCGCTGGGATAATTTGAAAGGATTCGCCCTCTCGGGTTTCTGCATCCAGCGAGAACATGGCCGGGCGATTGATTTTCAATGTGTCCAGCGTGTCGATCATCGCATTGGCCTGACGAGCGTCGCGCATCGCATGGGCGCTTTCCACCAGGAAATCTGCCACGGAGCCCGAGACGATATGTCTCGTGGCTGTATGTATGGACTCTCCATACAACGACCAGCCGAGGAAGACCAGCGTGCGCGCATATTCTTCAAACCAGCCCTCGGCATCGCCGTAGCGATGATGGCCAAGGTCGGCCGATCGGGTCGCGATGTTATTGCAATCGGCAATGTCGTTGTGATCTTGCAGGGTAGGTGTATCGATGTAAGACAGCAAGTTTGGGCCTGTGACGAGGCCGGTTGATGATTGAATATCCATTTGAAGTTACTCGTCCGTTGAGCGGTGGTGTTCCTGTAGAAATACAACAACGCCAACAAACTTCAAGGGTGTGGCTCGTTTGTTTGGCATCTGGATGTGTTTTGTTTTTTTGTTGTGATGGGGGCGCTACATATGTTGTATCTGGTTTGAGTTGTTATTCTTTTTGAATGTGTTCTAGATTGTCGTTTGTCCGCAGGAGCGGTCATTTATCTAACTAAGGAAGTTTTCATGGATACGTTTGAAAGTGAAATCAGCACCGCGCAAAGTATCGAACTCATCGGCGCGCGTATCAACCGGCGCAAGGCGCAGGTTTCTGTAGGTCGGCGTATGCGCAGGTCCGCCGTACAGGTGATACAGGACAGTCCAACCAAGGACATGGATGCGCTCATGCTGGGCGATGCGTTGCTAGGCTATGGCAATAACATGTCGCTCAATAACATGGCGATCATGGAGAACGTCATGACCATGGCAATCATGGAGGCCAACTATCTGGTGCCTGGCGGGAAAAATACCCATGCGTGGTACATGGAGTTCATTAAATGCTTGCAGGACCTTGGCTGTTTTGTGGCGGATGACGGTTACTCCCGTTATACCGAGAGCTCCCTGCAGGTGGACATGGACTTGGTGATCAGCGACATCGTCAAGGGGATTATCGATGGCGTGAAAGCCAGTATCCCGGCGGCGACGGTGCTGGGTGGTGTGGTCAGTACCACGATTGATGGCTTGAAGCAGGACAAGAAAACACTCGATCTGTTTGGCACCCAGGCCAAGTCGGCCGATGGCGCACGCTTATCCGTCATCCCCTGTGAGCAATTATCCAACGGTGTGCTGATTGCCTCTTCCAGTTCGATAAAACAGACCGGTACTTCGAATAACGGTGGCGTTCTATTTGTGAACTGGCGCTGTTCGGCGCGAGAAATTTTCCGGGGCAAGTCGTTCATGACCTTCAACCCGGCGCGTTATGAAGACTTAAGGCAGGAAATCGAAGAGTACCTGGGCGAGCATCGCCGGGAAGTGTTGAGCAAGCGCTTTAGCCGTCGCAAGCGCGCCTGAGTCATTGCACCAGGTAGCCTCTTACCCCGGTGAAGATGATCTGCGCTGCCAGGGCACAGACAAATAGCCCCATCAAGCGGCTGACAATCTGCAAGCCCTGGTCGCCGAGAATCCGCTCGATGCGGCTGGACAGGTACAGCACCACCCCCACGGTGAAGCTGGCCAGGGCGATGCTGATGATGGCCATGAGTTTGTCGTCCCAGTGTGGCTGGCTCACACCCATTACCAGCAGGGCGCCGATGGTGCCGGGGCCGACGGTCAACGGGATGGTCAGCGGGACGATGGTCACGTCCTGCTGGACATTGTCGGTCTGTACCGCCGACTTGCCTTGGGCCATGCCCAGCGCCGAGATGAACAATACGCTGCCGGCGCCGATCCGGAACGCGTCCACGGTGATGCCGAACACGCTGAAAATCACCCGCCCGAACAGATACAGCAACACGCTGGAGACCAGCGTTGCGGTCGCGACCTTCCAGGCCAGGCGACGTTGTTCCTTGCGTGAATAGCCACGTGTCAGGCCGATAAAACACGACAGAACGAAGAAGGGGCTGTAGAGCACCAACATTTTCAGGTAAACGCTGAACAGCACGTGAAGCATGGTCGAGGGCTCAGGGCGGAGGAAGACGACCGGAGTCTATCAGGCGTTTTGGCGTCTGTCGGCTCAGGACGTATGTGCCGTACGGTTCTGCTGGTCGCGCTGGGCCACCCAATGCTCGATCAGCTCGCGCAATTGCGACAATTCGACCGGCTTGGCCATGTGCCCGTCCATTCCTGCCTGGCGTGCGCGTTCCTTGTGTTCGGCCAGGATGTGCGCCGTGAGCGCCACCACAGGCGTGCGGGTCCGCTGGTTGCCGACCTCCCAGGCGCGTAACTGCTGGGTAGCGGAGAAGCCATCGAGAACCGGCATTTCGCAATCCATCAGGACCAGGTCGTAGCGTTGTTCCTTCATGGCCTTGAGGGCCTCTTCGCCATTGCTGGCCGTGTCGGGCTGCAGGTTGAGTTTGCCGAGCATGCCGCGGATGACCTTGGTGGAAATGGTGTTGTCCTCAGCCACCAGGATGCGGAAGTCACTGGGCACTTTCGCCGGTATGGGCGGGCCTGGATTGGCTGGGGCGTTTGGCGCCTGGCCCTTGTTGCGCTGGTTGAGTTCGTCCGCCAGGGTGGTCTTCAGCGTATAGCCCGCCACCGGTTTGGCGAGGATGCGCTTGACGCCGCTATTGCGCGCCACGATCTTGCTTGGGGCATTGCTGATACCGGTCAGCATGATCAACAGAATGTCGTGGTTCAGGCTCGGGTCTTCCTTGATCTTGGCTGCCAGTTGCGTGCCGGTCATGCCGGGCATGTTCTGGTCCAGCAGCACCACGTCGAAATAGTCCCGCAGGTGAGCCTTGGTGCGCAGCAGCGCCAGGGCCTCCTTGCCCGACGGGACGGCGCTGACATTCAGGCCCCAGGCGCTGCATTGCTGGACCAGCACCTTGCGGCAGGTGTCGTTGTCATCCACCACCAACACCCGCGCCCCTTGCAGCGGGCCGTCGAGGTCGGAAGTCGGGTGTTCAAGGCGCTCCGGGTCCAGCGGCAAGGTCAGCCATAGGGTGCTGCCCTGGCTGCTGCCACTCTTGATGCCGAATTCGCCGTGCATCAGCATGATCAGCTGGCGGGCGATGACCAGGCCCAGATTGCCACCCAGGCGGGTGGCCGACAGGAAATTCTTGCTGTGCAGCTCAGCATGCATCAGCGTATCGCGCTCCTCGGCGTCCATGGGCGACCCGCTGTCCTGCACGGCGATGCGCAGGCGTGGCTGGTTGCTGCGTTCATCGAGGGCCACGACGATCAATACTTCGCCTTCATCGGTTTTTTTCAGGGCATGTTCCAGCAGGCTCAGCAGTGCCTGGCGCAGCCTCGTTGGATCACCGCTGATCACCCGCGGTACCTGGGGCTGGATGAAACTGATCAGCTCGACATTCTGCTGTTCTGCCTTGGCGCGGAAGATACTCAGGCAATCCTCGATCAATGCGTTGAGGTCGAACTGCACGTCATCCAGTTCTATCTGGCCGGATTCGAGGCGGGAAATGTCGAGGATTTCGTTGATCAGGGTAAGCAATTCATTGCCGGCGCTGTGGATCGTCTGTACGTAGTCACGCTGCTTGACCGACAACGGCGTACCCAGCAGCAGTTCGGTCATGCCCAGCACACCGTTCATCGGGGTGCGAATCTCATGGCTGATCTTCGCCAGGAATTCGGCTTTGGCGTTGATTTCCGCGTTGCTTGCCGCGAGATCGCGGCTGAGGCTGAAGCGGTTTTCGTTGATTGACCGCTGTCGTTCACCCAAGGCGACGCTCATCAGCAGACCACTGACGCAGATGAACACCAGCAATGTAACGATCAACCCTTGGGGCGCGACCTCCGTCAGCCCTTGCAGGGCGGGGAGAATGATCAACGTGCCCAGGTTGAACACCACCATGGCGGCGACAAACAGCCGTGCCGGGCGGTAGCCCTTCTGCCAATGCCAGGCGCTGACGAACAGCATGCTCAGGCCGGCCAAGGCCACCAATGCGTAGGTCATGATGTTGAGGGGCAGCGTGTTGACGAACAGGAGCAACAGGCTGCACAGCATGATGAAGACGATTTCGCCCAGCAGCAGCCGGTTCAGCGGGTGCGGCCCCAGCGGTGCGAAATAGCGATAGGCGAACATCAAGCCGCAGGGCGCTGTCAGCAACAGGGCCAGATAGGCACCCGGTGTCTGGATCGCCGGCCAGTCCGGCAGCCAGGCGCCTGCCAGGTTCAGCAGCAGTATCAGGCTGAGCATCAGCAGCCCTTCGCAGGCTGCCAGCCATAGGCAACTGCGTGAGCGGGTGTAGGCGTAGCGGGTGAGGTTGTGCAGGATCAGCATCGCGATACAGCCGAACAGCAACCCATAAACCAGGGTCTGGTTCTGGTTGGCGGCTGCCATCACCGCCGGCTGCAGTGAGACGAACGGGCGCAATTCGTATCGGGATGCCAAACGCAGGTAGACATCGAGTGTGTTATCGCTGCTTGGCAGCGCCAGCATGAAGTCGCTGCTGGGCACGGGCTGTTCGGCGCTCGTCACGGCATTGCCGCTGATCTGCTGGTCGACCAGGGTGTCGCCGTCCAGCACATAGAGATTCAGGCGTGAGAGGTCCGGCGCGAAGATGCGCAGTATCTGTTCGTGCTTGTCGGGTGCCAGCCGAAAGCGCAGCCACAACGCTCCGCCGGGCTCGGCTGCCTTGAGGTGATCGAGGTCGATGGGGCTGAATTGATTGGTGTAGCGGGCAGAGCGAATGTCGCTCAGTTTCAGATCGCCCTGTTCGTCGAGCAATACCGCCCAACCACTGCCTGGCGCGGCCTGGGCCGGGAACACGCAGAGCAGCGTCAGCAGGGTAACGGTCAAGCCTATGGCAATCCTGAGCCAGCGCACGGCGAAATCCCTTCGTAGGTTGATGCCAGATTATAACTATGCGCGGCGCCTGAGCAGACAGGCAAGGGCCATGAACCCTTGCCCGGCTGAATGGCCAGGTTATTACAGGTTTTCGCCACGCTCGCGGGCAATGGCGCGATAGCCAATGTCCTTGCGATAGAAACAGCCTTCCCATTCAATCTGCGCGGCCAGCTTGTAGGCCTGCTCTTGGGCGGCACCGACACTGTCGCCCATGGCTGTGGCGCACAACACGCGACCGCCCGCAGTAACCACTTGGCCATCCTTCAATGCCGTACCCGCGTGGAACACCTTGCCTTCCAATTGTGCCGAGGCTTCCAGGCCCTTGATCGCACTGCCCTTGGCATAGTCGCCAGGGTAACCACCGGCGGCCAATACAACGCCGACGCTCGGACGCGGATCCCATTGGGCTTCAACCTTATCCAGCGCCTGGGCCAGGGCGGCTTCCACCAGCAGCACCAGGCTCGATTGCAGGCGCAGCATGACCGGCTGGGTCTCAGGATCGCCGAAACGGCAGTTGAATTCGATGACTTTTGGGTTACCAGCCTTGTCGATCATCAGGCCCGCATAGAGGAAACCGGTATAAACGTTGCCTTCCTCGGCCATGCCACGCACGGTTGGCCAGATCACCAGGTCCATGACCCGCTGGTGCACATCGGCGGTGACCACTGGCGCAGGGGAGTAGGCACCCATGCCGCCCGTGTTCGGACCGCTGTCGCCGTCGCCGACGCGCTTGTGGTCCTGGCTGGTGGCCATCGGCAAGACGTTCTTGCCATCGACCATGACGATGAAGCTGGCTTCTTCGCCATCGAGGAATTCTTCGATCACGACGCGGGAACCGGCATCACCGAAGGCATTGCCGGCCAACATGTCGCGTACGGCGTCCTCGGCTTCGGCCAGGGCCATGGCCACGATTACGCCTTTACCGGCGGCCAGGCCGTCGGCCTTGATCACGATTGGTGCGCCTTTTTCGCGCAGGTACGCCAGGGCCGGTTCGATTTCGGTGAAGTTCTGGTAGTCGGCGGTCGGGATCTTGTGACGTGCCAGGAAATCCTTGGTGAAGGCCTTGGAACCTTCCAACTGGGCTGCGCCGGCGGTCGGGCCGAAGCAATCCAGGCCGCGGGAGCGGAACAGGTCGACGACGCCGGCAACCAGCGGTACTTCCGGACCAACGATGGTCAGCGAGACGTTTTTCTCGGCGAAATCAGCCAGCTGTTCCAAGGCCAATACGTCGATGGCGACGTTTTCACACTTGGCTTCGATGGCGGTGCCGGCATTGCCCGGTGCGACGAACACTTTTTGCACACGCGGATCCTGAGCCACTTTCCAGGCCAAGGCGTGTTCGCGGCCACCGCTGCCAATGATCAAAACATTCATTTCAAAAACCTCGGATGACGCTGATTCGGTTTGGAGCCTAAGACGTTCTACGCCGTAGGAGGCTGCAATGAAGTCGGTAGATGCAAGGCGGGGTCGACCTCGATGAGCGGAGTTGCCTTTTGGCAATGAGCATCATCGAGGTCGGCTCCAACGCAGCAGATGCCGGCTTCAGTGCGGCCGTTGTCTTGTTAGTGACGGAAGTGGCGCATGCCTGTAAAGACCATCGCGATGCCAGCCTCGTCAGCGGCCGCAATCACTTCAGCGTCACGCATCGAACCACCTGGCTGGATCACCGCAGTGATACCCACCTTGGCCGCATTGTCGATGCCATCACGGAACGGGAAGAACGCATCGGAAGCCATGACCGCGCCCTGTACCTGCAAGCCGGCATGTTCAGCCTTGATCGCGGCGATGCGGGCCGAGTTCACACGGCTCATCTGGCCGGCGCCGACGCCGATGGTCTGGCGGTTCTTGGCGTAGACGATGGCGTTGGACTTGACGTA
>Ga0308169_10002827_pt1 | contig 17541 bp, 21 predicted proteins | sample PhyBR1_2_FD_202139 | JGI IMG/M metagenome (GOLD analysis project Ga0308169, IMG submission 202139) | Phyllosphere microbial communities from UC Gill Tract Community Farm, Albany, California, United States - DLSLSB.R1 | ecosystem: Host-associated > Plants > Phyllosphere > Unclassified | place... | reverse complement strand
CTCCATTCCGATTGTCATCTTGAAGGCAGGAGCGTAGCATTCCCGACCGGCTACGCATGTTGTCGAGTGTTGTGCGAGGGTCAGGAGAGACGGAAGGTGTGATCGGGAATCGTAGATTCGACCGAAGATCAAGTTCGTCATTTGACCTGTTCCGGAGGAATACAACTATTAGCCTCGCATTGAGGAGTATAGTAGACGATCGTCACAGACCGAAGAGCGCGGGTGCTAGAGCTAGGATACCGTTTGTACCGGAGAAGTTCTTCAGTCCAAACCTGAGAATCAGAGAACGTGAGTTATGGGAGCCGGGGTAGAGTGAAAGAAGACTCACCTCTCGAGACCGATGACTCCAGATATACCGAACAACGATCCATGAGCGAATCTAGAGCAGCGAAGACTGTCAGAATTGTCCAATTCGCACTGTCTTCGAATCAAAAGGTAGCTAACCCAGTCAGAATCGTAGGCAACACCAATCCTTTCCAACCATAGACTTCTTCTGCCCTATATGCCGCAATCTGACTAATTGTCAAGATCGTCGCAGTACTGACCATCCACCAAACTCTGCTCACTCTCCTTCCCGCCTTCTTATGATGTACGAAGTAGTCTGACCCGAAACCCGAACATAAGCGTCCGAGGAAGTTGAAGATTGAGAGGAGGGATACTAGGTGTGATTGAGTGCGGGAGATGTCGAGGGATGAGAGGTGGGAGTGGGAGGAGAGGGGGGAGAGAGCGAGGGATCGAAGAACCGTTCCGAGGTTGTTGATGTCTGTGAGATCTGGACGCTGTGAGATACGGATATCAACAGCTCACGACGAACAAGGACCTACAGCATAGACCGACTCCCGAACATAAGCCATTATAAAGGAAGATTAGATAAAAATCGACCTCCTTGAACAACGCCCATCCACTGACATTGACATCTTCCTGCTGCGAGACTACAACGTCGGGATTGACGAGAGGTGTTCGTTCAGTCGCTTCGTTGTTCTCAGTCGAAGTCGACAAGGGTTCGGCTAGAGCTGCTGGAGGAAGAGCGGGTTTGACGAAGAAGATTCCCATGAGCATACTGATGAAGCAACCGATTGCGATGATAAGGAGAAAGCTAGGTGTCGTATCTCGGTCTCCGTCGCCAGAATTGAGAACGAAGGAGGAGAGAGTCGAATCTGCAAGCGAGAATCAACAACATCAGCTTCGAGTTCAGTCACGAGTACGGATGAGGGTGAGAATCGCTTACAGAAGAATGCGGATAGTCCGAATCCGCTGAGAACAACTGAGAGTGCAGCAGCTCGTCGCTGAGAATGGAGAGCAGATTAGCGAGTACCTCTGGATCAGGTCGACGATAGCTCACCTTCTTGTATGACTTCGCTACGGTGTTTCCAGCTGAAGATAGCCCAGCAGTCGATCCTGTCGGAATCATCGCCGAATATGAGCGGCGCCATTGGGCGAGACATATCGAGCGAGGTGAACTGACCCATTCCCGTTAAAAGTTCCGCAAACACCAAACCCGGTACACCAAAGAACCCAAACAATGACGAATGAGCATGTCCACCAAGATAGAATGCTCGAATGATGAGATCTGCGAGGTTCAACGAAGATCCAGTGAGATTCAGGAGAAGGTTTTACTGGAAGAATTCGCAAAAGACTCACATCCGATTGTGAGGGCGAAAGCGGCGAATATTATCAATGGTCTTGGCCCTCTCCGATCTACTATCCTACCGATGAACGGAGCTGTAAACCGCATCCCCGAGTTAGTTGATGACCACTATCAGCTCAAGATTCGGACTCACAGCTCAGATAGACTCCCAGATTCCCGGCAGCTCCCACTAGATTCGTTTGCGTACTCGTGAGTCGCAGTCTCGCTGCTAGCTGAGGAGCATAAGCCCTATTCGAGTTGGATGAGGTAAGCCGAAGTGGGAGTTGAAATGAGGCAAGGAACGTACGAGAAGAGATAGTTGAGCCCGCAACTCAAAGATACTACTGTTGCTACTGCTAGCACGATCTCTCGCTGTGTCGGCATGCTTGTGTGAGGTTGATCGATCGAGAAAGGAGGTTTGATCTTGTTCGGAGGAGTGGAGGCGAGTGAATCGTTTCAAGGACTGTTCAGCGGAGTGGGTGAAGCGTGAAGGGCTTGTGAGAGCTGTGCGAGTAGTTCTAGTGGTGTCGAGTGAAGTGGAAGAGGGAGCGAGTCCATCTCGATGAGCGAATCCATTTCTCCCTCTTACTCATCACTCCTCCATCTCGATTGCCTGTCGGAGCCAGCTTGGACACTCGCACAGTCCGGCTCAGTCAACTCAGTAATCACTTCAACTCTTCCAGTTCGAAATACAGCCGAATTTACCTTCATCAATTTGGTGAGTTATCAGATCAATTGCGGCTCTCTCGGTATTGCAACTGATGAGAATAGATGAGACAGACCTCAGAGAACACTCAGCTGTCGTCAACATGTCCTTCGATACCCTTCCTACCGATCTTTACGACAAAATCACTTCTCACCTCGTTGGGTATCAAGTTCGGGGCAGAAGACGACCTATCGCTCTAGGCAAAGTACTATCACTCGTCTGCAAGAGTCTTCAACCAATCGGACAAGCCCTTGTATGGCGCGAGTTTACTCTTGACTTCTCTGAACTCGCTAAAGCACCCATCGAAGTTCTCACCAATTTCGAAGCCTATCAACACCTTCATCCCCTCGTCCTCAAAGTGACCGCAGACAATGAGAACGTCCCTTCCGCGGTCAAAGCTGCCAAAGTCTTGCGCGTCGCCCTCAAGATTTTGAGATGTTGCCCAAACCTCGATTGGTTCTACATCGACCTGCCATCCCGCACAAAGCCCGCACTCGCCCGTCAATTGTTTGCCGAAGCGGCTCAATCAGCGTCGCTTGCTCATCTTGGCCTCCCCGGAGTCGCCATCGAGTTGACACCTGCAACAGTCAAACTCCTTCACCTTGGCTTCCCAAATCTCATCTCACTGGCTCTGTCTGTCACGATGCCTCGCCAAGGTATCGACCCGTCTGCTCTCTCTTCGGCATACCCGGACAAACAAGTCAACGTTCTCCGACGCCTCAAACTTGAAGTAGTCGAAATTGATCGCGAAACTCTACAAATCCCACAGTTGCTGTGTATCCTCGCCAGCGCTGTCGGTGCGTTCATGCTCATCGAATGTGACTTCTACGGCTCAATGTTCCATTCCTTGACCTTCCACTGGCTCACGTTCGACTGCATCTACGTTCGCGATTTGACTTTCATAACGCAGCTCGACCATTTATACGAATCTCTCCCCGATCTCGTCGGCTGGTTCCCGAAGCTTGGCCGACTCTTGACTATGTCGATCAACGGACAATTCACGGAGGATCATTCTGAGATCAGTCTCAAGTCACCAGTCTCCCTCACTCGCTTCCTCGGTTCCGTTCCCTTTTCGATCCACCTCGTCACTCTAAAAGGCGTGCACTTCTACGGTTCACTTTCTTGGCCAGAGACTCGTCGCAAACCATCTGAACTCGCACTCATCTCCGGACCAACCGTCCAGTTCTACGTCAAGACCTCCCATTCATCGTCCCAGATTTTCGTCACGCTCAAGAAGATGAACGATAGAAAAGGTCGTTTGAGATGGCACAGAGTTCTCGAGGTGAGTCGAAAACCTCGAACAGGCTTCTACGGTTGAGAGCTAATCAAGCAAGTTTCTCGTCGATTCACAGACTTGATCTTTCTTCGCTTTGTCGATGTCTCCACCCTTCCCCTTCCTCTCCTTTACTGATACCGTCCCTGCACACGCGCCTCGACCCCACCCCCTTGTTCATAGCCACCGACTTCTTCTCCCTCACGCACCGACTTCTTCGACTCTTCATCCCGTCTTCTCTATCTCCTCGCTCACGAAAAACAACTCCGGAATGGAACCGGAAGAAACAGAGGAGTGGGAAGCGGAACTGTACAATTGCAAATTTGCCAAATGAAAACGAAGTGAATAAAAAAGAGGAGAGAAACAAGAGAGAACGAAAGAAGAGGAGGATATCCAAAAAGACTAGTGTCGTATAAGTAGGAGAGAGGAGAGAGATTAAGCGATATCGAGTTTCGTCTTGAGGGATTTGATGAGTAGCCAATCTTCTTTGGGAACGTCGGCTCGGAAATGCTCTTTCAGGGCGTCGATCGATGCTCGAGAGATCATCGATACTACCTCGTCCTTCTCGTCGACTGATATCGGGTAGGTGCGAGTCAGCTACGTTCGAAAGTTGTTCGAGACAAGAGAAGGAGAACTCACAGTGTCGTCCGAATTGTTTCGCGTTCTCGTGGGAAGCATGTTCAATCTTGACTGCTACTCCCGCACCAGCTTCGTGCTTCTTGACGACATCCTTAGTCTTCTTGTTGATTTCGAGTGAAGAAATTTTGCCGAGTGAGATGACTTCTCGCTTCTTCGTTTCGGGGTCCGTTCTGATGACACAGAGAGGAGTACCGACTCGAAGTGAGCCTTCAATGATGTCGCAACCGAGAATGATAGCTGGTAACGATCGTCGGAGGTCAGTTGCGTTTCTCGTCGGCAAGCAAGGGAAAGGGAAAAGGAACGCACGATCACGCTTGGCAAAGCAGGTAATGATGTTGAGTCGACAAGGGAAGACAGCTGTAGGAGCTGCCTCGGCCTTCTTAGCAGCGACCATTGAAGCGTTGTAAGCGGTGAACTGATCGAAGAGATGGTAGATGATATCGGCTGATCATCAAACGAGAGAACGAATCAGCTCTCGGTTCGTATAAAGCGAGAATGGAAAGTGAACCCACCCTTGAAGATCTTGATACCGACTTCTTCTGCCATCTTCTCAGCTTCCTTATCGACTGGAACATCGAAACAAAGAATGACAGCCAACTCCTTCGCCTTCTCCAACATCGCCGAACATCGCATGACATCCTTCTTGTGCACAGGACCGATATTGATACCAGAGACCTATACGAGACAAACGAATTAGCTTCAACAGAAGTCAAGATAGGGAGATGAAGAGAAGAACGAACGGGAATCTTCGACACTCGCAAGAACTCCAACAACGCTTCGAGAGAACCAAGAGTCGAAGCTTGAACACAGACACCTCGACCAGATTTGTCGACGGATCCCAACAAGTTTGTCAAGTCGGACATGACCTCCTCTCGTAGCTCATCTTCGTCGTCGTCCTCACCGCAAACGAGCAGTCGAGAACCAGCGATCGCTTTTTCGAGCTCAGGAGCGACAATCTTGATACCGAGAGAAGCCTTGACAGTCTTGTGGTGAACATATTGACCCTAAACGCTCAAGTGATAGTCAGCAAGAATTGCTTCAAACTTGAGAAGAGAAAGGAGTTCACCTTGATTCGAAGTTCCTTCATGGGTTGAGGGGTGAGGAGTGCTCGAACTTGAGTCACGATAGCTCCATTGAGACCACAAACGACGATCTTGTCACCTTCGTTGAGAACACCGTTCGAAAGGACAACATCGATTGTGGTTCCGAGACCTTCGATAACCTTGACTTCGAGAACAGTACATTCGAGAGTCGAGATGTACATCAATCGTTCAGCCATTCGCTCTTGAGTGAGCTTGATGATAAGCATGAGCATGTCGGGAACACCTTCTCCAGTGTGAGCCGATGTAGGGACGAGGGAGACGTTCTTTGCGAAGTTCTTGTTGTCGTAGTAAGGGACAGCGTTGAGACCTTGCTCGGCGAAAGCGACGATCGTGTCTTGGAGACGCTTCTCGAATTCTCGTTGAACTGCTCGGTTTTGTTGAGCGAGAGTTTGTTGGAATCCTCCGTCTTTCATCGCTTGCCATCCGTAGAGACGATCGATCTGAAGGTATTGAAAGCGAGTGAGCATGGAGGTGAGAAATCGTCTCGAAATCGAAGCACACCTTGTTGAGAGCGACAATGAAAGGAGTCTTTCCGTCTCGGAGCATGCGGAGCGATTCGAGAGTTTGTTGTTCGAGACCGTGCTATACGAGGATCAATTAGATCAGTATCAGGACGGGAGGTGAGGAGTAGACAGAAGCTCACCATGATATCGACGACAAGAATAGCAATGTTACAGAGTGATGAACCACGAGTTCGCAAGTTGGTGAAAGACTCGTGACCCGGAGTATCGATAACGAGGAGACCAGGGAGTTTGTATTCGGGTAGATCGCCCTAGAGTGGAGTGAAAAGGAGGGTCAGCTTGAGAAACGATTGAAAGGAGAAAGTGCAAAGTCAAGGCGCACATCTCCGAGAACACGAGTCTTCATTCGAATAGCATCCATAGGGAAGTAGGTAGCTCCGATCTGTTGAGTAATTCCTCCAGCTTCACCTTCTTGAACGTTGGTTTGACGAATCTGTGCGAACATTGCTTCGAACGATCAGTTCTTTACGGATCTTCGAGGTAGAGTTAAACGCACCTTGTCGAGCAACTTGGTCTTTCCAGTATCGACGTGACCCATGATAACGCAAATAGGAGATCTCAAGTTATCTTTACTCCTCTCCTCCAAAGCCGCCGCATTCTTCGCCAACCTCCTCTCCTTCGCCTCTGCTTTCTTCAAAGCGATTTGCTTCTCGGTAGCAGTCAATTCGTCGTCGGAGCTACTTTCTTCATCAGAATCGTCATCCGAATCATCAGAGTCTGAATCTTCATCGGAATCTTCTTCAGAGTCTTCGTCGGAGTCCTCCTCCTCTGAAGATGATTCGACAGCGGCAGCTTTACCCATAGCGGCGGGAGCGGCCTTGCCCTTTGATGGAACGGAGGATTGAACTGCTGGAGGTTGTTTCTTGCCGGCGATAGGAGCAGGAGTAGCTTTTCCGTTCGATTTGCCGTTCGTAGCTGTGGCTCGGTTGAAGCTTTCGATCAGTCTCGAGTCTTGAGAGTATCGAGAGATCGACGAAACTCACCTTGAGCAGCAGGTTTAGTCTCTTCCTCCTCTTCCTCGTCCGAACTCGAAGCGTCCCAACTATCCTTGACTTCTTCCTCTTTCTCGTCCTCCTCTTCAGCACTCGAAGCATCCCAAGAATCCTTGACATCCTCATCTTCGTCCTCCTCAACTTTCTTCGATTCCTCAACTTTCTCAACTTTCTTCTCGACAATGGGAGCAGCGGGTTTCTCCTCAACCTTCTTCTCTTCGACGACAGGAGCAGAAGGGGTTTCGTCCTTCTTCTGTTGTTGTTGACCACCTCGTTTTCGGTTACCGTACGAAACTTTCTTGGGTTGATCGGAAGATCCAGCTCCTCCCTCCTGAAGTCCGGCGATAACGACACCACTACCGAGTAGAGCTTGTCGACGTGCTTCGGCAGCTGCTCGTTCAGCTTTCTGTTTCGGTGTGAGAAGTTTACCTTCCTTCTTGAGTTGCTCCTTCTTGGCCTATTCTCAATCGTTTTGTCAGCTAGGTGATCGATTCAAAGGGTGTAGGAGTACTGCATGTGCTCACTTTCTCCTTCTCCTTCTTGCGAGCTCGCTCTTCCAATTTCAATCGTTCCTCTTCCTCGGCCCTCCTCTCTTCCTCCTCGATTCTCTCTCGTTCCTCTTGTTCCCGTCTCGCTTGTTCCTCGGCAGCTTTCTTCTGAGCTTCGACCAACGCCCTCAGAGCGGCCATCTGACCTCCTCCTCCCTTGCCCTTCTTCGCAGGTGCAGCCTCTTCTTTCGGCGCTTCAGCACTAGCTCCGGTCTTCTTCTTCTTCTTCTTCTTGCTCTTAGCGGAAGCGTCTCCTCCTGCTTCATTCTCGTCTTCACCGTCCTTGTCGGCTTCGGGGGCAGGAGCGGCAGTGGTGGGTGTAGGTTCGGGTTCAGTTCCTCCTCCAGATGCGGCTTTCTTCGCGGCAGCTTGAGCCTTCTTCTTGGCCTATCGTCGAGGGATTGTCAGCGATGATCGAGTAGAGAATCGGGGTGCTAGCTCACCTTGTCTTTCTCTTTTTTCAACCTTTCCTTTTCTTTCTTGCTCAACAGTTTCGGTTGACCATCATCCTCTTCCTCTCCCTCCTCCTCATCCTTATCTTCAGCAGCAGCGGCAACGGGTGCAGGTGTAGGTTCGGGAGTCTCCTCGATTTTGACTTCCTCGACAGCTTTCGTAATCTCGTCCAATTCTTGATCCTCGTCGTTCTTCTGTTGTTTCCCACCTTTCTTTCCTTTCTTGCCCTGCTTGCCCTTCTTGGTATCCGCAAACTCATCCTCCATCCAATCATCACCAGCATTCTCCGCACCCCTCGGCGCCGCTAAATCAATCTCCTCTTTCTCCTCGACAGGTTTCTCTTCATCCTCCTCGACGACAGCTTGTTGTTTCTTTCCCTTCTTACCACCTTTCTTTCCTTTCTTGCCTCCCCCACCGAATTCCTCTTCCATCCAATCGTCCCCAGCTTCGACAGGTGCTTTCTCCTCCAACATTTCTTCCAATTCTTCTTGCTCCTCCTCGACTTTGACCTCTGCTTTCGATTTCTTGGATTTCTTGTCCTTCTTGCTATTCGAAGCTTTCGCGAGTTGAGCCATTAATCCTCCATCATCGTCTGAATCGTTGTCATTTCCATCTCCCATTTCGAGGGATCCGAATCCTCCCTTCTTGGCTGAGGAACGAGATGGCGCTTCATCTTCATTGTCTGATGCGAGTCCAGATGCTCCAGGTGATGATTTAGCTTTTGCTTCCCTGTAATTATGATTTGGTCGAGTTCGAAAAAGTGGAGGAGAGTTGGGAAAGGGTGGCAAGGAGCGAGAAGGACGGAGGTGTACGAAGCGATGGTGAATGGTAGCATATATAGAGCAACTTTCAGTCAGTACTAGCTCTCATTCGAATGTATGATGATCCCTCCCTCTCTTTTTCTTGAGGCAAAGGGAGATTCGCTTACCAGTAGGCATCATCATCTTGAGGTTTCTTTTTACCTCCTTTCACTTTCTTGGGTGGCATAGCTAGCTAATTCGAGTCGACTGAGCGAGAGAGAAGTGGAGAGGAAAGAAAGAGAGAGAAAGGGAGTTTTTGTCGAGTCGGAGGTTACCTCTCCACCATCAACTTGAATGACTCGTTCGCCTCGAGCAGCGGCTCAGGGAGTGCACATGATCAAGTACAGCTACTCGCAAGTCTACCGCTAGTCGAAGAGTCAACTCGTCACTCGATGTTCCGACAATTCGTCAATCCCGATCTCATCTCGCTCGAAACGCAACCTAGGTCGATGACGATCCCACAGGAGACAGATGGAATGACTGCATGCTCACTCGCCTGACCTCGCTGTCAACTGCCCCGTTCCTCGCTCTTCTTTGACCTCTTCTACCTCAAATCCGATATCCCCTCGTCACTCTTTCCCCAGTCGCACCTCTGTCGAATATCACACTCGCAGGGTGAAGTTGACTAGACTATAGCTTAGAAAGGGGGCCTCCATCACCTCCTCCTTACGCAAGCACAGCCCAACAAAATTCGACATCACTTTCTCGCCCGTCGCTCCCCGTCAAACAGACGACAATCGAGCTCTCAAGGCACATTGACGGAGGTCTGCTCACAATAACTACCGAGTGGGCTCGGCGGAACGAGCGAAAACGCGACGACTATCTCGCTAGGACGCAGAACGAGCATTCGAAGGACTTGCGAAAGGGGTTTTCTCGTTGAAGCTCTGGTTTCGTAGAGCCCTCGAGGCAGTGAGCGGTGATGGACGTTTCTGGGATCGATTGGTGTAGATCAGGACTGCTGAACGAGTCGTGGACGATTGTAATCACGCTTTTTGATACTCTCGCAACTATTTTTCACATATCTCTCTCGTCTCATCGCACTTGCTCTCTTCTTGTTGTCACTGCCAGAGAGAGTACGACACTGTCTATCACTTCAGGCTACTCTGACTGTCGTAACGCGTAAAGTGGGTATAGACCGAAAGCCAGAGGGTCAACGCGCCGAAGCCTTTTCTTCTCTTCCTCTCTTCTTCCATTCACTTACTTCGCCTCTTCTCGACTCTACAAGCTCTGGTAGCACAAACACAAGATATACGACTCAACCTGTAGATAAGGATGTACCAAGACTACTAGACTCGACTCTTTCCTTCCCTCTTTTTTTTTGTGATCACCGAACCCTCAAGAAAGCCAGCTCCTCTTCTTCCCTTCGAATATCCTCTATCCCACTCTCTACACTTCTTCTCAAACCATGCCACCATCCCACTCTCGAACGTCCTCAATAGCACTCCCAACCTATTCTTCAGCCCGCTTCAAACGTCGTTTCAAAGGAATCTTATGGGGGATCGTACTCGTCGTAATCCTCACTTGGATAGGAATTGCACGACACAGATCCTCGCATCAAAAAGAGGAAGCGGGGTTCAGAGAAGGAACGAAAAGTTTATATAGACACTTCAAGTCGAATTTATCATCGAGGTTTACGACGACAGTTGGGATTGAGGATGTGAAATTTGAAGGAAAGGTGAGGGAGGAAGAGGAGGAGGAAATAGAGGAGGAGAGTAGAATTGATACGGAAGAAATCCCACTCGCTTCGTTACCTTTCTGTAGGAAGACGTTCCTCTTTCGATTCGCAGGTACGCTCTCATATCTCTCTCTCTGTCGCTCTGGTGCGCACTGACGAGTTCTCAAATTCAGGCTTACATGGTCAAGGATCCGAATTAAACCTCCTACTTCGCCTCTCCTCTCTTTCAACTCATTTCGGTTACACTTTACTCCTCGACTCGACATCATGGAACTATGGTCCTTTCTCCTCCTACTTCCTCCCTTTACCTCCAACCCTCCCCTTACCCTTCCCTTCAAATGGAGCTCCTTCTTTACGATGTCGACCTCCGGGACCTTCGACAAGAAGAGCTAAAGTCAAATTGGCTGAGGATGATCTGAAGGGTCTAGCGGCCGGAGAGGAGTGGAGTCCAGGGTGGACAGAAGCGAAACATGTGGTGTGGGGTCCTCAGAGGGATATGGATGGATTGGATTCGACTATTCTCAAGCTGTTTTCCGACGATACTCAACTCTCGACTCTACATCGAGAGGATCTGAAAGGTTTGGAAAGGAAGCGAGAGGGAGGAGTACAGGAATTGGGTGGATTGAGTGAAGAGGAAAGTTTGCCAGAGGTGTTTGGGGAAAGTTTCGAGAGGTTGGCGGATGAGGTCAAGAGGGTTTGGAAGTTGAATGAGGAGGTCGAAGGGATGATTCAGGAAGCGGAGGAGAGATTGGGATTGAGTAAGAGAGTGGATGAGGAGGTCGAAACAAAGGAAATAGGAGATTTGGTCATTGGAGTTCACGTTCGGTGGGTTTCGTTTCTCTGTTCGATGTGTCCTTGAGCCTGGACTGATCGGTGGGAGTGAACTTCGCACAGGCTCGGAGACAAATACCTCGAAGCAGATCGAATAGGACCTCAAGCTACCCTTCTCTCAAACGATTCCCTCTCCTCCAACTCCGCTCCGTCTCCCTATTCTTCTTCCTACACAGCTCAGCCAGGTCTCCACGAATCGACAATAACGAATTACCTCGCAGCAGCTATCAAATCTATCAACAACATCCTTTCCCTCTCTCCTCCTTCGGCCCTCGAACCAGCTACGACAACCTCAACTCGAGCAGAACAGATTGATTACTTGATGAGTTTATCGGAGGAATGGGCAAGTGACGGGGAGGAGGGGAAACCAACGTTGATTCTGATGTCGGACGATGAAGGAGCCGTTTCTCAATTCCGGAAACATCCTCTCGCATCACGCTTCCGAGTGGTCGGTACCGCAGCAGTAGTTGATGAATCTCCATCGCTTGTCGACGCCGGAACAGAGGAGGAGGACTCGTCGTTGGTCAAGAAGAGGATGGCGAAAGTTGTCGTTACGAAGAAGGAGAAACGACAGCTACGAAACAAGGGAATCGGAGGGCATGGAATGAGCTCTCCTCGGCACGGGAATCAACGAGGACATTGGTCTCTCGCTCACAAGGACAAGAAACCTGATGGTCCTGTCATTCCGATCGTTCCTGCTGGATTCGTACGTTTCTCTTGTTATGAGCTACTCTCTCTGAGTCCAGAAGCTGATCGACGTGAGAACCATGTACAGAATGAGAATACTTTCAACGCGATGCCTCTCGAAGAACGGATAGCTCAATCTCGGCTTTTCGTAAGGGACGTTACGTTACTCTCGACTCGATCTGATGCCCTAGTCATCACTGGATCTAGTAACGTCGGAAGGTTGATGAGTCTACTGATGAGAGATCGGGCGAGGGGAAGAGTGAGGAGTTTGGATATTCGGTACGACTCCTTTTTCTTCGTTCAATTGGATCGAAGCTGATTGCGTTTCGTCAATGCAGATGGTTTCCTACCGCTCAATTCGCCTAGTCACCCTCCTTCATCTTACCCCTTCTCTCGCGCTACCTCACTTCGCCTCACTCCCTTCACCTCTTTCGCATTGGAACAAGAAACTAGCTCCCTCTCCCCTTCTCGTCAATCCAACTGATCACCCACTCTTCTCTGATATGATATCCCTACTGATTATTGATACCCCTTACCCTTACCTATACTTATTCTCGAATTATAGTTTACGTAAATATACCTATTTCTCGGCTCAGGAATTGCTCAGACCAGCGCGAGGCAGAACTCTCGCAGACATGACGGTCAAGTTCTCTCGCGGATTCGCTGTTCTGATGTGAAAGCCATCTCAGTTCAAATTCCATTTCTGAATACCTCTGCACAAGTCAAACAACAAACATCAACGCAAGACATCCCTTCTCATCTCCCTCTCTATACTTGCAGCGAGTTTCCTCGCCTCGATGGGTGAAACCTTGGCGAATTCGTTGGTGCAATATCGCTTAGCTTCGGCGACGGCGTAACGCAAGGTCGTGTGGAATTGCTCGACTGTGTCGTCCTCAGAGGGTGTGTTAGAGAGTATCGCATAGCAGATACTGAGCTTGTGCTGTAGTGTCGACCAAGGAGTATTGTTTGTTCGAGGAGGGGTGAGCAACGAGAGAGAACATCTATGTTCGAAATCGAGCATAAGTCCAAATGGGTCGCCTGGCAGCTCAACTGGAAGGCCTGCTTCCCGCGTCTGGACCATGCTCAACCTCATGTTGAGTCGCAAGATGCGCATGGCGGTGATCCCGTTCGCAGCTTTCGATTTAAGGTCCTCCGAATAATGAAGTGCCTTCGATTCGCGATGGAAATCAATGAATTGCTGTTGCTCAGGTACGGTGTCAGTTCAGATGATGCAAGATTACAGGCGGTGACCTCGTACGCACCTCGAGGGAGACTCCGACTTCCCCATTTTCTGCTCGCCAACGTTGAGATTCAGTTCGACCGTTCAGCCTGGTATTAGGCATTCGGCTCAATTTAAGCATATCCTCTGCTTCATGATCTGATAAGAGAGGCCACCGGAAGGGGTTTGATGACCTCCCACAGACTTTTCGATGAACTGGCCAAACCTTCAGAAGATCAAATCGCCGTCAGCTCTCAATCTACAGTCGAGATCGATAAAGGCTTACAAGCTTCTGGTGCTCTCTCGAGCAGAAATACAACCAGTCCGTTCCCCACTTCGAACACTCGCCGCACCTGAGGGTTGACAAGTTCCCACAAACAACGCAAGGTCCTGAGCCAGGAGGAGCTGGAGGAGCGGTGGAAGACATCTTGAAGGAGTGGCGAGATGGAGTGTCGTTTGTGTTGGCGCCAAAGAGTCGGGAGACGAGACTGGTGAAGTGTAGGAGGACTAGGACTCGAAGTTGAAAAAGGCGAAGATTAACGAACAGATCCTTTTCTATCGTCTTGCATTTGATTCGCAGTGTGATCAGTCCTCAAGCCTCTAGAGAATCGGACAAGGCTTGATCCATCCGACATACTTCGCAATTTTCGAAATTTATAATCGTGCGAAACACTTTGCAGTCGTTGGATGTCACCTCGTTTGCTATGAATGAGGTCTCACGCGTGCGCCAGATCAGAAGACATACGGAAGAGATCTTGCCTTGATCGAATGCGACAAAGCCGTCCAGAAGGAGGCTTGAAGTGAAGTGCCATTTCATCCCAACACCCTCAATGGCGGTAAATCACCATCTAGTGCTCCTTTAGCGATACCGATCCTGCTCATTAGGGTCACTATCGCTCTGTCAATCTCCGGCCCTTTGGCAGGGTGAGCAGGCGTGATCACCGTCCGACAGTACGTCCGCAGAGCGTTTCCAGTGTGCACAAAACACTTCGACAGTTCTCCTCCATTCTCGGAAAGCTCCTTTGGAGTCTTGTTGACGACTCGGGAGAGTATCGCGAAGTGGATGATATTGAGATGTTGCCATTTCTTCGACCAATCCTACGAACATAGACAATTCGAAAAGAGTCGTCAGTCTCCAAACAGACATCTCCACCTTCTGACTATGAACGCGACTTACACGATAATCGTTCGCCAATCCGACCCAAATATCGCTCTGCCAAGCGATACAGCAACCATAGGGATCCTCCTCTGCAAAATGAAAAATTGGGTCTCCTCCGACCGCTGCTGGACCCGTCTGATCTCGCTCTCGACATCGTGCACTGTAAGCGAGTTGACGAAAGACGGCGATGTGATCGTTACGACGTTCGGCACTCGTGCCTTCTCTCTCGTTGTCCCTATCGTCTCGCAACAAATCAATCGAGATCTGTACAGCTGAGGTCAGTTCATCTCCTCCTGCCGATGGCCACAGACACAGCAGAAATGAACTTACATCGAACCCTTTATCGGTCTTTCTGAAGTGTTCAACGATCGACTTTCTTCCTCCTCCAGGAATCGGCTTGTGTTTGATATCTTTCACCATCTGCGCCTCTCGCTCGGTGAACCCAGGCCATCGAAACCGTTCTCCACCTTTTCCGCACACTCTTTTGTGTTGCGGCCAGACCTATCGAGCGAGAGAAAGGTTGGATAAGCTCGTCTATAGTGATCGTTCGTGAAGGGGAAAATGCGTACCAGCTTCTGATGCTCTCTGGAGCAGAACCAAATGAACTATAATGGAGTACAGAGCGCTGGTCAGCTACCTGAGTGCGGCACGGAGAGTACAGAGGCTGGACGAACATTTACTCCCTTTTCGGCGCAACTGGAACAGCGCTGCGATGCTGCTTTCCCACAGACTACACAGCAGTTCGTAGCTCCTACTTCTTCAATGACAGCCATCGTGAGAGTGTTGATGTGGTGGGAAAGGTCGAGGGAGATGTGGAGTTTGGCGTGAGTGGGAAAGAGCAAGTGTCGAGAGGGAAATTCTTTGAGAGAGTTGCGGATCTATCTAGAGGATATTGAGGTCTATTGGGAAGCTTTGGAGAGTCAAAGGCGAAGTGATAGAGCGGTGAGGAAAGAAAAGCGAATTCGATCGTTTTCGCAAGAAGCAACGGGTCGACGATCCAGCGTTCGTTTTTGTACGACTCGAGGAGCTAAGTTGAGAAGTTTCGGATAGACTCTGACTGCGTTCGAGGGAAAAGAGGGTATAAAATAGAATTTCGCAAGCGATAAAAGTAAAAACAACAACTTGCTCAAGCGATACTACACTGGTTTTGAGGTCCATCCGTCAGCAACATAGGCATATAAGTCGGCAGTCCAAATCGGTAGTCCAACGCGCCGATAATCCCCTTCGCCATCGCCGGTTCCTCCCTCATGGCCTCCTCTCGACACCATCGCTTGACTTCCTGCTTCGTCCAATCGAGCTCTTTCTTATATACATCGATCATACCGCCATCTTTGTAGTGTGTCGCAAGTACAGTGAAGAAGTTGAGCATCTTCATCATGAGAGGGAACCAGAAAGGACGAGGATCCGCCGAATACCACTCCTTCTTGCCGAACTCGAGGAGGGCTCCTATGGGATCCTTGGCGGTGTATTGTACAAACTTGACGCCGCGCATAGCGAAGTTGTCTTTTTGAGGAACGTGGAAGAGGAAGAGGAGGCAATGGTAGGATCTGCAAATTTCGTTCCAAGCTGTCCTCGATTTCCTTGTTGAAGCTAGTCCAGCGGCCGTCACTTCTTTCACCGTATCCTGCCCTCGTCTAATTAGTTAGTCGAGCACACTGATTGATAGAAGAGATGATTCTCGAGACTCACCTCGAAAGTCCTTCCGACCGATTTATTCTCCTCCCAATTCGACACTTCCTTCGCCCAATGATGTACGACGTCTCCTTTCATGTTCTCCCTCGGTACTTGTGCGAGCTTGATAAAGTCACTCGCTTCTTCCTCGGTCAAAGGCGGCCAAACGAAATCTTTCAAAGGAACACCACAGAATCGCTTGTGGCTTCTCCAGACCTGCAAGACGCGTTACTACTGAGTCAGCATCTGTAACGCTACAGTAGGAGGAAGGAACGCGCTCACTAGCTTTTGGTGTTCCCTTGAACAAAACCAGAAATCTTGGTGTCCGACTTTCAAGCATTGGCTGCAACGCAGCGTAGAAGGCTTTCCGCATACCATACAAGGTGATCCCTCTGTCGCCATGTTTCGGTCGGTCGATTTCGAGAGAAGTGGGCGAGAAAAGTGAGAGGAAGGAAGGAAAGAGAGGAGAAGTTCGGTTTCTCCGCTTCGCAAGCACCTTGTCTGAAAGCTCGGATCCATGTTTGCAATTTCTCCTTCGTCGAAGACGACCTTACAGCGTCGATATAATACTGAATAATCATTAAAGGAGACCAAGCCACTCGCCGAATGAGAGAGAATCAAAGAAGCGTCAAAAATTCGATTATTCAATTTCCCGCCAAAATGTCCTGAGGTGTCAGAGGCATCAACGCCGTCTTTTCCTGCGTGTACTGAGGGAACAAGAACTTGGGTACAAAAGGGGAGACTCCAGGAACTTCCGTAAATTCAGTAAACATGAACAATCCAAACCGAGGAGCTATCGCCATCTCCTCTCCCTCGAAACGGCACAAAACTTGAGAGACTTCGTGACGAGCGGCTTCGATCCATGGTTTGTGTCGAGAGGAGAGGGAGAGATCAGAGTAGTGGATGCAGAGGATAGTGAAGAAGACGAGAAGCTGGTGGTGTAAAGCGCTGATGGTGTAGTCAGGGAAACAAACGCTGAGACCGGGCCAGTACTTGTTCTCGAAGTAAACCATGAGACCCAGAGGATCTTGTGAGATGAGGGCGAGTGATTCTCTTGTTGTTGGTCGACCAGTGGATTCGAGGATTCGGAATTCGAAGATCTGATCTCTGAACATGCTCATGAACGTGTTTCCGTAGCTCTGAGCCAGAACTTCTGATTCTACCACGGAGCGACCGGCTTGTATCTACGGGATGCAAACGATTATCAGCTATAGCGATCAATCTCTCGCAACGATTGAATTGAAACTCACATTCTTCTCCATTAGCTCAGTCGTCCGTTTGTGCAACTCATCCAGATTCTCCTGCGGTACTCCATGTTTCTCGTTCCTCTCCCTGAACCAGCTCGTTTCCTTCTGATTGAGAGTCGGCCAAACCCATCTCTCCTTCCCGCAAACGCGTTTATGCGCGTGCCAGACCTACAATCAGCTTATACGAGTCAGCTACAGCTTTCTGAGTTTCGATAAGTGAGAGAACGAACGAGCTTCTGGTGTTCACTGGAGCAGAAATACATAAAGTCCATTCCCTTCGCGTTACACTTCCCACAGCGACTCGTAGCAGCTTTACCACATACAAGACACCTACCACCAACTTGTGATGAAGTACTGGCCATTCGTGAGGTGCTGACGAGGCGTGAACGG